>Ga0163161_10001781_pt1 | contig 15703 bp, 19 predicted proteins | sample S45metaG_FD_129847 | JGI IMG/M metagenome (GOLD analysis project Ga0163161, IMG submission 129847) | Switchgrass rhizosphere microbial communities from Kellogg Biological Station, Michigan, USA - S4-5 metaG | ecosystem: Host-associated > Plants > Roots > Rhizosphere > Soil | place: USA... | reverse complement strand
GCGGGTGTAGCTCAATGGTAGAGCAGAAGCCTTCCAAGCTTACGACGAGGGTTCGATTCCCTTCACCCGCTCCAGCTTTGCCAGTCCGCGGACTGGCCGAAAGCTGGAGCGCACCAAGCTCAGCGAGGCGGGGACATTTTCCTTGGGTCCGCGTGTTGACAGCGGCACCTTGCGCCGCCAATTGGCGCGCCTGCCCACACCTGGAGAGGTGGCCGAGTGGTTAAAGGCAGCAGACTGTAAATCTGCCCGGGTTTCCCGTACGCTGGTTCGAATCCAGCCCTCTCCACCATCCCCCATCAAACCGACGCCAAAATGAGCCCAAGCAACGCTCATGACTACCGCCTTGCGTAAACTAAACTTTGTTAAGCAAACAAACCTTTTAACCAGCGCGGCAACAGTGCTTTGCCTTCACTCGTCTTTGTCGGTAAACGGCCATTCGTGCCGATGCCCGGGGAATTCACAAACGGCCATTCCAATGGCGGCGGTGCGACGCCCCGTGAAACGGATTCGCGCACCGCGAATCTTGTCGCCAGGCTGAGCAAGGGACAGCTGGATGCCTTGCTCCTCGTGGATCAGCATTTGTCCTCCAAGGAGATTGCGGTCGAGCTCGGCATTTCACCGCACACTGTCGATCAGCGCATTCGCGGCGCCCTTCAGATCCTCGAAGTCGAACGCCGTGCCCATGCTGCTCGCATGGTCGGGCAGGTCCACGGGCCATATCAGCGATTGATACATCAAACGCCGCACATTGAGAGCGGTGATCGCAAAGGCCAACCCGATGAGGCGGTCGGTTTACAGATTCGGCACGCTGACCGTGCAGGGGAGGCTGGCGACCTCGGTGTCATTACCGAGCAGAGACCGGGGCCAAGCTGGTCTTCCCTGCCTTTGCCGTTCGCAACGAGGAGTCGCCCCAGGAATGAGATGAGCGTCGGCCTACGGTTGGTCTGGATCGTCCTGATCGCCATGGGCGCTACCCTCTCGGCCGGAATGTATCTCGCCGGCCTTGAGAGCCTGGCCCGAATGTTAAGCCGCTAAATCCGCCGACGCTTCGCTTCAGTCCTGTTCGGTTTGGCCGGGAATGCGGGATGCCGCGTTTCCGGAAAGGAGAAGCTTATGCGCAAGCAACAGATCCAAAACGCCGCTTTCGAAGTCGCAACTCAGGTTCGGGCTGTCGAAGGCACGATTGACACTGCATTGGCCGAGATGGCGGAGCTACAGGCGCGGATCATGCGCGCCAATGCGGTTGCCGGCGCCGGCGTCGTCACTGCGCACGAAGCGATCGAGCAGCTCTCGGCTGCCCTTGGCGGACTGGTCAGAGCGCGCGGCGCCATGGGAAGCTGCCATACGGCGCTCGTCGAAGCAAAGGGCCGGGTTCCGGGTCTGCGCGCCACGTCGTTCGGCGACGGCACCGAGTGCCCACCGCAGACTGGCTTCGGCGACCTGCGCATCGTCGCATGAGAAAGGCTTGACCGGGCCGTGCCCTGAGGCATGGTCCGGTCAACTTCCCATGACCCCTCACCTCTACTGGACCATCCTAGCCCTCACCTGCTTGTATGCATGGATCGGCGGCGGCAGCGACGAGCGCAGCGTGGCGGTCGTTTGTCTGGTGGCGAGCGTCGTCACCGCCTTCGTCCTGTCCCCTTGGGGGCAGCGCTATTCGCAACTCGAGGCCGGCGAGATGGTGGTCGACCTTGCGGTTCTTGCGTCCTTCATCCTTGTCGCGCTGAGATCCGACCGATTTTGGCCATTGTGGATCGCGGGCCTGCAACTGACCTCCAGCCTTGCCCACCTTATGAAGGGGATCAACCTGGATCTCATGCCGCAGGCATATGCGGCGGCGACCAAGTTCTGGAGCTATCCGATCCTGCTGATCGTCATCATCGGCACCTGGCGCCGGCAGCAGCGTGCACGCCGCGAACACCGGACTCACGCAGCCTAGCCCCAAGCCATCCGGCTGGGCTACAGGATCGCCCATGCCGCTGTCGATCGACCTGGCCCGTTCCCTGATTGGGGTGCTCGACGAGCCTGCCCTGATTATCGAAGGCGCGCGAACCGCGGCGGCCAACGACGCAGCCAAGTCTCTATTGGGGCAAAGGATCGAGGACGCGGACCTTCGCTTTGCGATCAGGCATCCCGAAGCGTTGCGGACTATCCTCGCAGGCAGGACAGCCGACGTCGAACTCGTTGGGATCGGTTCCGCCGATCGTCCCTGGCTGCTGTCGGTGCGACCCATCGAGCGGGGTCTTACACTCGCTCGGCTCATCGATCAGTCGGCAGGCCGCGCTGCCGAGCGAATGCGCGTCGACTTCGTAGCCAATGCCAGCCATGAATTGCGAACTCCCCTCGCCACCATCGCGGGCTATGCCGAGACGCTCGCGGACGAAGGCGAAGTCGATGAACAGACGCGCCGACGTTTCGGTTCGATCATTCACGGCGAAGCTCGGCGCATGCTCCGCATTGTCGAGGATCTGATGAGCCTGTCCCGGATTGAAGCCGAGCGATTCCTGGCGCCTCGCGAAGCAGTCGATCTCGGCGAAGTCGCGCGCCTGGCAGCGGACCATGCTGCGCCCCTGATCGAGAAGCGCAACTGCTCCGTCGAACTCAAGATTGAGGACGGCCTGCCGCCTGTCGCGGGCGACTTTGCTCAGTTGCTTCAGACTGCGGACAACCTTGTCGGCAACGCAATCCGTTATGGCTGCACTCAGGAGAATGCAGCCGTCATCATCGAGGTGCGACGCGACGGTGATCGCGCACTGTTGGCCGTCCACGACGCTGGGGATGGGATTGCCGCCGAACATCTACCCCGGCTCACGGAGCGCTTTTACCGTATCGATGCCGCTCGCAGCCGCGACAGCGGCGGTACGGGCTTAGGTCTCGCGATCGTCAAGCATATCGTCGAACGGCACCGCGGCCGCCTGACAATTGAAAGCGAATTGGGTCGAGGCACGACCGTACAGGTATCCCTGCCAGTCGAAGCCGCCGCCCTCTAACCCAGTGTCGCTGTCACATATTTGTAATGACAACGTCACTTCGAAGTCGCGATTGCGTCGTAGACGCGTCGTCATGATCTCAGCCACTGCACGGGGCGCGGCAGGCGCCCTTTTTCTGATCCTGCTTGCTGGCCGGGCGGAAGCTCGGGACGACAACCAGCTGTGGACTGGCGCCACCGCCACAGTCAAAATCAGCGACAAGTTCCGCATATCGCAGGAGGTGGTCGCCCGCTTCAGCGATAATCGCAACGGCCTGTACGAACTCGAGGCGGTGACGATGCTCGGCTACAAGCCGACCAAAAATATCACCGTCGCCGCCGGCTACGTCCACAACCCGCTCTATGCGAGCGGCGATTTCACGGTGATGGAGCATCGGGCTCGGGAGCAGGTGCAAATTGACAACATCGCGCAGATCGGCCCGGGAAAGCTGAGTGCGCGACTGAGGCTGGAACAGCGATGGCGCGAGCATTCCGACGGCACGGCCTGGCGCGCCCGTCCTTACGTCAAATATGCCATCCCGCTGACCAAGGACGGCAAGACCAACCTTAACCTCAGCAATGAAACCTTCATCAACTTGAAGAACACCGCCTTCCAGGGCGCTGAAGGCGTCGACCGGATGCGGAACCTGATCTCGATCTCGACGCCGCTGTCGAGCAAGTTCGGAATCGAAGCCGGCTACCTTAACCAATATGGTTTCGTGAAGCATGGCGAGGACACGATGGACCACATCGCCACAGTCTCGCTCAGCCTCAATCTGTGATGCGTGTCACAAAACTGAAATCATAACGTAACGAGCGGGTCCCCATTCGGACGCTAGGGCGCGCCTCAGGGAATTGAAGACCCGGCACGGGAGTAACAGAGCAATGAAGAAGATGATCTTTGCGCTGCCGATGGTAGCGCTCGTCGCAGCATGCGGCGGTAACGACTCCGGCGCCGCCGCGGGCGCGCAGATCAAGATTGTCGGTTCGTCGACGGTCTATCCGTTCACGACCGCGGTCGCCGAGGAATTTCAGCGCGCCAATCCGGGCATCAGCGTGATCGTCGAGTCGACCGGCACCGGCGCCGGCATCAAGCTATTCTGCCAAGGCATAGGCAAGGACTTCGCCGACATCGTTGATGCCTCGCGGCCGATGAAGGCCAGCGAATATGCGGACTGCGATAAGGCCGGCGCCAAGCAGGTGATCGAAGTGCCGATCGGCATCGACGGCCTGACTCTGATCGAGGGCAAGGACGGCCCGGGCTTGGATCTCACCGTTGCCGACATTTACAAGGCGCTCGCCGCCGACCCCTTCGGCAAGGGCCCGAACACCGCCAAGACCTGGAAGGACGTCAACCCGGCCCTCCCCGCGATCAAGATCCGCGTGCTCGGCCCGCCGCCCACGTCCGGCACGCGTGACAGCCTGGCCGATCTCATCCTGACCAAGGGCTGCGAAAGCGACCCGGCGATGAAGGAACTCAAGAAGTCGGACGAAGCCAAGCACAAGGAGCTTTGCACCAAGATCCGCGAAGACGGCGCTTATGTCGAAGCCGGCGAGAACGACAATTTGCTGGTCCAGAAGGTCGCCGCGGACCCCGAGACGCTGGGTGTCCTTGGCTACAGCTTCCTTGAGGAAAATGCCGACAAGGTGAAGCCGGTGAAGCTAGCCGGTGTCGCTCCGACCGAGGCGACCATCCAGGATCTCAGCTACCCGGGCAGCCGCACTCTCTACATCTATGTGAAGGGCGAGCACCTGGCCGCCAAGCCGTCGATCAAGGCATTCGTCGAAGCTTACTCGAAAGCATGGGTGAAGGACGGCTCGCTCGAGAAGCGCGGACTGGTTCCGTTCGGCGCGGCGCAGGCGGAGACCGCCAAGGCGCAAGCCGCGGCGATGAAGCCGCTTGACCCGACGACCCTGAAGTAGGCTGGAGCGACGGGCGCATGACGCTCTTCATTGCGCTCATCGCGATCGGTCTCGTTGCCGCGTCGGCCTGGTGGCTCGCCATCGGCCGGGCGCGCCACCTGCGTGGGAAGGGAAGGCTCAACAGCCTTCCCGCTTACCATGGCGTACATACCCTCCTGTGGGCGCTCCTCCCTGCCCTTTTTATGCTGGCGGTCTGGGCGCCGATCCAGGCTAGCCTGGTCAACCAGGCGGTCTTGTCCAGCCCGGAAAGCAAAGCGCTCCCCGCGTTCGACATGCAACGGGACGCCATTCTCGATGAAGCTCGCCAAATTGCGGCCGGCAGGATTGAGCATGGCTACAACCCGCAATCGGAGCAGCTTGCACCGCGATTCGGCGAGGCCGAGAGCCGCTATGGCGCGATCGGCGGGGGCGTTGCCCTGCTACTTGCTTTCGCGGGGGCGGCGCTTGCCTTGCGCCGCATCGTTCCTGAGTTCCGGGCGAGGGCCGGTGTCGAATGCTGGATCCAGGCGCTGCTGGTTGCGGCGTCGCTGATCGCCATCCTGACCACGCTCGGAATTGTCCTGTCGCTGCTGTTTGAATCGCTGCGCTTCTTCAAATTGGTTAGTCCGATCGAATTCCTGTTCGGCACAAGCTGGAGTCCGCAGACCGCGTTGCGGGCCGATCAGGCTGGATCGTCCGGCGCGTTCGGTTCGGTACCGCTGTTCTGGGGAACCGCCTTCATCGGTGCGATCATCGCCATGATCGTCGCCATCCCACTGGGCCTGATGAGCGCGATCTTCCTGACGCAATATTCGCCTCCGCGCCTGCGTGCATGGCTGAAGCCTATCCTGGAAATCCTCGCCGGCGTTCCGACCGTGGTCTACGGCTATTTCGCCGCCTTGACCGTGGCCCCCATGGTTCGCGATTTCGGCCTCGCCATCGGCATCACCTCGGCGAGCAGCGAGAGCGCCCTTGCCGCCGGGCTCGTCATGGGGATCATGATCATCCCCTTCGTCAGCTCGATGGCCGACGACAGCATCGCAGCAGTGCCCCAGGCGATGCGTGACGGCAGCCTGGCGCTCGGCGCAACCAAGGCGGAGACCATCAAGAAGGTGTTGCTTCCGGCCGCCCTCCCCGGCGTCGTCGGCGGTGTCCTGCTCGCGGTCAGCCGCGCCATCGGCGAGACGATGATCGTCGTCATGGCCGCCGGCCTCTCCGCGAACCTTACGGCCAACCCGTTCGCCAGCGTCACGACAGTGACGACGCAGATCGTCCAGTTGCTGACCGGCGACCAGGAATTCGACAGCGCCAAGACCCTTGCCGCCTTCGCGCTCGGCCTGGCGTTGTTCGTCATCACCCTGGTCCTCAACCTCATCGGCCTTAGGGTCGTGCGCAAGTATCGCGAAGCTTATGAGTAGCGCCGCTCCCAGCCGCTGGACCGACGGATCGATGGAAAAGCGCGTGCGCCGCCGTTACGCGGCCGAGCGGCGCTTTCGCCTGCTCGGCTTGCTCGCCATCGGCCTTAGTGTTGCGTTCCTCGCCTTCCTGCTGATCAACATGGCTGCAAAGGGCCTTGGCGGGTTCACGCAGACTGAGGCGAAGCTGACGATCGATTTTCCAAGATCGGACATCATCCTGGACCCGGCCACCCTGAAGGGCCCGGAAGCAAAGCGTGCCGTGGCCTCGGCCGACCTGGAAGGTTCGCTGAATGCGTCGGCTCTGCGCCAATATGGCGCCGACGCCAGCGACCTGTTCGGTCCGGCCGCTGCCCGGCAGTTAGGCCGCGATCTGATCTCCGACCCGTCACTGCTATCCCGGCGCGCCGACCTCTGGCTGCCTGTCGCCAGCGCCTACGATGTCGCAGCCAAGGATCAGGGCTCCGCGAAGGCCGAGCAGGTGATCGCCGCGATCGGAGCGAAGGGCGCGTTGCAGCGCGGCTTCAATGCCGACTTCCTCGTTGCGTCCGATGCGACCGACTCCGGCGTGGTCGGTGTCTGGGGAGCGCTCAAGGGCAGCTTCCTGACCATCCTCGTCACGATTCTCCTGGCTTTCCCGGTCGGCGTGCTTGCGGCCGTTTATCTTGAGGAATTTGCGCCGCGGAACCGTTGGACCGACCTCATCGAGGTGTCGATCAACAACCTCGCAGCCGTACCGTCGATCATCTTTGGCCTGCTCGGCTTGGCGGTGTTCCTGAATTTCATGCACCTGCCGAGATCGGCGCCACTCGTCGGCGGCTTGACACTGGCGCTCATGACGATGCCGGTCATCGTCATCGCCGGCCGCAACGCCATCAAGTCGGTGCCGCCGTCGATCCGCGATGCCGCCCTCGGCGTCGGCGCATCGAAGATGCAGGTGGTTTTCCACCATGTCCTGCCGCTGGCGCTGCCGGGTATCCTGACGGGCACGATCATCGGCATGGCCCGCGCGCTTGGCGAGACCGCGCCACTGCTGATGATCGGCATGCGCGCCTTCATCGCCAATCCGCCGCAGGGCATTGCCGATCCCGCGACCGTGCTGCCGGTGCAGATCTTTCTTTGGTCGGACGAGGTCGGCCGCGGATTCGTCGAGAAGACGAGCGCGGCGATTATCGTCCTCTTGGTGTTCATGCTGTTGATGAACGGCATTGCCATCTATCTTCGTAACCGCTTCGAGCGCCGCTGGTGACCCTGATGAACGAAATCCCGACCCCGATCCTTGCCGACATCGACGAGCCGCCGGCGGACGTGAACCGCGCGCCGAAGATGAGCGCGCGCGACGTCAGCGTCTTCTATGGCGACAAGCAGGCGCTGAAGGACGTTTCGATCGATATTCGCGACGACCGCGTCACCGCCTTCATCGGCCCTTCGGGCTGCGGCAAATCGACCTTCCTGCGGTGCCTCAACCGCATGAACGACACGATCCCGAGCGCGCGCGTTACAGGCGACATCTCCCTCGACGGCCAGGACATCTACCATTCCAACATGGATGTCGTGCAGTTGCGCGCCCGGGTCGGCATGGTGTTCCAGAAGCCCAACCCCTTCCCGAAGTCGATCTATGACAATGTCGCTTACGGACCCAAGATCCACGGCCTTGCCACCAGCAAGACCGAGATGGACGGGATCGTCGAAAAGAGCCTGAAGCGCGCGGGCCTGTGGGACGAAGTGAAGGATCGGCTGAGCGAAAGCGGCACGGCCCTGTCCGGCGGCCAACAGCAGCGGCTGTGCATCGCCCGCGCCATCGCGGTCGACCCTGAGGTCATCCTGATGGACGAACCCTGCTCGGCGCTCGATCCGATCGCGACTGCAAAGATCGAGGAACTGATCCACGAACTTCGCGGCCGCTATGCCATCGCCATTGTCACGCATAACATGCAGCAGGCCGCGCGCGTCTCGCAGCGGACTGCATTCTTCCACCTCGGCGAAATGGTGGAATATGGCAAAACGAGCGAGATTTTCACCAATCCGCGCGAGCGCCGCACGCAGGATTACATCACCGGCCGCTACGGCTGATCGGAGCAGCAGCAATGGCGACTTCATCCGGACATACACTCAAGGCCTTCGACGACGATCTCGATCGGCTGCGCGCACTCATCAGCGAGATGGGCGGGCTGGCGGAGCATGCTATCCGCGAGGCCATGCGCTGCCTGCAGCAGCGCGACGTCCAGGGCGCGGCCCTGATCGTTGAGAATGACGCAAAGCTGGATGCGCTTGAGGTCGAGACCGAGCGCCGCGCGGTGCAGCTGATTGCACTGCGGGCGCCAATGGCGGGCGACCTTCGCGACGTCGTTGCTGCACTGAAGATCTCGGGCGTCGTCGAGCGGATCGGCGACTATGCCAAGAACATCGCCAAGCGCGTCCCGCTGCTGGAGACGATGGGCAATATCGAGCCCCTGTCGCTCCTCCCGGAAATGGCGCGGATCGCAACCGAGATGGTCCACGATGTGCTGACCGCCTTCGTCGAGCGCGATGCCGACGCAGCGCTTCGTGTGATGGAGCGCGACAACGCAGTCGACGACTTTTACGATTCCATCTTCCGCACCTTGCTGACGCACATGATGGAGGATCCGCAGAGCATCGGCCAGTCCGCGCACCTGCTGTTCATCGCCAAGAACATCGAACGCGCCGGCGACCACGCCACCAACATCGCCGAGATGGTCTATTATGCCGCCACCGGGCAGCACATGACCGAGGCGCAAACAGGTAAAAAGCCATGATGGCCAAGCGCCTCCTGCTCGTCGAAGATGATCGCCAGCTCGCCGAGCTGGTCCGCTTCCACTTCGACCGTGCGGGTTACGAGGTGACACGGACCGGCGACGGCGACGAAGCCCTGATCCTGGCCGAGGAAGTGCGTCCCGACCTCGTCATCCTCGACTGGATGATCGAGGGCATCAGCGGCATCGAGGTCTGCCGTCGCCTGCGCCGCCGGCCGGCGACCGCCAACATGCCGATCATCATGCTGACCGCGCGGGGTGAAGAGAATGACAGGGTGCGTGGCCTGGAGACGGGCGCCGACGATTATCTGACCAAGCCCTTTTCGCCGAAGGAGCTGGTCGCGCGCGCAGGTGCCGTCTTGCGCCGCGTGCGACCGGCACTCGCCGCGGAGACGCTCGACTATAGCGGGATCGAGATGGACCTCGCCGCCCACCGGGTTCGCCGCGACGGCAAGAGCATCCAACTCGGCCCCACCGAATATCGGCTGCTGCGCCATTTCCTGGAAAATGCGGGACGCGTCTTCTCGCGCCAGCAGCTGCTCGAGACCGTTTGGCCGCACAGCGAGGACATCGAACTGCGGACCGTTGACGTCCATATCCGCCGCCTGCGCCTGGCGCTCGGCGAGCCGGACATCATCCGCACCGTTCGCAGCGCCGGTTATGCGCTCGACGCGGAAGGGGTTGCCTGAGGCCCTCGCCCGCCGCATGGGACGGCCATGTCCCGGCGCAAGAAATCGCATCAGAGCCACGGCAGCCCGAACCGTCCCCGATTCTGGGGCAAGCATGCGGTCGCCGCCGCGCTAGATAATCCCGATCGCAAGGTGCTGCGCGCCTGGGCGACGCGGGAGGCTGCCGGCTTCATGCGGTTTCCGGACAACATCCCGGTGACGCTGGCGGACGTCGCCGACCTCGGCCGGCTGGTTCCCCATGACGCGCCTCACCAAGGCATCGTCATCGAGGCGGAGCCGCTGGAGGATATGTGGCTGGCCGACTTGCTGGCGGAAGCCGGCGAGCGGTCGGTGCTGCTGGTGCTCGACCAGGTTACCGATCCGCATAATGTCGGCGCGATCCTGCGCTCGGCCGCGGCATTTGGCGCGCTTGGGATCGTTACCCAGGACCGGCATTCGCCGCCCGAGGGCGGTGTCATCGCCAAGGCTGCGTCGGGCGCGCTGGAGCGCGTGCCGTGGGTGCGCGTCGTGAATCTCGCGCGTGCGCTGGAAGAGATTGCCGAGGCCGGTTTTTGGCGCGTTGGCCTCGCGGGTGATGCCAATACCGATCTGAAGGACGCGCTCGGACCGCCAAAGGTCGCGCTGGTGCTTGGCGCCGAAGGGCCCGGAATGCGATCGAATACCCGCGAACATTGCGATGCCTTGGCGCGCCTGCCGATCACGGACGCGGTCGAAAGCCTCAACGTTTCCAATGCCGCCGCCATTTCCCTCTACGCGGCGAGTATCGCCTGATGGTCCGCACGGTGGAATCCATCAATGCGGCGGTCGACGAGCTGGCGCGGCGTGAAAAGGCGTTTGCCAGGGTCTTGGAAAAGCATGGCCGACCGGAGCCGCGGGTCAGCGAGCCGGGCGCGACGACCCTGCTGAGAACCATCGTCGGCCAGCAGGTCAGTGTTGCCGCCGCGCGGTCAATGTGGGCGAAGCTGGAGGCAGGCTATGGCGCCCCGCCTGAGCTCGCCAAGATCCTGAAAGCAACGGACGAAGAGCTTCGGCTGGCGGGACTCTCGCGGCAGAAGGCGGGCTATGCGCGCAGCCTTGCGGGACTGGTGCTGTCGGGCGAGCTCAATCTCGACAAGCTGCCGGTCGATGATGAGGAGGCGATTGGGCTCCTCACCAAGATCAAGGGCATCGGCCGCTGGTCGGCGGAGATTTACCTGCTGTTCGCGGAGGGGCGGACGGACGTCTGGCCGGCGGGCGACTTGGCCGTCCAGATTGAAATCGGCAAGCTGCTGGGCCTCGAGGGCAAGCCGAGCGAAAAGCAGTTGCGCGAGCTTGCGGACAAGTGGCGGCCGCACCGCGGCGCCGTCGCCGTGCTCGCCTGGCATAGTTACAATTCACAGGTCCTGTAACTAGCTGCGAATACCCTTTTCGTAGCGGCGGGCGGCGAGGGCCTTCCAGCCGCGCTTGCCCTGATCGAGACGGAGTGGCGACAGCCGGGCGCCGTCGTTGGCGGCCTTGCCCCCGACGAGGAAGCTCGCGGCGCTCTGCCCCTCGCCGCTCGACCAGCGGTAGCGCGAATTGAGCGCGACCATGGGCATGAACAATTTGCGGCCCTCGACCTCATATTCACGCACCGACGCGCGCGGCAGGCGGACGGCGCTCTTGAGCGTGACACGCGCCATGGGCGCCACCGCCGGAATCTTGTCCCGGACCTGCGAAGGTGCGGTGTAGAATTCGCCCAGTTGCGCGTCCTGCTCGTCGCCGGCGTTGATCATGCAGGCTTCGACCGCGACGTCGCGCGCGGGAGCGCTTCCCGAGTTGAAGATGGTGACGTCGAACGCGATGGCCGCATGGTCGTCGGACAGCGTCGCCTGGCTAGGCTCGAGCTCCAGTTCGATCCACGGGCGCAGGCTGGACGCGACAACGCCAGCAGGCACTGCAGGCTCGGCGCTGCGAAGGCCGGAAGTAACGACACCTGAAGGTGCCCGCGGCATCTCGGGCTCAGCGCGCCGGACAAGCGGTTCCGAGGCCTGGCGAGGAACGGGAACTGGCGCCGCCACGGGCTCGGGCGCGCTCTCGAAATAATCGGATACGCCGGTCGCCTCGTATCGGCGGCTCCGCCGCTGCAGCCCAAAATAAACAGCAGCGCCGGCTGCGAGCAGGAGGAGCGCCGCGATCCACGGCAAGGGCGAGAAGCCGGAAGAGGCCTGAGTAGGCAGCGCTGCGATTGCGGGCGCTATCGCGGATGGGCCTGGAACGGGTCGCGTCGCCGATGGGATCGGCGCCTTGACCCCACCCGGGATGGGATCAACCGCGCTGCTCGGCTGGGCTTGAATGGGGCGCGGCTCGCTTGTGGCTGTCTGGACCTGGGCAGGCCGTTCCGCGCCGTTCCCGGCCGGCGCGGCAGCGCGCGCCGCCGGCTCGCGTTGGGGAGCCGCTGCGGGCGGCTGGGCGGCAGGCTGGCTCTGCGGCTGGGACTCGCGAGTGACCGTGCCGTTGAGGCTGAAATTGGAGAGCTCGCGCGGGCCAATGTCGGCGGCGGGTTTGGTATCGGCCGGCGCGGCCGACGTGGAATTGTCCTGAGCGAGCAAGGGCGAGCTGGCCAGCAACAATGCAGCCAGCCCGCAATATCCAACCAAACCCCTGAACTTATTCACCAAAATCCGAATCCCCGTCGCCGCTGAAAAGCGCCTTTGGCCCGCATCGCGCCGCGCTTCAAGGCTTCGGCGCGCTAGGCCGCGTCGACCAGCACCAATTCCGCGTCATCCTCCGCCTCGATCCGCAGGTCGGTTTCACCCTTGATGGCAACCCCGTCGCGCGGACCGGCGGCGACGCCGTTCACCCGGACCCGCCCGCTCGGCACCAGGTACAGGTGACGCTCCGGGTCTGCCGAAAGCTCGATCGCATGGCCGGCCTTCACTGTTGCACCAAGCACCCTTGCGTCGGCATGAATGGTGAGCGCGCCGTCTTCAGGGCGTCCGCTGGCGAGCAGCTGAAACTGGCCTTCACGCTCGTCCTTCGGGAAAGGCATGGCACCCCAGCCCGGCCGGACACCGCGCTCGTCAGTCTCGACCCAGATCTGGAACAAAGTCGTTTCTTCGTCCTCGAGATTATATTCGGCGTGGACGACGCCCGAACCGGCGCTCATCACCTGGACGTCGCCGGCACCTGTACGGCCCTTATTCCCCATCGAATCCTGGTGGGTAATCGCGCCTGTGCGAACGTAGGTGATGATTTCCATATCGCGGTGCGGGTGCGGCGGAAAACCGGACTGGGCGGCGATTTGGTCGTCGTTCCAGACGCGAATCCGGCCCCAGCCCATGCGGGCGGGGTCGTGATAATTCGCGAAGCTGAAGTGGTGGCGGGCGTTGAGCCAGCCATGGTCGGCGTGGCCGAGCGAATTGAATGGGCGGATGTCGATCATGGCTGCCAATTTGGCCGAGTGAAGCCTGCCTTCAAGTGTCAGCCATGTAACCTGAGCGCAGCGGCGTAATGCGCGGCTTTCTCTGCGTAGTGAGCCGCGGAAACCTCCAGTGCCGCCACCTCATGCTCCTTCAGCGGCCGAAGTGCGCGCGCGGGCGTCCCGACGATCAGCATGCCAGGTTCAAAGGTCTTGCCCTCGGTCACCAGCGCACCCGCGCCGACCAGGCACCTGTCGCCGATGACCGCGCCATTGAGGATGCGGGCGCCCATGCCGACCAGCGCGAGGTCACCAATTGTACAACCGTGAAGGATGGCCTGGTGGCCTACCGTCACGCGATTACCGATGGTGAGGGGCGCGCCCGGGTCGCTGTGGCCGACGGCGCCGTCCTGGATGTTGCTTTCGTCGCCGATGATGATCGGCGTGTTGTCGGCGCGAATGACGGCGCCGAACCAGACGCTGGCCCCGGCGCCGAGGCGCACGTCACCGATCAAGTCCGCGGACGGCGCGGCCCAAGCCCCTTCGCCGAGCGAAGGCGCAACATCGTCAAGGGCGTAGAGTGGCATGGCCGGTCCCTTAGCAAGCTGTCCCATCGCCGGACAGGGCGGACTCGCGCGTCGACCGCCTGACTGGCGACAATGTAAAGACGGCGCACCAAGTGGAGCGGAACCATGTCTGGGGAACAGGAACGACGGCGCGATGCGCGACTGTCACTCGATGCGGAAGTAGAATTCCGCCGGAAGCGCGAGGCGCATTACACCGTCCGGATGCAGGACCTAACGCCGCACGGTTGCAGGATCGCGCCGCCGGAAAGGGTCGATGCGGGGGAAATGGTCTGGGTGCAGTTGCCCAGCCTCCAATCCATCGTCTCGCGGGTCAAATGGACAACTGGCTGGCAATCCGGCGTGGAGTTCGACCAGCCCATGCATTCGGCCGTGTTCGATATGCTCGCAGCAAGGCTGGCGCCCGCCGAGGCTTAGGCGCTAGGCCGGCCCGATGGCCGACTCCAGCAACGCATTCGCGATCCGATTTCACGAAACGGGCGGACCCGAGGTCCTCACGGTCGAGCCGATTCATGTCGGCGATCCCGGCCCTGGCGAAGTGAGAATCCGCCACAAAGCCGTGGGCCTTAATTTCATCGACACCTATTTCAGGACTGGCCTCTATCCCGTCGAACTTCCCGGAGGACTCGGCAATGAAGCCGCCGGTCTTGTCGAGGCGGTCGGCGTCGGCGTCGCCAATTTCGCGGCCGGCGACCGTGTCGGCTATTTCTCCGGGCCGGTCGGGGCCTATGCAACGCACCGCCTGGTCAGGGCCGACCTGCTGGTGAAACTGCCCGACGGGATCTCGAGCGAACAGGCTGCGGCAGCGATGTTGAAGGGCTGCACCGCCGAATATCTCATCGAACGCTGCGCCAAGGTAGAACCCCGTCAATGGGTGCTGGTCCATGCCGCCGCCGGCGGCGTCGGCTCCATCGCCGTCCAATGGCTGAAGGCGATAGGCGCCAAGGTCATCGCCCATAGTGGCAGCGCCGCCAAGGCCGAACTCGCGACAGGACTTGGAGCGGACATTTCTTTGCACTGCCCGATGGACGAGCTTGCCGCCGAAGTCCGTGAAGCGACCAGCGGCGATGGGGTGCCAATTGTGCTCGATGGCGTTGGCGAAGCAAGCTGGGAGGCCTCGCTTGCATCGCTAGCGAGGCGCGGCCTGATGGTCACCTATGGCAATGCGTCGGGCCCGGTACCTGCCTTTGCGCCGCTGGAGCTCAGCCGCCGGGGTTCGCTGTTCGTCACCCGGCCGACCCTGTTCGATTATTGCGCGACGCCTCCCGAAATGCGGGCCTCCGCCGCCCGGCTGTTCGAGATGATGCTGTCGGGCAGTGTAGAGGTGCAGGTCGGTTCGCGCTATCCACTCGCCGACGCCGCCGAGGCCCACCGGGCGCTGGAATCGCGGGCAACGACCGGTTCGACGGTTTTGATGGTCTAGGCTGTTGCTGATCCTCGCCTTCGAGCGAGGATGGTGCCCAGGAGAGGACTCGAACCTCCACGCCCTTGCGAGCGCCAGCACCTGAAGCTGGTGCGTCTACCAATTCCGCCACCTGGGCACAGATGATTTGGAAATCAGTCAGGTAGGGCGCGGCCAATGGCGTCCGCGTCGGCGCTTGTCAATGCGCCTTGGTGAGGGCAAAGGCTGGCCCCATGTACGACAAGCGAAACGGGCTGGTGACGGTCTTCGGCGGCGGCGGATTCATCGGCCGCTACGTGTGCGAACAACTGTTTAAGACCGGCGTCCGCGTCCGGGTTGCCGAGCGCCATCCTCGCCGCGCTTATTTCCTTCAGCCGTTGGCCGCGGTCGGCCAGCTCGACCTGGTCCAGGCCGATATCACCCACCGCGATTCGGTCGCCCGCACGGTCGAAGGCGCTAGCGCGGTGATCAACCTCGTCGGCACGCTGAAGGGCGATTTCGAGGCGCTGCAGGCCGAGGGTGCCGGCATCGTCGCAGAGGAGGCCAAGAAAGCCGGAGCGGGTGCGCTGGTCCATGTCAGCGCCATCGGC
>Ga0163161_10001780_pt1 | contig 15707 bp, 14 predicted proteins | sample S45metaG_FD_129847 | JGI IMG/M metagenome (GOLD analysis project Ga0163161, IMG submission 129847) | Switchgrass rhizosphere microbial communities from Kellogg Biological Station, Michigan, USA - S4-5 metaG | ecosystem: Host-associated > Plants > Roots > Rhizosphere > Soil | place: USA... | reverse complement strand
GATCCAGTTTTATACCAATAGGGTTATTTAAGGTAGCCTTATCCCCGGGATTGTTAGTGTACAGCTGGATTGTGGTAACCTTACCCGATGGATCGATCTTGCGGATGGCGTTATTTTTAGAATCGGTAACATATAAATTCCCCTGGTTATCCCTGATAATGCCTTTGGGCTGGTTAAAACTAGCCGTAGCCCCCGTACCATCTGTAAACCCTGAACCGTCATGACCTGCTATGGTAGTTATGGTGCCATCGAGGGCTATTTTTTTGATAGCGCTGCTATAATCGGTTATATATAAATTCCCGAGCGGGTCTGTAGTGATGCCTATAGGGTTGTTTAATTTTGAAACAGATGATGGTGGGGTAATGGTGGTAACCATACCACCAGGAGTTACCTTGCGAATCAGATAATTCCCCTGTGTTATGTACAAATTACCGGCAGCATCTATAGTGATACCTTTAGGATCCTGAAAACTCGCCGCAAGGCCCAATCCGTCAACTGTTTTGTTTTGACCGTTGCCGGCTATTGTGGTAACCATACCATTAGGTGTTATCTTCCTCACGCGGTCATTCTCGTCAATCACGTACAAGTTTCCAGAAGGATCGATAGTAATACCATTAACTACTTTAAATTTTGCGGTAGCTCCGTTGCTATCGGCATACCCGCAACTACTGCCACCTGCCAAAGTAGTTACGATACCGTTACTCGCAATTTTTCTGATGCTGCAGCTGTAACCATCAGCTACATATATGTTACCGGCAGCATCAGTTACCGCGTCAGCAGGGACGCTAAAAGTAACAGCTTGGGGGTTAGGCCGCAAATTACTGCTGGTAAGTGTAATGGTTTGGTTCCCGAGATTTGCGCAATTTAAATCTAGAGAGCTTATAGTATTGGTTAGCGTGCTGCCATCGCATACAAATGGGCTGCCCAGATCCGAAACCTGTACCTCATACCTTCCATTTTCATTTAATTTAAGTGTTATAGGTCCGGGTCTAGGAAAAATTACCGGAATGGCATAAGGTGTAACCGTAAAAAAAACAGCCGTGATGCCACCAAATTGATCGCTGGCAGTAAGGGTTATGTTAGTAGGTTGATTTACGATTAACGGGGTGCCCGCAACCGGATTTTGTTTAATGCTCAGTGTTGCATTGTTACAGATATCATGAGGCGCAAACATCGTGGTATAATTGGGCAAAACGGTATTGCAGGTATTGTCTGCAGGAATGGTTATATCATGATGATCTGGAAATACAGGGGTACTGGTAACTATAACCGGTATTAATTTTGACGCAACCTGTGTGCCATTACTGGCTGTTACGGTTATGCTTTGCGGGCCAAGTAATGAGCAATCGAGTTGGGAAGGGCTAACCGTCACAGGCCCATTAGCACCGCTGATATCGGCAACATCTGTAAATACAACAGTTTTGTGGCCAGTTTCGTCAAGTTGTAACCTTACGGCCACTTTAGGCGTAATTTGCGGAGCTTGTGCCCGGGAGGCACTAAAGGCAAAAGTTATCAGGCAAAGTACACACAATCCTTTTTTTAATGCTTCGGATACACCAGCAATTATCCTATTGTTTTTTAGGTGATAAGCAAAGACAGAAATAAAGGTTGAACGCATCTTTTTCCTTGCATTACAGACAATGTATCGCATTATCCATCAATTAACACAAAGCCATTAATTAGCAAATTAAACGAAAAGCCAGTTCATTATGTTCAGTGTGCCTGTATCCATATTATTCATTATTCATAAACGCTTGAATGGCCGGCTGGCAAAAGATGACATTACTTTAAACCTATTAAAAGGTTTAAAGACTAAATTAGTGATCATGAAAGTGGAGCGGCACTTGCCTGCAGATATTTTAAAGCCCTTTGTTGAGCATTACCTTTTTATTGAAAGCGAACAAGGTATGGAAAACCGTGTGCTGCCTGACACCGGTATGGTGATGGGGTTTAGGTATAAAGGCACTATAAGTGATGAAATTGCGGGAATAAAAAATAATTTGCCGGCTGCACTCATTACCGGATTAAGGAAGTCGGTTCGTCTGATCAATTATGCAGGGCAGGCTGCTACGTTACTCGTTATTTTTAAACCTGGAGGAGCGGCCACCTTTTTTAAAGAACCACTTCATGAATTGTTTGGGGTAAGCTTAGCGTTGGATGCCCTGATCGGGCAGCAGAAATTAGCCGAAATAGAAGAACAACTGGCAGAAGCAAACGATAATTTTCGACGAATTGCCGTTGTTGAGCGGTTTTTACTTTCCAGGTTATATGATGCCAAACCCGACCTGCTTATCCAGTACGCTATCCGGCAGATCCGGCTGGCGAAAGGAGCTATACGGATCAAGGATCTGGTAAATACGTTGCCCGTAAGTCATGACCCATTTGAAAAAAGGTTCCGTAAACAAACCGGTAGCTCTCCCAAGCAATTTTCATCTATAGTTCGTTTACGAAATTTGATAGAAAGCCATGATCCATCGGCCAATCTCACCGAAACGGCCTTGTCTGCCGGTTATTTTGATCAGGCCCATTTTATAAAAGACTTCAGGATATTCACCGGGCAAACCCCGCATGAGTTTTTCAGATCGACCATTTACTGGTAAATCAATGATTTTTTACAATGATTAGGTTTCTGCATTGCTGAATTTTGGATAAACAATAATTCAGTAAAGAATGAGATCAATAATAACCAACTTAGGCTGTATCCTTTCAGGGATTCTGCTCATCAGCATGCCTGTGCTGTCACAAGTAAAAACAAATCCATCAACTACATCATCAGTAAAAATGAAAACAGATCAAAATCTGCAAAATAACAAAACGGCTGTGTACAAACTCTATACAGAGATATTAAACACAGGAAAATTTGAATTGCTAAACCAGGTAATTTCCGACAATTATGACGGGGTGCAGGGTGAAAAGGGCCCCGCCGGTTTTGCCCAGGCCGTAGCGCCGGTACGGGCAGCATTCCCGGATATTAAATGGACAATTGACGATATTATTGCCGAGGGCGATGAGGTGATGACCAGGTGGTCATGGATTGGTACTTATACCAACGCATTTAATGGGGTGCCGCCAACCCATCAGACAATAACGCACCATGCCATCACCATTTTTAAGTTTAGCAACGGTAAAATTAGTAAAGGATGGATGGAGTCAGACAGGCTGGGTTTCTTTCAACAAACAGGGGTTATTCCTGCCGGTTTGATCCCTGCTCCACCAGTTAAAAAATAAATATCAAAAGAACATACATCATGCAACAAATATTCATCGACAAATTTATAATCCCCAAAAATGCTAAACAGGAATTTACCGAGCGGATGAACTTCAACAGGGATTTTATTAAAAACTTACCAGGCTTTTTGGGCGATACCGCCTACGAGCGTGAAGACGAGAACGGGAATACTATTTGTATTACCATAGCTAATTGGGAAAACGCAGATGCTTTAAGCCAGGCAAAGACAGCTGTGCAAGCCGAATATCAACGTATAAATTTTAACCCGGCCGAATTACTAACCCGCCTGCATATTACCATGGAACGGGATATTTACCAACCAGTCGGCAATTGATCAGAGTATCAGCAGGTATATTCTATTGGTATGCCTGCTGATATTTCATTCAGGCTTAAGGGATCACTTTTTTGCGGCGGAATTCATCAAACAGATCCACACACATTTGTTCGGTATCTATATACTCATGAAAGCCAAAGCGGCGTGCTTTGGAACCATCGGCAAAAAAGTCATAGTCCCAGGAGAAAACAAAATCGCCAAAACCCCAGTAGGAAAGATCTTCATAGCGATGTTTTTCGAGCCCGTACTTTTCCTGTATCTTTCCCCACAGTGGCGCTTTATCAGCCATTACCGTTTGCAAAGGCATTTGCAGTGGAGGCGCAATTTCTATATCAAAATAGCATGCAATTTTAGGCCACATTTCGTTCCACCTGAATAGGTCACCATTGTTAATGTTAAAGGCCTGATTAGCACAGTTTGGGCTTGTCGCTGCCCATACAGTAGCTTTTGCCAACAGCCCGGCATCGGTCATTTCCATCAGCTTATCGTAAGCGCCCGGTTTACCCGGAAAGCGCAAAGGTATCCCCAATTCTTTGGAGATTGTAGCATAAACAGCGATCAGCAATGCCAGGTTCATAGGGTTACCCAATGCAGTGCCACCTACTACCGAAGGCCGGATGGCCGACCATGTCCAGCTTTTGCCTTGCTGCAGCTGTTCCAGAAAACTTTGCTGATCAACATTAAATTCGGGCGGCATGTGGCCAGCGTCGCTTTCTTTTGCGGGTGTTTTAAAGGGGCCAAGATGGGCGCCATAAACCTTATATCCCTGCATCAGGCTGATATGCTGCAAATTCAAAGCGATAGGCTCGATAGCATCAACAACGTTAACCAGCATAACCAAATTGGGCTCCACCAGTTCGGCCCAGGTAGGTTTATCCTGGTAGGCGGTATAAAATATATGAGTAACCGCCGATAGTGAATTGAGTTGTTTAACGGTATCCTCCTTATCGAGTAGGTTTACCGGGATGTAGGTAATATTTGCTGAAGAAATACCGCCACGGCGGGACAGGCCGATAATATTCCAATCGCCAAGTGACACAAGATGGTTAATGAGATTGGTGCCGATAACGCCGTTGGCGCCTACTATTAGTGCTGTTTTTTCAGGATTTGAAATTTGATGGGTCATGATATTGTTTGTTGCTGATATCAAAATTCAGGTTTTTGAACCCTGTAACCCTGTAAAAAACAAGCATTAGTATGTAATATCATAGGTAAAATGTCATGAAAAAATATTCCTAAAATACATTGTAATACGATGTTATTTGTATAGCTTTGTATTATGGAAGCCAATGTTATAGCTAAATGGGAAACGCAAATGAAAAAGGGTACGCTTGATTTCATTATACTGCTGCTTTTAAAAAAGAAAGACCAATACGGGTACGAATTATTGGAGCATATTAAGTCGGCATCGGGATATGATATCAGCGAAGGAACCATTTATCCGCTTTTGAACCGCTTAAAAGATGATCTGTTAATTGAATCAAAATGGGTAGAAATGGAAACCGGTATGCCCCGGAAATATTATAGTATCACCAGTAGCGGCTTGGCTTCGCTCGAAAAAATGGCAACATTTTGGGCCACGCTCTCCGGCAATCTTAAAAACCTTATTTAAAAATATTAAACAATGAACAAAGACACACTATTAAACGATCAGCATTACAAAACCTATATGAAAAAGGTGCATAGCATGATCAGCAGGTTACCGAAGCATGATCAGGCAGATATTCAAAGAGAGATCAGCAGCCATATTTATGAGAGCTTAAATAACTACCCCGATACAACAGTGGAACAAGCCCTGGAAAATTTGGGTGAGCCACAAACCTATTTGTCTGAATGGGTGGTAACCAAAAAACTGGAAAAAGCTGTAAGTACCTTTAATCCTTTCCGGATAATCTGGGGGTTGATCACCGGGATCGTTAGGCATGGCGCATACGCGTTTAAGTATATTCTTTTTGGTTTGCTATATTTATTTACGTTTACATTCGGTTTCCTTTGTATCGCTAAGGTCATTGCTCCCAGCCATACCGGGTTATTCATCTATCCGCAAGGTTTTACTTTTGGTTTTAACAGCGATATCAGCAACGCGCATGAGGTACTTGGGACTAAATTTATTCCTATTTGCTTATTCATTACCATTTTGCTGTATATGATAATCACCGTTTTATTAAAGATGTCGTTATCAAAAGTTAAAGAACGACTTTTCTAGAGACGCTTTAACGAGGTGACTGACCTTATTCCAGTCCGTACTCCTTTAGTTTTCGGTATAGAGTAGCTACCCCGATGTTCAAAAGGTTGGCGGCTTCGGCACGGTTGCCATGGGTATGATTCAGAACACGCTGAATGTGCAATTTTTCTACAGACGACAGATCAAACGCCGATATCGGGATGCCTGTTTTTACCTGTTGCTGCTGAATCTCATAAGGTAACAGACTTTCATCTAAAATATGGGTATCGGCCAGTATCACCGCGCGTTCAATCACATTTTTGAGTTCGCGGATGTTGCCGGGCCATGGATAATCTTCCAGTTTACGAACAAACTCCTCGCTTAGCTCATTGATCTGTTTTTTAACCTTTAAGGCGAAGTGTTGCATGAAAAACTCGGCCAGCAGTTTAATATCTTTTTTACGCTCGCGCAGGGCAGGCAAGGTAATTTGAAAAACCGAAAGCCGGTAAAACAGGTCTGACCGGAAATGGCCCTCGGCAATTTCGTTTTGCAGGTTACGATTGGTGGCCGCCAGGATCCTCACATTCACCTGGGTAGGCTTAATATCGCCAATTTTTAAAAACTGCTGCGATTCCAACACCCGGAGTAATTTGGCCTGCAGGTCGTGGTCAAGTTCGCCTATCTCATCCAAAAAAATGGTGCCTCCGTTAGCTTCCTCAAACAGGCCTTTTTTGTCTTTCAGTGCCCCGGTGAATGATCCGGCTTTATGTCCGAACAGTTCGCTTTCCAGTAATTCCTTAGTAAAAGCGCTGCAATTTACCGCTACGAACGATTTGGTATTACGGTTACTAGCCTGGTGAATAGCTTCGGCAAAAATTTCCTTGCCAGTGCCAGTCTCTCCCAGTAATAAAACGGTAGTATCGGTTAACGCTACCTTTTGCGCCAGTTTGATCACATCGCTAATGGCGGTTGATCTGCCAATGAGTCTGTCGAACCCAAATTTATCATTCAGCTTGCTTTGCAGCTCCATAACGGTTTGCTGCAAAAGCGCCTTATCCATGGCCTTGCTTACCAGCGGGATGATCTTTTCATTATCATCACCTTTGGTGATATAATCAAAAGCCCCGGCTTTGATGGCTTTTACCCCATCGTTAATGGTACCGTAGGCTGTTAGTACAATAATTTCTGTTGAAGGGTAATTCTTCTTGATGGTTTCTGACAGCGTGATGCCATCGGTATCGGGCAGTTTTACATCACTGAGTACCACGTGTATATATTCCTGCTGCAATTTGCGCAGGCCTTCTTTGCCATTAGCAGCGGTGAAAACCTCGTGCCCTTCCAGTTGCAGAATCCGGGCAAGCAGGTTGCGCAACCGTTCCTCGTCATCAATAATTAAGAGCTTACCTTTTTGCATGATGGCAAATATGGTAAATTTTGACCGTTGATTTTAATGATTACGCTGATTTCGTTGATGCCAGCCGAATGGGGCAGGATTCAAGATCAACCAATTTAGTCAGCGGGATCAGCGTAATCATTTCGATCTGCGGTTTACCAGGCCCTTGCCCGGCGGGTGGCACGCATTAGTTGGCGGTGCCGTTTGGCTTCATAATAATCGTTGGTTACCAGTATGGAATGTATCACACCTGGTACCCAGAAGCACAGGGTTAAAAATATATTCAGTATAAATGCTCCGATACGGCCGGTGGTCAGAATGGCCAGTGGAGGCAGTAAAAAACATAAAAAATATCTCATGGCGCTAAAATTTAAATCGACTGATACACCGTATCATAACGTTTAGACCGCAAAACTATTTTTTTGTTACTGCTGCTATTAATCGCGCAGATTGAGCGGTAGCTGATCGCCAAAAAACAGGGCTTTTAGCTCTGTAGCATCATTAGGCTTCATTTTTCCGCCTAGTATTAAACGTAATTGCCGGCGACGCAAGGCACCTTCAAAATAGGTTATTTCTTCCTCGGTTTCGGGTATTAGTGCAGGTACTGTTGTTTTTTGTCCTTCGCTATCCAGGGCTACAAAAGTGTAGTAGGCCTCGTTGCTTTTTACACGGGTACCAGAGGGTATATTTTGCGCCCATACATCCATCCTTACTTCAACCGAGGTGGTGAATGCGCGGGTTACTTTGGCCTCGATACTGATCACATCACCCAGTTTTATTGGCGCCTGGAAAGATACATTATCAACCGAAGCGGTCACCACAATACGGTTGCAATGTTTTTGTGCTGATATAGCCGCGGCAATATCCATCCAGTGCAGCAGGCGCCCACCCATCAGGTTGTTTAAAGTATTGGTATCATTGGGTAATACCAGTTCATTCATGATGGTATATGATTCTTTGGGCGATTTTCCGGTCATGTGCTAAATTTTATACAAAGATAAGCTTTTTTGGAACAAGGATTTTTGGAGCAAGGATTCTGGGAACAAGGAACAAAGATGTAAGGAGCAAAGAAAAAGTCCTTGCTCCTTGTTCCAAAAATCTTTACTCCCACAGAACTATTTCTTCACCGTGTTCAGTTCGCCAAAACCAACCAGTTCATCCCAGCGGGCGGTAGGCGCGCGATAGTAAATGAGCAGCTGGTAATCGTTTTCGGTTTCAAAGTGGCTGCCTTCCAGCGGGATATCACTGGCCCTTTTAGTTGCATTATCATACCAAACGTACGCATAATCATATACACCCTGTTTCAGGAGCAGATTGATGTGGTATTTACCGTCCTCACCAAACGTTAGTTTGCTGCGTTCATCCAGCTTATAATCATTAAAGGCGCCAACGATATACGGACTGCCCTCTGATTGGGGTTTATAAGCAGCAAGGCCAAAATAAATGTGCGCGTAATCGGCATCTATGCGCGGGTCGCTGCCGTCCTGGTTCAGGACAAAGAATTTACCGTCATTATCATACAGCAATATATAATCCGGACTATCCCGAATGGGATCCGTAAGCAGCACCACATTGTTGGCTGTATCTTTTATAATACGGGCAATGCGCTGGGAATTAAGCTTTAAGGTACGGGTATCAAACAGCCTGAACTCGTTTCGGCCCGGAAAATCATTGATCGATACATCGTTATAAACCAATTGTGTACCACGTACATAGGTTGGCTGCGTGTTTAAAATACCGGTTTGGGTACGCGCGTTTTGCATCAGTAGGGCGCGGATCTCGAACGAAGGATTTTGCACCGGTAAGCCAGTATAATCAACCGTAAAATTTACCTTTTGATTGGTTTTACGGGCCTGCACATCGGGCGAGGTGCCGATGGTAGCCGCTATAGCCACCCGTTTGCCTACCACATATAAGCGGCGGGTAAGCACCAGTTTTGACTGGTCGCCATTTTCATAAACCTTCAGTATGTAATTGCCTGATATTTTGGGCGCTATGTTGTTGTTAGGCAGCTTGAGCTCATAGTGCGTATATTTTTGAATGGTACCGGTGGAGTAAGTATAAGTATACAAACGGTCGTCGGTAAAGCTTTGGAGGTACTCGGCGGTGGATAGGTTCGACGAGTTCCAGCGGGTATCGCAGTGCTCAATGGTATAGTAGTAATTACGACTTCCCCCACGCAGATCGTCAAAAGCCAGCGTTACTTTTTCTGTTGACCCTAAGGCGATTACAGGGAACGAGCCCTGCTTTTGGGTATTGTAGAATTCCACGCTTTTGATAGCGGAATCGTACACATTGTTATCATAAGGCGATTGCGCAAATCCCCGCAGGGTGACGAATAAGAGAACCAATAGGTAGTAATGTTTTCTCATTTTGTTTAAGCTTATTTTATTGCCCGATCCCTGACAGGATTGGCGTTGCGAAATTTAAGAAATTCCGGAACAGAAATAACCCGGTACCGCGCATTTAAAAAATTATCATTTAGCGAAATCTTCTTAAACCTTAAATTTTAACACTTTTCTGTACGAAAACGGGGCAAAATCGTTCAAAAATGAGCTCAAAACCATCGATTTTAACACTTTTTAACAAATTTTAACACAGTTTTGAGCAGTTTTTGAAACTTTAAAAAGTATTAAGTAATTGATTGTCAAATAACTATGATGAAATTGGTCGATTTTGGCCTTGTTTTGCTCTTAACTAAACAGCCCGACTACCTGTTTAAAAGGCAGCCGGGCTGGTATTTATATAAATATAAGAAAAATTGAGGGAAACCACAGGATCAGAATACTGCAGATTTATTGACAGATGTTGAATATCTGTATAAAATACATTTAATAAATTTTGATATGCCCGTTTATATCATTGATTATTTGCATGTTAAGATAACATAATAGATTGCTTATATCAGTTACTAATAGCCGTAAGCAGTATTATAGTTTTATAACGTGAAAAAATAAGCAGCAATATCTACACATTGGCTGCTCATACCAATTAACCTGTAACCAATAAAGTTTCCTGCTATGAAACAATTTTACGAACTCTCCCCTGGTGGCCATGCTTTGCACCAAAAAATCATGTATGTTGAATTGGCTGTGCTGATGATATGGCCACCATGGCAAAATATCAAAACCTAAAGCCCATATTATTTATACATGGTGAGCAGTATATCTGTACGTCGACTGCTTAAATCAATTAACCTGTAACCAATTAATTTTCCTGCTATGAAACAGATTTGCACCCCGCCTTCTGCTGGCCACGCTTTGCGCCAAAAAATCATTAACGCTGCATCCGATCCGTATTTATGGCGATGCCGCTAAACTAAGAAACCTTCATTATTTACACCTGATGAGCAGCCATATCTGTATATGGACTGCTCCAATCAATTAACCTGTAACCAATAAATTTCCTGCTATGAAACAAGTTTTTCCCCTATCTTTCAGAGGCCCTGCCCTGGGCCTGAAGATCATGTATGTTGCATTGGCTGTATTGATGGCCATGAGCATGCAAGTCAACGCAAAGAGCTTACGGACCCTGCATTACTCCGCTATATTGCCTATTGATGTACACGGCAAAGTTTTAGATGAGAATGGCCTTGGGATACCCGGAGCAACTATTAAAGTAAAGAATGTTGAAAAAGCCGCGATAACCGATACGGAAGGGAACTTTAGTCTGAAAGGGCTTCCCGATGATGCGATCCTGGTCGTATCATACGTGGGCTATATTACCCAGGAGGTGCAAACCGGTCCCGGCAATATGTTGATCAAACTCGTACCCCAATCAAAAAAATTAGATGAGGTTGTGGTGATAGGGTACGGAACGGTTAAAAAATCAGACTTAACCGGCTCGGTCGGTACGGTAAAAGCCGAAACGCTACAGGAACGCCCGGTATCATCCTTAAACCAGGGTTTGTCTGGTCGTGTATCGGGTGTCAATGTATCCTCCAACTCCGGCAGGCCTGGCGCCCGGTCCAATATCCGCATCCGTGGTTCCAGTTCGCTAAGCGTTTCTAATAACCCATTATATGTAATAGACGGGGTAATCCTAAACCCGGTTGATCTGCGGAACGGAAGTACACCGATAGATTATCTGAATCCTAATGATATCGCCTCGATCGAGGTGTTAAAGGATGCTTCTTCCACCGCTATTTACGGAGCGCGCGGAGCCAATGGCGTGATCCTGGTGACCACCAAACGCGGGACTTCGGGTGGTGGTAAAATTACCTATGATCCCGATTTCAGTATTGGTGTGCTGCCTAAAAAACTGGCCGTGCTCAACTCTAAAGAGTTTTTGGCCGTAGAAGACCTGGCTTACGCGAACGCGCAAAAATATGATCCCATTGGCTGGGCCACCGGTACTAAATATACCAACCCCAAAACCAAGCGCACCAACCCTAAATTATTTGATGCCAACGGCAACCCACTATATGATACCGATTGGCAGGAAGAAGCCTTTCAAAAGGCTTTTACGCAAAACCATCAGTTGGGTATTACAGATGGTGACGAAAAAAGAAGTATAGGCGCTTTTTTAAACTATCGTAAGCAGGAGGGCCTGGCGCGGGGCTCATGGCAAAAAAGATTTGCCGGCCGCTTTGTGTTTGACAGCCAGGTAAAAAGCTGGATAAAAATTGGCGGTACCCTGAGCTATACCAATCAGGACGATAAGCAGGTTGATCAGCTCGACGGCGGCGGTATTACCATGATGCGCCAGGTGATAGAAGAACTGCCTATTATCCCGGTAAGGTACGCCGATGGAAGCTGGGCAAGCAACAGGGACTATCCGGGAATGGAAGGTGGTGATAACCCTTTACGGATAGCTGCCGACAGGATATCGCTTTTGCATACCCAAACCTTGCTTGGCGACATGTCTGCCAATATTCGCCTGGCCCCGGGATTGGATTTTAAATCAACCGTTGGTGTCAATATTATTAACCAGCGGGAGGATTATTCTGCCGTGAAAGGCATGCAATATATTTCGGATAACGGCGATGCTTCTGTAAACAATAACCGCTACAATTCATGGCAGTTTGAAAACTACCTTACTTATAATAAACGGTTTGCCAAAATACATGCGGTAACCGCCATGGGCGGTGTGTCGTGGCAGCATGTTGACCGGTTTGAAGACCAGGCCAGCACGCAGGGTTTTACCGATCCCTATTTTCAGTTTAATAATCTCGGCGCAGGATCAAGCCCGCAGGCTCCTTATTCCAATGCGCAGGCATATGGGCTAAACTCCTATTTTGGGCGTATCAATTATAGTCTTCGCGATAAATATTTAGTCACCTTCACCGGCCGTTATGATGGCTCTTCAAAATTCGGAACTGATAATCAATTCGCTTTCTTTCCTTCGGCAGCCCTGGCCTGGCGGGTAATGGAAGAAGATTTTATGAAGAATATCCCGGTTATTTCCAATTTGAAACTCCGGACCAGCTACGGCGCTACCGGTAACTCCGAAATTCCGGCTTATAGGGCGCTGGCTGGCCTGGGCAACTATAATGTTATTTTTAATGCCGAGCGCAATATTGGGTTAGGAACCAACCGGGTAGCCAATTCCACCCTGCAATGGGAAAAAACAAAACAATTGGATTTTGGTATGGAGTTGGGCCTGTTCAACAATAGGCTAAACCTGGAGCTTGACCTGTACCGCCGAAAAGTAGATGGTATGCTATTGGATGCTCCGCTGCCGTTTTCCAGTGGCTATGGCAGTGTTTACTCCAATGTGGGCAGCATGGAGAACAAAGGGATCGAGTTTACGCTAAACTCCACCAATATTAAAACCGGGGATTTTACATGGAGCACCACCTTCAATATCTCCGTTAATAAAAACAAAGTGCTTGCCCTGGCCAATGGTAATGCCGATATACTATCGGGTAACGGTATCATCAGGGTTGGCCAGCCTGTGGGTTCTTTCTTTGGCCGGGTTAGTTTGGGAACCTGGGGAACTGCCGAGGCCGCTGAGGCCAAGAAATATGGTATGTTGCCTGGTGATATCAAGTATAAAGATCTGAATAATGACGGCACGATAAATGATCTGGACAGGACTATCATCGGAAAAGGTATACCTGATGGGTTTGGCACATTCCTCAATACTTTCCAGTATAAAGCCTGGTCGCTCACGGTCGATCTGCAATATACGTATGGTAATGATGTACTGGACAGGAGTATCCATTCGGCCGAAGACAGGCAGGGTATCGCCAACAGCTACAAAACGGTGCTGAACGCCTGGACAGAAACAAACCAGAATACCCCCATCGCGCAGATCCGTCCCATCAATGCTTATTATACCACCAATAATGATAGCCATAAGGTAACCGACGGCTCGTTTATTCGCGGGCGCAATTTGTTGCTGGCGTATACCTTTCCGTCAAAAACTATTTCGAAACTAAAATTGAGCCGGTTAAGGATCTATGGTTCGGTTCAGAATTTCTTTGTGGCCACCAAGTATAAAGGATATGATCCGGAAGTTTCCAACTCCAGCGCGCCTTTTGACCAGGGCTTAACCTTATATGATTATCCAAAGCCAAGGGTATTCCTGGTTGGTTTGAACATTGGACTATAATTTATCGCAAAATTTAAGAGAAAAATCATGAAAACTATCATAAAAAAATACGGATTACTGGCATTAGCGGTCGGTACTTTAGGAGTCACCGGTTGTAAGAAATTTTTAAATGAAACCGACAAGAGTAATTTTACGGTTGATAATTATTTTACCAAGCCTGAGCATGCCCGCAGTTCGGTAAATGCTATTTACGCCAGCCTGCGTGATCCAATGAGCAGTGGCTTTGGCGGCGGCGCCTGGACAATGACAGAATTTGCTACCGGGCAAGCTGCTACCGATCTGGGACAGGCCGTTGACAGCTATTTTGTAAAGGATCTGCGTAATACCGCCGATAATGCCTATGGCCTGAGTTACTGGCAAAATTATTATAAAGGCATAGGTAATGCTAATTTGTCCATAGCTAAGATCCCGGGGATCGCGATGGATGCCGCCGAGTCGAAAAGGTTGTTAGGTGAAGCTCATTTTTTGCGGGCCTGGTATTATTTTACTTTGGTGCAGCTGTTTGGCAATATCCCCCTGATCACCGAGCCTGTTGATCTGGCATCACCACAGTTACGACCTAAGCAGGCAGCCCCGGAAGATGTTTACAAAGTGATTGTAGATGACCTGAAAACAGCTGAAGCTTCCGGTTTACCCTGGACTGATGCCAGCGGGAAGATAAGTTTGGGCGCCGTAAAATCATTACTGGCCAAAGTATACCTGACTATGGCTGGTTATCCTTTGCAAAAAGGCGCGGAGTATTATGACCTGGCATCCAAAAAAGCGGAAGAGGTATTGGATTCCAAACAGTTTAAATTATTTACCACTTATAACGATCTGCATAACCCGGCGAAGAAAAATGTGGATGAGAATATTTTCATGATCCAGTATAAAACACAGATCATCCCCGGAAACTGGCAGGAATTGATCATTCCTTATAACAAAAATATCTCGGCCTATTCCAGCGAAACCGGGGGGATTTATGCTACGGGCGCCTTTGTGAACTCTTATGATCCGGCTGATCTGCGTGCCAAAGAAGGTCAGTTCTTTTTTACCAAATTTACTAACCAGGATGATAGAACTAAGGTGGTTGATCTGGGCGGGTATTTTATTTATAAGATATTTGATGTAGTTGCCCAAACAACCACGGCCAATAGTGATTTGAACTGGTCGCTCATCCGTTATGCCGATGTGCTGCTTATTTATGCTGAGGCATCCAATGAAGTTAACGGACCGGCCGCAAAAGCGTATGACGCGGTTAACCAGGTAAGAACAAGGGCAACTTTACCCAATCTTACTGGTTTATCAAAAGACCAGTTCCGCGAAGCCATCTGGCGTGAACGCTGGTACGAGCTATGCTTTGAAAACGTTACCTGGTTTGATATGGCGCGCCTTCGTAAAGCATTTAACGTGGATACTAAAGGCTTTGATAATTATGTAGGCCATAAATTTTCATACGGTCCGGTTTTAACCGACAGAGAGCTTTTATTCCCGATACCAAGCCGGGAACTAAGAAATAACCCTAACCTGATACCTACAAAGGGATATTAAGATAATTAGTGATTTAGTGGATTGGTGAATTAGTGATTGAGGGGTAAAGCAAGCCTTCCGAAGTTTTTAAAACTTCGGAAGGCTTTTAAGAAGCGAGTTAGTGAATTGTAAATCACTTATAAGATATGTCATTGCGAGCGAAGCGTGGCAATCTCCTCGCGTTCTCATCAGTAGAAATAGCTACGAGATTATTAATGTTGGGTTTGTTTTTAATGGAATTAATGAGCTCCCCTACGGTCGGTTATCTTCGTCGTTCCTCCTCGCAATGACATTAGGGAATAAATCTTCATGAATTTTACGAGGCGCAAACACAAAAAAAGCCGGTTATTGACCGGCTTTTACTATATATCGCAATAAGTTTTATTACTCTTTTTTACCTTTGGGCTGGGGCACCTTAGCAGCAGCCGATTTTTTAGGCGCCGCTTTCTTTACAGCCTTTTTAGGCTCTTCGGTTTTAGGGTAATCTATAACTAGTGGCAATTCGCCCTGGTGGGCCTCATTT
>Ga0163161_10001778_pt1 | contig 15708 bp, 17 predicted proteins | sample S45metaG_FD_129847 | JGI IMG/M metagenome (GOLD analysis project Ga0163161, IMG submission 129847) | Switchgrass rhizosphere microbial communities from Kellogg Biological Station, Michigan, USA - S4-5 metaG | ecosystem: Host-associated > Plants > Roots > Rhizosphere > Soil | place: USA... | reverse complement strand
TATTCACAACTACAGAACATATCCGAGAATCGTTGGTGAAACAGGTGGTAAAGATTTCGTAATCGCTCATCCTTCAGCCAATGTAGAAGCTGTAGCAACAGGTCTGGTAAGAGGTTCTTTCGAATATCAGGGACAGAAATGTTCTGCAGCGTCAAGAGCTTACATTCCAAGATCTCTATGGGCAGATGTAAAAAAAGTAATGGAAACTCAGATCGCTTCCATCAAGATAGGTTCTCCGGAAAACCCTTCAAACTTTGTAAATGCGGTAATTGATAAAAATTCATTCGAAAAATGTAAAGGTTATATCGAAAGAGCAGAATTATCAAGCAGTGCAAACGTCATCATTGGTGGTAAATGCGACGATTCTAAAGGATGGTTTGTAAGCCCTACAGTAATAGAAACTACAGATCCTCAATACGAAAGCATGGTAGAAGAAATCTTCGGTCCTATCCTATCCGTTTATGTCTACGAAGATCAGGACTGGAAAGAAACACTTAAAATCGTAGACTCATCTTCTCCTTACTCTTTGACGGGTTCTGTGTTTTCACAAAACAGATATGCTACAGATGAAGCGTTCAAAGCTTTGGAAAATGCATCAGGAAATTTCTACATTAATGATAAACCGACGGGTGCGGTGGTAGGACAGCAGCCTTTCGGTGGCGGAAGAGCTTCAGGAACAAATGATAAAGCAGGTTCTAAAATGAATCTGATGAGATGGACTTCTGTAAGAAGTATTAAAGAAACTTTTGTTTCTCCTAAAGACTATAAATACCCATATTTAGGATAAAATAATTAATGATAAGAACAGGATATATTGTTCATTATCTAAGTTAAAGCCCTGAAAATTATTTCGGGGCTTTCTTTTGATTAAAATTTAACAATAATTTAATATTTTTATCATTTCATTAGTAGTAAAACAGAAATTTTCGGAATAATTCTTGAATATATTACTGCACACCCATAAAAGAATTAAATTATGAAAAAGTTAGTAGTATTAACATTAGGAATAGGATTTTTTGCAGCAAGTTGCGGAACTAAAGAAAAACAAATGTCATCCAGTAACGCAGATTCTACAGCAATCGACGTAGCACCACCAGCTGCACCGACCGCAGCAGATACGATGACTACAGTTCCGATGGACTCTATGAAAGTAGATTCTGTAGCAGCACCGGCAACAAGATAAAAAATCAGAATGTAAAAATGGAAGTCCGCAGATGAAAATTCTGCGGATTTTTTTTATATTTGAATAACAAACATTAAAAAATTTACTATGAAAAAGTTATGGATAGGGGCAGTTGTAGGATTGTTGGTTTTTGCAAGCTGTGCAGATAAAAAAGAAAACAGAGAAGAATTTAAAGCTGATCACAATAAAGATTCTATGCGAAATGATTTAGGAGATTCGGCAGTTGCAAATTCAGAAAAGAATTCTGCTAATGATACTGCTAATCTGGCTAAAGATTCTACAGAATCACCCACCAATTATAAAATGATGCCGCCCAATACAGAAGCCGCAGGCTCAAGATAAGAGATAATCCACAGAAATTCTGTGGATTTTTTTATTTCATAGGTTCAATTTTAATAATTATTAAGGCTCATGTTGACATAATTATTACATTTGTACTTCAACAAAAAAATTCATGAAAAAGACAGCAATATTATCATTCCTTTTCTTTGCAGTAATTGCATTCGGACAAGGAATTAAATTTGAAGAAGGCAATTTTAAAAGTCTTTTAGCAAAAGCTAAAAAAGAAAACAAACTGATTTTTATAGACGCGTATGCCGTTTGGTGCGGACCGTGTAAACTGATGGTGAAAAATGTTTTCCCTCTAAAACCTGTTGGTGATTATTACAATGCCAATTTCATCAATGCCAAAATAGACATGGAAAAGGGTGAAGGTATAGATTTAGCAAAAAAATACAATGTAAAAGCTTTCCCAACTTATCTTTTCATCAATGGTGATGGCGAAGAAGTTCACAGAACTTTGGGGTATGTTGAGGAAAAAGACTTCATTCAGTTTGCAATGGATGCAGGAGATCCGAACAAAAGATTAGCCACACTAAAACAAAAATTTGAAAAAGGAGAAAAAGATCCTGAATTTCTAAAAAATCTTGCTGGTCTTACTATTTATAATGATTCAGACTTTTCAGGAAGAGTTTTAGAACGTTATTTCAGTGCAAAAACAACTTTAGATAAAGACGATGTTCAGATGCTTCTTTCCGCAACTCAAAGCACAGAAAGTCCTGTGTATAAGATTTTCCAGAATAAAAAGGAAGAAATCATTAAAGTTTTCCCGATTGACCGTTACGAAATGTTTGATAAAAACATCAAGTTGAATACAATCATGAAAAAAACATACAGCGTAGATACAAAAAAATGGAACGATGCATATTTCTACACTGAAACTCAGAAGTTCTTAACAAAAGAAGAGTCTGAAAAGCTTTTGAAAAGAGCAAAATCAAACAGAGCTTTAAAAGACAAAGATTTTGCAACTTATGAGAAAATGATTTTAGACCTTTACAAAGATTATTCTGCTGCAACTTCAGAAGAATTGAATTCAATCGCGTGGAACTTCTTTGAAAACGTCAATACAAAATCATCTCTTGAAACCGCTGTAAAATGGGCTCAGGAATCGGTAAATAAAAAAGAAGAATATGCAAATACCGACACACTTGCCAATCTTTACAATAAAATAGGTGACAAGAAAAATGCTAAACTTTGGGCTGAAAAGTCTATCGCATTAGGAAAAGCAAGTGGTGAAGACACTACTGATACTGAAAAAATATTGAAGAGTTTATAAGCTGCTTTAATTAAACATAAAAATTCCGCTGAAATAAATTTCAGCGGAATTTTTATGTGTCGACTTTTAAAATTTTTAGTGAATAAATTTTATTTTTAGCCTGAGCTTCCCGTTATGAACTTTTGCTTATTTTCTGTCAAGACAAAGAAGAGAATTAATATTCAAACAAAATGCTTCCCCACGTAAATCCGCTACCAAAGGCAGAAAGAAGTACCAAGTCTCCTCTTTTAACTTTCCCGAGTTCTATCGCTTCGCTCAATGCAATCGGAATAGAAGCTGCCGTCGTGTTACCGTATTTTTGAATATTATTATGGATTTTTTCATCCGGTAAACCAAATTTCTGCTGTACAAATTGAGCAATTCTCAGATTCGCCTGATGCGGGATAAACATGTCGAGATCTTCAATCGTTTTTCCGGCTTTATTCAGAGCTTCCTGCATGGTTTCAGGAAATCTGGTCACAGCATGTTTGAAAACAAAATTTCCGTTCATGATTGGGTACACTTCTTTGTCGGTTACATTTTCAGGTTCCTTTCTCATCCTGTCGCTCCATCCATATTTTGAACCCGGAAATTGAGTGCACAATTCATCTGCATATTTTCCTTCAGAATGCATATTCATAGCTAAAATATCTCCTGCATTTTCATCATCAGTTGCAGAAAGCACAATAGCACCTGCCCCGTCGCCGAAAATTACAGAAACCCCTCTTCCTTTATCGGAAAAATCAAGCCCGAAAGAATGAACTTCAGCACCTACCACCAAAATATTCTTATACGTTCCTGATTTTATAAATGCATTGGCAACGCTCATCGCATATACAAAACCTGAACATTGATTTCTCACATCCAAAGCACCAATCGTATCACAACCCAACATATCCTGAAGCAAAACTCCGCAACCTGGAAAATAATAATCCGGTGACAGCGTTGCAAAAACAATGTAATCAATATCTTTTGCCGTTAAACCCGCATGTTGAAGTGCTTTTTCAGAAGCTTTGAAACCTAAAAATGCTGTAGTTTCCTGTGCATCATTTCTGTTGATTCTGTGTCTGCGTTCTTTGATGCCCGTTCGCTCTGTGATCCATTCATCATTGGTGGTCATTAATTTGGCTAAATCATCATTGGTGACAACATGATCCGGAACATGAAATCCGATCCCTTTTATTGTACTTTTAATCATATAGTTTGTTTAATTTTGGTAAAGATAAAACTTTATTTTACACATAATTTTTTTTAAAATTAATAGTATTTTTACGGGATGCCTATCAACACACTTTACAGAGATTCGGGATGCGAATGGATAGACGTAGAAGCACCTACGGACGAAGATATGAAGTATCTGCACGAAAGATATGAGATTAATAATCTCCTTTTGGAAGATACTTTAGACCCCAATCATCTACCCAAATATGAGGAAGACGGAAATGTGAAATTTTTCCTTCTCCGTGAAAGCACTGAGCTTGAACGTAAAAACCTCAACACAATCAGCGACATCAGTACTAAAATCGGGATTTTTCTTTTAGAAAAAACCATTATCACAGTACACAGAATGAAGGCGAAAAGTATTACCGAAACCAAAAAAGAACTGACGGAAAGTCAAGATAAAGTACATACTCACAAAATTGCATTGATGATCACTTTGGTCATCATGAAAAGTTTTGATGATGAAGCAATCAGTCTTTTTGAAACTATGGATAATATCGAAAGCGAAATTTTCCTCAAAAATACCAATCACACCAATCAAATCCGGCGACTGTATAAATTAAAGCGTAAATCAGGCTTAAATTCAAGAGTTTTGACGATTTCAAATGATGCAATTGACAAATTTAAACTGCTGCGACTTGAAGATTCTGAAGTGGTCGATTTAAAGGATAAACAGAAAGATGTCGTTGCCGATTTTGATCATTTAAATATTCAGATTACCAACTTAATTTCGATGTTTCTGGCGTTGTCTGATCAGAAAGCGAATCAGGTAATGAAAGTCTTGGCGATTTATTCAGTTTATTTTTTACCAATCACATTTATTGCCGGTTTATATGGAATGAACTTCGACAACATGCCGGAACTTCACACCAAGCACGGATATTTTTATACTTTGGGAGTAATGGGTGTGATTGTGATTTGTACTTTTATTTATGCGAGAAGAAAACAGTGGTAGTTAATCTGCTAGAAACAGAAATTATTTGGTTAAACGCAAAGACGCAAGGAAATTTTCAAACTTAAAACTAAAAGGCGCAAGGATTTTATCAAAGATAAAATTGTTTGAAAACATTTTTGAAATTTAAGAGATTATTAAGATTCATCAAAATTAATTTCCCCAACCCTAAAGGGTGTAATTTTGATGAATTAAGAAATTTTCCTCCCTTTAGGGTCGGGGAAAAGAAAATTTCTTTTTAAAAACTTTAGCGCAATCAACTAAAAACAAAACACCAAACCAAAATCATGAAACCCGAAATCCTTCAAAAAATCCTTGAGGACGACGTACTTTCTCAGGAATCAAAAGAAAAGCTCATTGCTTTGCATGAAAACATTTCTACCAAAGAATTTTCTGACATTCTTGATGGAGAAGGAAATCAGTATATTGAATTTGTACAGGAAGGAGGTGGAGTTTGGGGAAGTGCATTGGTCGGTTATCTTTATGCTTTAGAAATCTTCGGAATTCGGTTTCTGAAAGTTGCCGGAACGAGTGCAGGAGCCATCAACACCATGCTTATTGCTGCCTGTAAAACCAAAGAAGAGGCAAAAGGTGATGTGATCAAAGACATTCTTTTTAATTGGGATTTTTCAGATTTTATGGATGGGAAAAGCTATGTAAAAACGACCATTCATGCGATGCTCAACAATAAAAACTTTTTCAGGATCAATTTAATTATTGGCATCGTTCTTACCGTCGCATTGATCAGTTTACCATTCATTCTTTTTTCAGAAAGTACAAAGGAAGCTAAACTCTATTTTTTGATTCCTCTCGTTCCGTTAATTCTTGTTCTTTTAATACTTAAAAAACTTTATTTAAATTTTCAAAAAAGCAACAGCGGACTGAATCCCGGAAATGTTTTTCTGAGACAAATGACCGATGTGATGAACGGATTCGGAATAAAAACCGTTGCCGAACTCAACGAGAAATTTATTCAGAAAGAAGACAAAATGAATCTCAATTACCGCTATGGAAACGGCATTGAGTTTTACACCAATGCCCTAAACGGAATTGAAGAAATTAAGATGAATAATCTTGAACACATTGACGAAACCCGTTACAGAATATTCTTCGAGAGCGCAGAAAACAATGATTATTATAAAAACAATCCGTTTTATCAACTTCAGACAGAATATATTGTCATTGCAACCGATATTAATGCTAAAATAAAAGTTGAACTTCCAACGATGGCCAATCTTTATTGGTCGGAAGAAGAGCTGAAACACATCAGTCCGGCTGAGTTTGTGCGGGCTTCAATGTCTGTTCCTTTCTTTTTTGAACCGATGCAAAAGCTCATCAACAAAGATGATGACTCAGTAAAGTATGCTTGGAAATTCTGGATGAACACTCAAAAAGAAGACATTTATCCTGTCGGAATTTTCATTGATGGCGGTACACTTTCTAATTTCCCGATTGATCTTTTTCATATGAATGATATTTTTTATCCGAGACTTCCATTGTTTGGAGTTCAGCTGACAAGCGATTCTGAAATTTTAGGTGAAAAAGGAAAAACAAGCGAACAAATCCTGAAATCTCCCCTCTCCTACGCCGGAAATATCATCGGAACTTTAAAAGGTTTTAATGATAAAACATTTTTGACCAAATACTCTTTCTACAATCTGTACAGCATCAAAACCGTGAACTGCGGAACGAGCAGCTGGCTCAATTTCTTTATGAAAAGAGAAGAAAAAGAACAGCTCTTCAACGCCGGATTTTCTGCTGCGTTAGATTTTCTCAACCAATTTGACTGGGCAAAATACAAGTGTGAAAGAATGATGGTTGCCATGAAAGAGAAAAAGATTTTGAAAGAGGAGGATACAAAGACAGTGGGGTGATTTTGGGATGTTGGTAATAATGATTAAAATCAAACCTTCGAATTTCAGCATATTTTAGCAGAAAAAATCTATCTTACAAAACAATGATAATAGACTATTAGTAATAATTATTTTTAACATGAAAAAACTAGCTTTTATATTTCTATTTATTCCACTTTTAATATTTAGTCAGAAAAATTTTGAATACAAAATAGATTTTGCCAATATTTTGAAAGAATCTCAAAATAAAAATTCAGATTTGAATTATGACAATTTGCTATTGAGATACAACAAAGCTGACACTACATTGAGTGACAAACAAATGCTCGCACTACTTATTAGCTTTACAGACAACAAGTTTTATCATCCTTACAAAGATTTGGATTTCGGAAGAAATTTATACAAATTAAATGATGAAGGAAAGTTTGATCAGGTGATTAAAGAAGGTAGTATATTTATTAAAAATCATCCGTTTGATTTAAAAACAATATTTGAGTTATCATACGCACATCATAAAAAAGGAGATCAAACATTCGCTGAAGATTATTTAGTAAAAACCAGAATGATATTTAAGGCGATGTTGTTTACTGGTGATGGATTATCTATTGATCATCCAATCTTAGCATTAAATCCCTCTGATGGTCAGGACTTTATTCGAAAAGGACTTGGACGAGAAATTGGAACAATGACATCGGGAAGAGACAAAAATGGATATTTTATAGATATGCTCGAAATGAAGGATGATGATAAATCTGGAATGACTCTTTACTTTATCATTCCACACGCAACAAAAAAAATGTTTGAGTGATTATGAAGAAGAAAGTGTAGGTATATATTTTGTAAAACTAAAAATATACAAACAAAACATGGAATTTACCGTTGAAAAAGCAAAAACATGGAAAGGACTGAGTTATCCATTAAAGACTTCTATACTGAAAGATGCAATTGATAATGCTGAAATTAAAAGTACTATTCACTTGATATATCGAACACCTCAAATGAATGGTGAAACTTATAACATTCTTGAATGTATATTTTGGCCTGCAAATAAAAGTTTCGACTATGATAGGTTTTACATTCGCGCAGGTGTCGTTAAATCTAAAGATAGAAAACTTGCTGAAGACTATTTAAAAATAAACGTAATTCCTAAACTTATTGCGTTTATGAAAAACAAAATTTCGCTACCAGAAAATTCTACTGAACTGAAGCAAGACTCACGCTTTTTAGCCATATTTGTTGACAATAAAGTTTTAATTAATCCTTAAAGGCTACAATGAAATTTCTAAAAAAAAATAATTGTGAGGGACTAAAATCTCATCTTATCGTAAATTGTATTAAATATTAATAAACAAAATTCCATGATCACAAAAATAAACCTCAGAGAATCCCTCATTCTACCTAACTCAGAAACAACCACTCCCGCAGAAATATTTCAAAACCAAACCCTGCGTCCCATTTTAAAACTGCAAAATGATCTTTATATATTGCTATTTACAAATTATGCTTTACGACAAAAAGCAGATTTCAGTTCATTATCGACTTTAAAAAAACAAACATTTATCGAACAAAGCATACAGAAAGATGCCGTTTTGAAAAACACTTTTATCGGGATGACCATCGGAATGTTTACTTTAGAGGAACTAAAGATTTATCAATCTGATAGCAAAGTTTTTAATAAAAGAATCATCACGATGCTGATCGAAAGACTGAAGAGTCAGATGGACTAAAGGTTAATTATTTAATGAATTACTTAGGGTTTTGGCTAAAGCCAACTTCGCCTCAATATGCATAAATGGGCTAAAGCCCATTCCTATTGAATAATTATAGCAACGCAAACTTAACCTACTCTACAATCCACATCGGTTTCTTTTTCAAAATCTCCTTATTTACCACACAATCTTCTGCATGAGCACCTTTTAGAAAACCGATGCTCATCAGAAATTCATTCACAATTTCTCCGCCTGTGAATTTGAATGTTTTTTTGAAGAGCTTCATCCATTCCTGTAAATCTTTTGGATGATGATGTTCCAACCACTTTTCGAATGAGCCGAATTCTTTTTGTAATTCGATAATGGTTTTTGCGTTTTCTATGGCAGCGTTTACTTTCAGTTTATTTCTGATAATTCCGGGATCAGCCAATAATCTCTCGCGGTCTTCTTCATTATAAGTAGCGACTTTTTCAATATTAAAATTGTCATACGCTTGTCTGAAACCTTCTTCTTTTTTCAGGATCGTTTCCCAGCTCAGACCTGCCTGATTGATTTCCATGATCAGTCTTCCAAACAATTCATTATCATCATGAATCGGAAAACCGTAATGATTGTCGTGGTATTTTTTGTGCAGCTCTTTTCTGCTTTCTGGTTGCATCCTTTCGATTGCTGAACAATAACTCATGAGAATAGATTTTCTGTTTTGGTTAAAAATTTATTTAAAGCTTCCTTCATATCAATTCCGGTGCGGTCTGCCAATACGATTAGCCACCAGATATTTTCACCTAATTTATGTTCCAACTCCTCTGCCGAATTCTTTTTAAACCATGTTTTTTCATGCGACATGACGTTTCTTCCTACTAATCCGGCATCTGTAAGGTAACCTAAAGCATCTTGTTCGGCAGTCCACTCTTTACCATTTTGCTGAATTTCCAGTTCGTGATATTTTTCTCTGATCGCTAAAGAGCGTTCTATGATTTTGTCTAAATTATTTTGATCCATTGCTTTAATTAATTTTAAAATACTGTCTGAATTCGTTGGGCGTCTGTTCCGTTTTCTTCTTAAAAAGCTTACTGAAAGATTGAGGATGTTCAAAACCCAACTGATAAGCCGTCTCCGAAACTGAAAGCTGATGATCAGACAGATACTCTTTAGCCTTTTCAATCAGTCTGTTATGAATATGTTGCTGAGCATTTTCTCCGGTGTGTTGTCGCAACATATCACTGAGATATCTTGGAGTAAGATTTAATTGTGAAGCTACATATTCTACAGTCGGCAAACCTTTGATTCCTTTTTCTTTATCGAAATAATCATTCAGAATGGTTTCCATTTTAGATAAAAGATCATTGTTGACCGATTTTCTGGTGATAAACTGTCTGTTGTAAAAACGATTGCTATATGTCAGTAATAATTCAATCTGTGAGATAATTACATCCTGACTGAAGTGATCTATCCGCTCATTTAGCTCATTCTGAATCTGATTAAAAACTTCAGCAACCGTTTTCTTTTCTTTTTCTGAAAGATATAAAGCTTCTGCCGCCGAATAGGAGAAAAATCCGTAGTCTTTTATTTTCTTTAAAACAGAATAAGACCTCAGAAAATCCTGATGAATATGCAGCGATATTCCGCTGTAATCGGCTTCTTCATCATTCATTTTAAGAATTTGTCCGGGAGCTACGAAAGACATACCGCCTGACTGAAAATCGTAATAACCTTGTCCGTATCTTATTTTCCCGTTGAATTTTGTTTTAAAGGAAATTTTATAAAAATCCATCTTGATTCCGTGTTCAAAATCTGTAGCATCAAATTCAGCTTCCCCATAATTGATAATGCTGATCAGCGGATGCAGAGGAGCCGGAAGTCCCATCGCTTCATGCAATTCAGATAAAGATTGAAAATATACAGGTGATTTTGCGGCTTTCATAATACAAATATAAACAGGTTTGTGACAACAGTGAGTCAGGAGAGATATTAAATGTGAATTGTTAATTGTTAATCGTCAATGCTGAATGGTGAATTTGCTTCGTTTGTTAATTTGATATAAAACATCTTTAAAAATGACCATTCAGCAATGTTAAAATATAAATTGAGATCTGATATTTTGAATCTGATTTTCAATTCCGTTTTCATTTCTTTCATTGTAAAGGGCATTTGCATCTTTTCCGGCAATATATTTGAATTGATTTTTATTGTCGGTGGCTGCGCTATAGATAACCTCAGCAATATCTTCCGGTTTTGAATAATTGGCAACCTGTTCCGGACTGTAGCCTTCCTGAACTTTTTCTGCCAGTTTCTGGTAAGATTCATGTTGCGAACCATCCAAAGATCGTCCTGCAAAATCAGTCTGAATTCCGCCCGGAGCAACTACCTTTACTTTTATTCCGAACTGTGCCAATTCATAAAATAATGATTCCGAAAACCCGTCAACCGCAAATTTCGTCGCACTGTAAACCGAACAGGTAGGAAATCCCATCAATCCGAAAGTGGAAGTAATATTGATAAAAATTCCGTCTTTTTTCTCTCTGAAATAAGCAGTAAAAGCTTTGGTTACACGGATAACTCCCATTAAATTGGTTTCGATCTGTTTACCTATCTGTTCATTTGTAAAACTTTCTAAAGGTCCGATAAGGCCATAACCGGCATTATTTAAAATAACATCTACTTTGTAATTGGCGAGAACGTGGCTGATTGTTTTTTCAATTTCTTTTGGATTGGCAACATCTAATTTTAAAATTGTCATGTTTTTCAATTGGGTAAGTTCCGTTTCGGCATCCGGATTTCTCATAGTTGCAATTACATTCCAGCCTTTGTTGTGGAATAATTTAGTTGCCGTTTTTCCTAAACCTGAAGATGCTCCTGTAATAAAAATTGTTTTTTGCATTGTAATTTTATTTAATTATTATGAAGCAAAGATCCAGAGATTCTGAGTTTTGAAAGTAGCCAAACCGAGTTTGGTTGTAGCTGTTTTGACGTTTGATAAAAATTGATTATTTTAGATTTTAAAGACTTCCCCAATAATGGAATTTAACGAAATATTAAAAAAAATCACTTCCCGAGATTCTCATAAAATATGGGAATCTTCATGCGAAATAATTTCTATGAGTCAAAAATTAGATAAAATAAATCCTTTAATCCCATATATTGAGCTCATAAAAAAGTCAACCAGTAATATTGATTTGGGTGGAATTTTTGCACCAAACAGCAGGTTTGTAAATTATGCTTTGAGAATTCTCACATTTCATCAAAATAATCACGAAAAAATCTGTTCTTGCGATTTGTATATTGATGATTATGAATGCAATGATCCCAAAAATGAAGTTGAAAAAGGGAATATTATTATTGAAGATACGATCAGAATTGAAGACAAATGGGTTGATTTTTACGTTTGTAGATGTTTGAAGTGTGGACAAAAATTTAAAACAATAGAAAGAGAAGGACATTACATATGGTGGAATTGGACAAAAATTTTGCCTTCATCATAATTATGCTTACCAAACAAACCTTTGAAGATTTTCAGAGATTTGTTGTTAATTTACGCTTCACTTGCATGCTTATACTTTATGATATCATGAAAAGTCTCTTTATAACTTTCGCCCCAGCTTTTCATTGCATATAAAACTTCAAGAATACTTTCGCCACCACTCGTTAAAGAATACTCAACTTTTGGAGGTAAAACGTTATGGATTTTCTTGGTGACAATCCCGTGAAATTCCAGTTCGGATAATTGTTGATTTAAAACTCTTGCTGAAGCCTGAGGAATAGATTTGTGCAATTCAGAAGGTCTTCTGATTCCTTTATTGATATTGGCTAAAAGGTTTGATTTCCATTTTCCGCCAATCACTTCGATGGCGATATTCAAACCGCAGCTCAGATCTTTGGGTATCTTTTTTTCGTACATTTTCAATCATTTAGAATACAAATATAGCAGTAAATCTATTAATTCCATACTGCGAAAATTATCAGTATAGGACAATTTTAACCTTGATTGCAATTGATCTGATAAAACTTAATCTTTACATCCTAAAATTTATAATGATGAATACAACTTTCAACACCTTGACAAAATCACTTGTCATTTTTGTAATTTTCGATTTCTTTATGTTTTTTGTACTTGAAGTAATCTTTTGGATGCAGCCTTTCGTTTATAACATTTTACTTGAGATGTTTAATAATCCGCCTAAAACTTTAGATTTTTCTACCCATGCATTAGTTCTGAAAAAACTTTTTATCAATCAGGGATTTTATAATCTTTTCTTCGCTTTTGGCGGTGTTGCAGGATTAAATTATTTAAACAAAAATAAAGCAGTCGGCTATGCTTTGATTACGTTAGTCTGTTTCTCCGCGGTTGGAGCAGGAATTGTTCTCGCCGTCACTTCAAAGGCTTATATTCTGGCATTTCTTCAGGCTGTTCCGGCAGCAATTGCTCTTGCGAAGATTTATCCTTTATTTAAAAACGAATTGAATCAGTCAAATTAATTGATGATCAATTTGGGATCATTCCAGTCAGAACCATTTTGGTTTTCGCAAATCACGATCGGACGTTGAGAACCTGTACAGAGGGAAACAAAAATGATCTCATACTTGCTTGCCTCTGTTTAGAGGGAAGCTTTCTGAACTTCAGACGATGCAAACTACTTTAAGGGGAAGAAATCTGAAGCTCAGACGAAGCAAACCAGTTCAGTGGGAAGCTTTCTGAACTTCAGACGAGATGAACCTTTAGAAGGGCAGCAAATCTGAACTTCAGACGGTGTTACTTTTTATCAAATCAATAAAAAAACCTCTGAAAAATTTCAAAGGTTTATATTTTTAGTGTACTCCACTCAAATCTATCTTTTCTTTGCTCTTCCGCTCTTTGATAAAGAGAATAAACGGAATACAGATTAGAAAGGCGATTCCCAAGTAAAGGAAAACATCCATATAAGATAAAACAGTTGCCTGTTTAGTGACCGAAAGATCCAGGACCTTGTAAGCGGCATTCATCGCTGCGTCGGGAGTCATTCCTTTCGCTATGAAACTGGCTTTCAGTCCGGCCAATCTTTGCTGAACATCCAAACTGTCTGCATCTAAATGCGAAATCAAATTCACCCTGTACTTCTGACTGGCGTTGGCAATGAATGTAGTAATTGCTGCAATCCCGAAAGAACCTCCAAGCTGTCTCATCATTCCTGTGAATGCTGCACCTTGTCCGATTTCCTGACCTTTTAAAGTACTTAAAGAAAGTGATGTGATCGGAATAAACAGTAATCCTAATCCCATTCCTCTCACGATCAGCATCCAGAAGAATGCATCTTTACTCGTATCGGGAGTCAAGATTTTGTAACCCCAGAAACTGTAAACAAAGAAGATAAATAGTCCTAATGAAACCAAAATCTGCTGTTTGGCACCCTTAGAAAGTAATCTTCCGATAATCGGCATCATGAAAGCGGTCGTCAAAGCTGCCGGAATCATCAAAGCTCCTGACTGAAGTGCCGTCCAACCCAAAATACTCTGCGTATACAACGGAACAATAAATGTGGAACCATACAAACCGAATCCTAATACAAAAGACATGACCGTACCAATTCTTAAGTTACTGTTTTTCAAAACGCGGAGTTCTACAATTGGATATTTGAAGGTAAGCTCTCGCCAAAGGAATAAGATAAATCCTAAAACCGCAGATACCGTCAATACTACAATCCACCCACTTGCAAACCAGTCTTCTTCATGACCTCTTTCCAGAATATATTGTAATGATCCTACAGTAATTGCCAGTAATGCAATACCAATCCAGTCGACATCTGAAGCTTTACGTTTTTCAGCAAATTTCGGACTTTTCACAAACTGTAATGTCATCAAAGTCGCAGCAATTCCGATCGGAATGTTGATATAGAAAATATATGGCCAGCTAAAATTATCTACAATATAACCACCCAAAGGCGGACCTAAAGTCGGACCAATAATGACTCCCAAACCGTAAATCGCCTGAGCCATACTTCGTTTTTCAACGGGATAAGATTCTGTGATAATGGTTTGTGAAGTTACGAGCAATGCTCCACCTCCAATACCCTGACAAAGTCTAAAGAATACCAATTCCCAGATATTGTCTGCATTTCCGCAGAGAAATGAAAAAATGGTAAATATAATAATCGAAGCTGCGAAATAATTTCTTCTTCCAAACTGTTGGGAAAGCCAGCTCGTCATCGGTACAATGATGACGTTACCAATTGCATAAGCGGTAATTACCCAACCTACTTCGGAAAGTGTTGCTCCCAGGTTACCTTTCATCTCGTTCAGGGCAACGTTTACAATCGTGGAATCCACAATTTCAAGCAAAGCACAAAGAATAGCCGTGATTGTAATGATCACTCTTCGGGCTCCATATTCTACTAATGAATCTTGCATAGTTTTTTACATTGTAAAAAAGTGAATTGTCAGTGGTCAATCAACATCGTCGTCAATTTTTACTACTTCATTTCCATTTAACATCAATCATACTGCATTTTCAATTCATTATTGACTTGCTTCAGCAAAATTGACAATTCACTATTTCAATATTATTTTAAAGAAACTTCTGCTTTCACATTCATTCCTGTTCTTAATCTTTTTGCAATGTTTGGATCAAGCTTTACAAAATCGATTTTTATAGGAAGTCTCTGTACTACTTTTACGAAGTTTCCACTTGCGTTATCCGGAGGCAAAATTGAGAATGTAGAACCAGTAGCCGGAGAGAATGAGCTTACCACTCCTTCAAAATCGGTATCAGGAAAAGCATCGATCTCGATTTTTACTTTCTGTCCTTCCACCATTTTGGCAACCTGAGTTTCTTTGAAGTTGGCAATTACCCACTTCTGATCGTTTTTAACTAAGCTGAAGAGTTGAGAACCTGCCTGCAAAAACTGACCTGCCTGAATCGGAACTTTTCCTACGAAACCATCTTCAGGTGCCACAATTACAGTGTAAGAAAGATTCAATCTTGCACTTTCCACATCCACTTCTCTCTGTTTAGCAACAGAACCTGCAACAGAAATCTGCTGAGAACTCGCTTCAGTCTGAGAAGAAGCGATCCCTGTTTGCTGTGCAATTTGATTTCTTGTATCAACCAAAACCTGCAATTGCTTATCTGCAGACTGTTTTGCTGCCAAAGCCTGCTCATATTGTTGTTCTGTAATCGAATGATCTTTCACAAGGATTGAATATCTTTTTAAATCCTGAGAAGT
>Ga0163161_10001773_pt1 | contig 15737 bp, 10 predicted proteins | sample S45metaG_FD_129847 | JGI IMG/M metagenome (GOLD analysis project Ga0163161, IMG submission 129847) | Switchgrass rhizosphere microbial communities from Kellogg Biological Station, Michigan, USA - S4-5 metaG | ecosystem: Host-associated > Plants > Roots > Rhizosphere > Soil | place: USA... | reverse complement strand
CTCTTGCAGAGCGATGGCCAGCGCCAGGTTCGAAGGGCCGAAACCGACGCCGATCAGGTCGTGAACGATGGGCGATGCAATTGCCTGTGTCATTTCCAGTGTCCTCTGGATGAACCCCTCAACGCGGGGATAAAGCCTGGGTGGCCTGACCGGCCTGAATCAGGTCAGCAGGTCGTCTGTTGAGTAGGAACGAGGACGATGAACGGAAATTTAACCAGCAAGGATCAATGGGCATCCCATTGTTTAATCCGCAAGCGGCAATGTTTCATGGCGTTGACGATGTGTTTTTCTACCAACGCCTTGGAAATCCCGAGGTGCTCGGCAATTTCCGGATGGGACAGACCTTCGATCTTGCGCAGCAGAAAACTTTCACGGCAACGCGGCGGCAACTCGGCCAGCGCGCGCTGGAGCATCTCCAGACGCTGGCCGTGGTCAAGCGTGCCATGGGGCGACGGGGTGAAATAGCGTTCTTCACTGTCCAGCACATCGAGTGATTCGACCTGGCGCAAGGCGTTGCGCCGATGATCATCGATGACCAGGTTCAATGCCGTGCGGTAAAGGAAGGCCCGCGGTTGTTCGATCGGCGTGTCGCTGGAACGCTCCAGCACCCGCACATAAGCGTCATGCACCACATCTTCGGCCACCTGACGGTTGCCCAGCTTGGCGTTAAGGAAACACACCAGCTCACGATAGTAGTTTTCCAACATGACTCCCGACCGCATCGATGCAGTTCCTGTCCTTGAGCACACTGATCCCGCCACGGAATTGGCAGTAGCAAGATAGTGGCAACTTGAGGTGCGTAATTTATAGTAATTCTCATATAGATTTAAAGAGCTGATTCCACATCCCGACCAAATAGTCCTGCCCGGACACCTGTTACATGATGTGTGGGCGCTTAAATTCCCTTGCCCATGCATCGTTTACAGGACAGCTCCCCGTATCTGTCGTGCCATGCGACAGCGTTCAGCGCCCCTGCACGCCTGTGTACTGGCCGAATGACGGGCCGAACCCACTGGCCGGAACCCTGCATGAAACGTCCCCGCCCCGCCCGACGCGCCTTGTTCGCCGCCCTTTGTCTGATTCCCGTGATCGCCGTTGCCGCGTGGCAAGTCCTGCCGCCGGGGCGCGACGCCCTCGCCACGGTGCAAGTGACTCGCAGCAGTATCGAAAACAGCGTGACCGCACTGGGCACGTTGCAGCCACGCCGTTACGTGGATGTCGGTGCGCAGGCCTCCGGGCAGATTCAGAAGATTCATGTCGAGGCTGGCGATACGGTCAAGGAAGGCCAGTTGCTGGTGGAGATCGACCCCTCCACGCAAAAGGCCAAACTGGATGCCGGGCGGTTTTCCATCGAGAACCTCAAGGCGCAGCTGCAGGAGCAACGCGCCCAGCACGATCTCGCGCAACAGAAATACCAGCGCCAGCAGAAGCTCGCCGCCGGTGGCGCCACCCGTGAAGAAGACGTGCAGACGGCTCGCGCCGAAGTGCGCGCGACACAGGCCCGCATCGACATGTTCCAGGCGCAGATCCGTCAGGCTCAGGCCAGCCTGCGCAGTGACGAAGCGGAACTTGGCTACACACGCATTTATGCACCGATGAGCGGCACAGTCGTGGCCGTCGGCGCCCGGGAAGGCCAGACACTCAATGCGCAACAGCAAACCCCGCTGATCCTGCGCATCGCCAGGCTCTCGCCGATGACCGTATGGGCCGAGGTTTCCGAAGCGGACATCGGTCACGTCAAACCCGGCATGACCGCCTACTTCACCACCCTCAGCGGCGGTAGCCGACGCTGGAGCAGCACGGTGCGGCAGATTCTGCCAGTGCCACCGCGCCCGCTCGAACAGAATCAGGGCGGCAGCCCCACCAGCGGTCGCAGCGGCAGCGAACGCGTGGTGCTCTACACCGTGTTGCTCGACGTCGACAACGCTGACAACAGCCTGATGACCGACATGACCGCGCAGGTGTTCTTCGTTGCGCAACAGGCACAGGACACCCTCACCGTGCCGACCGCCGCCCTGCAACCCGGCTCACGGCCGCAGTGGCAACGGGCGCAGATCGTCGCCGCCAACGGCGAAATCCAGGCACGTGACGTGCGCACCGGCATCAGCGACCGCTTGCGCACACAAGTGCTTGAAGGCCTGGTCGAAGGCGATCACATCCTCAGCGCGCCGGCCACCGGCAGCGGAGGCTGAATGCAAACCCCTCTGATTGACCTGCGGCAGATCCGCAAATCCTACGGCGGTAATGACAGCCCGCTGGTGGAAGTATTACGCGGTATCGACCTGTCGATTCATGCTGGCGAGTTCGTCGCCATCGTCGGCGCATCCGGCTCCGGCAAATCGACTTTGATGAATATTCTCGGCTGTCTCGACCGCCCTACCAGCGGCGAATATCGCTTCGCCGGCGAAGATGTCGCCCAGCTCGATACCGATGAACTGGCCTGGCTACGCCGCGAAGCGTTCGGTTTTGTGTTCCAGGGTTATCACCTGATTCCGTCCGGCTCCGCCCAGGAAAACGTCGAGATGCCGGCCATCTACGCCGGTACCCCGGCCGCCGAACGCCACGCCCGGGCCAGTGCCTTGCTGGAGCGGCTCGGCCTGGGCAGCCGCACCGGCAACCGCCCGCATCAGCTTTCCGGCGGTCAGCAACAGCGGGTGTCGATTGCCCGGGCGTTGATGAACGGCGGCCACATCATTCTCGCCGACGAACCCACCGGTGCCCTCGACAGCCACAGCGGCGCCGAGGTCATGACCCTGCTCGACGAACTCGCCGGTCAGGGCCATGTGGTGATTCTCATCACCCACGACCGCGAAGTCGCGCAGCGGGCCAAACGCATCATCGAGATTCGTGACGGGCTGATCATCAGCGACACCGCCGAACAGCCGTCAGCGCCACCACGCAGCGCCAACCCCGGCGCCTTGCAAGCCGTGGATCTGCGCCAGCGCCTGAGCACCGGCAGCACCGAGACCGGCGCCTGGAAAGGTGAACTGGTCGACGCCGTGCAAGCGGCGTGGCGGGTCATGTGGATCAATCGTTTTCGTACTGCGCTGACACTGCTGGGGATCGTCATCGGCGTGGCCTCGGTGGTGGTGATGCTGGCGGTGGGCGAAGGCAGCAAACGCCAGGTGATGGCACAGATGGGCGCCTTCGGTTCCAACATCATTTACCTCAGCGGCGCCGCGCCCAACCCGCGCACGCCACCGGGCATCATCACCCTCGACGACGTCGCCGAGCTGGCCGCCCTGCCCCAGGTGGAACGGATCATGCCGGTCAACGGCTCGACCGCTGGCGTGCGTTTCGGCAACGCCGACCACAGCAGCTACGTCGGTGGCAACGACACCAATTTTCCAAGCATTTTCAACTGGCCGGTGGTTCAGGGCAGTTACTTCACCCAGGCCGATGAAGACAGCGCCGCCGCCGTGGCGGTGATCGGTACCAAAGTGCGCGACAAGCTGCTCAAGGATGTCGCCGACCCGATCGGCCAGTACATCCTGATCGAAAACGTGCCGTTTCAGGTGCTCGGCGTTCTTGCGGAAAAGGGCTCGAGCTCCGGCGATTCCGACAGCGACAACCGCATCGCCGTGCCCTACTCGGCGGCCAGCACGCGCCTGTTCGGCAGCCGCAATCCGGAATACGTGGTGATCGCCGCCAAGGACGCACGCAAGGTCAAAGACGCCGAGCAGGCGATCGAACAGGCGATGCTGCGGCGGCACAACGGCAAGAAGGATTTCGAACTGACCAACAACGCCGCAATGATTCAGGCCGAAGCACGCACGCAAGGCACGCTGTCGCTGATGCTCGGCGCCATTGCTGCAATCTCTTTGCTGGTCGGCGGTATCGGCGTGATGAACATCATGCTCATGACCGTGCGCGAACGCACCCGGGAAATCGGTATCCGCATGGCCACGGGTGCACGACAGCGCGACATCCTGCGCCAGTTCCTCACTGAAGCGGTGATGCTCTCGGTGGTCGGCGGCATTGCTGGCATCAGTCTGGCGATGCTGGTCGGCGGCGTGCTGTGGTTCAGCGGCGTGGCGATCGCGTTTCAATGGCTGGCCGTCATCGGTGCTTTCGCCTGCGCGCTGGTCACCGGCGTCCTCTTCGGCTTCATGCCTGCCCGCAAGGCTGCCCGGCTCGACCCGGTCACGGCCCTTACCAGTGAATGATCGATCTATGAAAGCGCCACTGACAATCCTTGCCGCCAGCCTGTTGCTGGCGGCCTGCAACAGCCCTGCGTCGCGCCCCGACAGCGGCGTGCAGCCACCGCCCGCGTGGCAGTCGCCTGAGCAGCCCGGTGCCGTGCAGAGCAACCGCCAATGGTGGACGCAGTTCGGCAGCCCCGAACTTGATCGACTGGTCGAACAGGCGCGACTGGGCAGCCATGACCTCGGCGCCGCTGTTGCGCGAGTCAGGCAAGCCCAGGCCAGTGCGACGATTGCCGGCGCCCCGCTGCTCCCGGAAATCAAGGCCGGGCTCAATGCCAACCGGCAGAAACTGTTGCACGGCAAAGGCTATAGCCAGCTGGACGTCAGCCCGGATAATCGCTCGCTGGATTATTACGACGCCGAGTTGAGCGCCAGTTACGAAATCGACTTATGGGGCGGTAAACGCGCGGCCCGCGACAGCGCCGTATTCGGCGTCCAGGCCAGCGAATTCGATCGTGCCACCGTCGAACTGACCCTGCAAAGCGGCGTGGCCAGCAGCTACACCCAAGCCTTGGCGTTGCGCGAACAGGCGCGCATTGCCGAACTCAATCTGGCCAATGCGCAGAACGTCCTGCACCTGGTGCAAACCCGTTTCGACGCCGGCAGCGCCACCGCGCTGGAACTGGCCCAGCAAAAAAGCCTGGTAGCGGAACAGCAGCGCAAATTGCCGCTGGTGCAACAACAGGCCCGCGAAGCCTTGATCACCCTCGCCGCCCTGCTCGGCCAACCAGTGCAGACACTGTCGTCACCGCAACAGTCGTTCGAACAGTTGCAGTGGCCGAATATCGCCAGTGGCGTGCCCAGCGATCTGCTGAGCCGGCGTCCGGACATCGCCAGCGCCGAAGCCAAACTGGCAGCGGCTCAGGCTGACGTCACCGTCGCTCGCGCGGCCATGTTGCCGAAAATCACCTTGACCGCCAGCCTCGGCACCGGCGCCGATCTGGCGGCGGACCTGCTGCGCACCACGTTCTACAACCTGTCTTCCGGCTTGACCGCGCCGATCTTCAACAACGGTCGCCTGAGCGCCGAGCGCGACAAGGCCAAGGCGCGTCAGGACGAACTGCTGGAAACCTATCGAGGGGCGATCATCAATGGCTTCGCCGACGTGGAAAAAGCCCTGAGCAGCATTCGCGGCCTCGACGAACAGCGCCAGTGGCAAAGCGAAGAGCTGAGCCAGGCGCAGACCGCGTTCGACATCGCGCAAAGTCGTTATCAGGCCGGTGCCGAAGACTTGCTGACGGTGCTGCAAACCCAGCGCACTTTGTATGCGGCGCAGGATATGAATGTGCAACTGCGCTTGTCGCGACTGCAGGCGAGCATTGCCTTGTACAAGGCGTTGGGCGGTGGCTGGCAGGTTATCTGACAGCAACATCTCTTGTAGGAGCTGTCGAATGCAACGAGGCTGCGATCTTTTGATCTTGCTTTTAAGAGTCAAGATCAAAAGATCGCAGCCTTCGGCAGCTCCTACACGGGATCGCGTCGTGACTGATTGAATTCTCGGGGCAAAAAAAATCGCAGCACCTGGCTGCGATTTTTTTTGCGCTTAGAGTTGCCGGCCTTTCACTTTCAGATGCCGGGCATACCACGGGCGCTGCGGCACTTTGCGGAACAGGTCGGCCATGTTGTCTTCATCGCCAAACGTGATGCGCAACGCCAGCTTCATGGTTTCCGGGTCCATTTCCACCGAACGGCCGATTTGCAACCCCGGCACGGTGCTGCAGCCATGGGTGTCCGGCCCCAGCCAAGGATCGTCGACCTCAACCCAGCGCCCCGGCGCAAACCACGGCACACCGTTGACTTCCAGCCGGCTGACTTCGCCCGGGTGGAAACGCTCATGTGCACGGAACCAGTCTTCGATACGGTCATCGATCCAGCCGTGGAAACGCCAGAACACCGGGTTCACATGGGAGGAAAACGGGTCGCCGAGAAAGTCGTTTTCCGGCGCATACCAGCGCGCCGCGAAGTCCGCCTGATCGCGCGCCATCGGCACCGGAATGTTGTTGGACGGGTCCCGCGCCACCGACGCCCAGCGCATGTGCAGCCAATCGTGCAGGCCCAGTTCGACTTCCGAACCGAACTGGCCGAGGCTGAGTTTCGCCAGGTAGCGTGGGTCGCGGTACTGCGATTCCCACACCTGGAAATTGCTGTGGTAGGTCTCGGCCGCTTTGATGTCGCTGACCCACTTGGTGTACTCGTCGTCACCTTCGGTCAGCCAGGTGGGCGGCAGCGCGTCACCGTCGTGATTGTCGAAATAGCGGGCGAAGCCCTGGCGGTCACGCTCCAGTTCCGGCTGCGGCATCGGGAAGGCCTGCCATGAGGGCAGATCCTGCATCGAACGGGCCTTGCCGAGCATGTGCCGGTGCATGAAGAAGAAGTCGATGCCCGAACCATTGCGATCCTTGCTCGGCCCACGGGCATCGCGCTCCTTGTCACGGGGGCCGGGTTGCCAGCCGATACCGCGCAGGGCGTCGCGTTTTTTCTCCGAGAGTTTGTGCCACTTGTCGCGGCTGGCGTGCCAGAGCTGGTGGAACAGGCGATGTTCCGGCGCGACCAGCCACGCCAACAGCGTCGGGTTCAACCCGGTGCGTTCGCGGGCCTCGGGAAAACGTCGCTTGATGGCGATGAAGTGATTGTCCAGTTCGGGCAGCGCCAACGGCCGATCCAGGCGCAACACTTGCCCGGTGAACGTGCCACTGCCGGCATTGCCGAATGCCGCCCAGACTTCGTCGAGTTTGACTTTGAATTCGTAGACCGGCGGCGCGTGCGGCGCATCGGTACGCATCAGCCGCCAGTACAATTCGGCGCCGTTGCCCGGTGCCAGATCGCCGATCACTTGATAACGCGCAGGTTCTGCTGAACGCAGATTGGCACCGGTATCGAGAAACCCACGCAGGCCGCGACCCCGGTGGGCAATGTCGAGAAACAGCTCCAGGCCTTCGCGTGGCAAGCCATCGAGCCCCGCCGCAGCGCCGCTGAAACGGATATCCCAGACGCCGCGCAGGTTGTCCGCCAACTGTTGACCAGCCGTATCGGCCAGGTCGACCGTGGCCTCTCCCGGGGTGATCGGAAACTCCTCGCGGGTCAGCTCACGATGTGCATAAAAAGCGGCAGGCAGCGCGGCGCCCGTGAGTGCCATGCCCGCCATGAACCAGCGTCGAGAGATCGTCATTGCCCTACCTGTGTCAGCCATGAAGCAGGCTTTATCCAAGCTAGAACGTTTGCTCGCCGGGGAAATTTACGGCCCCGGCAAAAGATCGCGATGCGCCGTCAGCGCTTTTCCTGCGCGCGACTAAATTACCCGCCCGGCCACTCGTTCCTCCCAGATAGCAAAGGCCCCTGCGCCTGCACCTCGACGGCGAACCTGAATGAGATGGCAATGACAAAACCGCGTTCGAAAAAGGCTCTATTTATCGGCCTGCCGCTGGCCTTGGCGATCAGCGCCGGCGCAGGGTTTTTGGCTTGGGATTACTGGTTTCGGGACAACCCCGGCTACCCGGTAAAGGTGATGAAGCAGGCGACCGAATTGCAGGATCGCATCCTCTCGTTCGACAGCCACATCACCGTACCGCTGAGTTTCGGCGCCCACGGCAACGAAGCCGACAAGGACGGCTCCGGCCAGTTCGACCTGATCAAGGCCAATCGCGGGCGCTTGTCGGGCGCTGCGCTGACCGTGTTCGGCTGGCCGGAAATGTGGAATGGCCCCAATGCCCCGCATCGCCCCACCGAAGGTTTTGTCGAAGAAGCCCGCAACCAGCAGGAAGTCCGTTACAAGATCATCACCGGCATGGTCCGCGACTTCCCCAATCAGGTCGGCATCGCCTACACCCCGGATGATTTCCGCCGCCTGCATGGCGAAGGCAAGTTTGCGATTTTCATCAGCATGCTCAACGCCTATCCGCTGGGCAACGACCTGAGCAAACTGGACCTGTGGGCCGGGCGCGGCATGCGCATGTTCGGCTTCAGCTACATCGGCAACAACAGCTGGGCCGACTCGTCGCGGCCGCTGCCGTTCTTCAATGACTCGCCGGACGCCCTCGACGGTCTCTCCGATATCGGCAAGCAAGCGGTGCAGCGTTTGAACGATCTGGGCGTGATCATCGACGTTTCGCAGATGTCGACCAAAGGCCTGGAACAGGTTGCGCAGTTGAGCCGCACGCCGTTGGTGGCCTCGCACTCGGCGCCGCGTGCGGCAGTGGATATTCCGCGCAACCTCAGCGACAAGGAACTGCAACTGATCAAGAACAGCGGCGGCGTGGTTCAGGTGGTTGGTTTCTCGCAGTACCTCAAACCGCTGACCCAGGGCACGCAGGACAAACTCAACGCCCTGCGCGCACGCTTCGATCTGCCGCCACTGCCAAACCTGGCCATGGCGCTGATGCCGGGCGATCCGATCATCACCGCCTGGTCGGAACAGAAACTCGGCCAGTACGCCAGCGGCCTCTACGGCATCCTTGAAGAAGAGCCCAAAGCGACCCTCAAGGATCTCGGCGACGCCATCGATTACACGGTGCGCAAAATCGGTATCGACCATGTCGGCATCTCGTCCGACTTCAACGACGGCGGCGGTATCAAGGGTTGGGAGAACGTTGGCGAAATCCGCAACGTCACCGCCGAACTGATCCAGCGCGGCTACTCCGAAGCGGACATCGCCAAGCTGTGGGGCGGCAACTTCATGCGCGTCTGGGATCAAGTGCAGAAAGCCGCGAAACCGGCGCTGATTTCCCGTCAGGACACTGCCAAGCCATGACTGACCGCCGGACCTTTCTGAAACAGGCCGGTGTGATGGCGGCTGCCCTGCCATTCGGCGCCAGCCTCGCGGCGCCGGCAATGGCCACGACTTCGCCAGTGGCTTCTGCGAACAAATGGACGCAATTGCGCCAGCTGTTCGATCAGGACCCGCAGGCGATCCACTTCGCCAACTTCCTGATCACCTCCCATCCCAAACCCGTGCGCGAAGCCATCGAACGCCATCGCGCCACGCTCGACCGGAATCCGGGACTGGCGATGGATTGGGATCTGGGGAGCAACGAACAATTGCAGCAAAACGTGCGGGTCTGGGCCGGCAAGTACCTGCAAGCCAAGCCCGGCCAGATCGCCCTCACTGGCAGCACCACCGAAGGCCTGGCGATGATTTATGGCAGCGTGCAGGTGCGCGCGGATCAGGAAATCCTTACCACCGAACACGAACACTATTCCACGCGCAACATCCTCGATTTCCGCAGCCGCCGCGATGGCACCCGGGTGCGCAAACTCAAGCTGTTCGAAACGCCGCAAAGCATTTCCACGGATCAGGTGCTCGACACGATCAACCGCAACATTCGCCCTGAGACCCGCGTACTCGGCATGACCTGGGTGCATTCGGGCAGCGGCGTGAAATTGCCGATCAGCGATATTTCGCGGCTGGTCGATGAACACAACCGTCAACGTGACGACAAGGACCGCTTGATCTACGTGGTCGACGGCGTGCACGGTTTCGGTGTCGATGATCTGAGTTTCCCGCAGATGAACTGCGACTTCTTTATCGCCGGCACCCACAAATGGATGTTCGGTCCGCGCGGCACCGGCATCGTATGCAGCCGCAGCGAAGAGCTGAAGTACGTCAGCCCGAGCGTGCCGACATTCTCCGAAGCCACTTCCTTCGCCACCATCATGACCCCGGGCGGCTATCACGCCTTCGAGCATCGCTGGGCGGTGGACGAAGCGTTCAAATTGCACCTGCAACTGGGCAAGGCCGACGTTCAGACGCGCATTCATCAGCTCAACAGCTACCTGAAACAGCGTCTGCGCGAACACGCGGACATCGAACTGGTGACCCCGCTCGAGCCGAAATTTTCTGCCGGTTTCACGTTCTTCCGGGTCAAGGGCCAGGACAGCGACGAAGTGGCTGCCTACCTGATGCAAAACCGGGTGATCTGCGATGCGGTCAGCCGCGACGTCGGCCCGGTGATTCGCACGGCGCCCGGCCTGCTCAACAACGAAGCCGAAGTGGAGCGTTTCATGGCCCTCCTCGAAAAAAAACGGCGCGCCTGATCCCTCGACTCCAGTTTTCCTTTCACAGAGACGACTCATGAAAAAGCCTCACGCCTGTTTCACCTTCAAGGCCCTGCCCGCGCTGGCCCTGACCGCGCTGTGCGCCGGCCTGCTGCCCGGTGCTGCTCAAGCGGCGACGCCGCCGGCGCCGGGCAAAGTGTTCAAGGACTGCAAGGACTGCCCGGAAATGGTCGTGCTGCCGACTGGCACCTTCACCATGGGCACCCCGGATGACGAAGTCGGCCGCGAACCGGACGAAGGTCCGCGCCACGACGTGACCTTCAGCAAACCGTTCGCCATCAGCCGCTTTCAGGTGCTGGTCGGCGAGTGGGACGCGTATGTGCGCGAAACCGGCAACAAGCCTTACGACTTCGATGATCGCCCGGGCCGCCGCTGCACCGCTGGCAAACCGGAATTCAAACAGACTGCCCGCGACCCGGCCGTGTGCATAAACGTCGCCGAAGCCCAGGGCTACATCGATTGGTTGTCGAAAAAAACCGGTCATGCCTATCGCCTGCAAAGCGAATCGATCCGCGAGTACGCCGCACGCGGCGGCAGCAGCGGGCCCTTCCCTTTCCCGTTCGATGAAGGCAACAACTACCAGATCTCCAAACACGCCAACACCTATGGCGCCGCCGACGGTTACAACTTCACCTCCCCGGCCGGCACATTCCCGGCCAATGCCTTCGGCGTTTACGACGCTCACGGCAACGTCTACGAATGGGCCGCCGACTGCTATCACAAGGATTATTCCGGCGTACCGAACGACGGTCGCCCATGGACTCAGGAAAACTGCGAACGCCAGGTCATGCGTGGCAACGACTGGGGCGAGGCGCCGGTGTTCTCGCGTTCCGGCAACCGCAACAGCAGCTGGCCAACCAGCAAGGGCGACTGGCTCGGGTTTCGCGTAGTGCGCGACCTCTGATCCTGCCCGCCACGACCGCAGTGCCGTCTGCGGTCGTTTAAAGAAAGTCCGTGACCATTCGTTTTCCTTTAGTACCGGCACTCCCTCCGCACCGAAGCAGGAATCCTCCATGACCAAGCCTACGCGTGGGGCGATCAACGAATTGTTCGCCTTGCTCAAGCCCTTCCGCCTGATCGTCTCTGTGTCCATCGTGCTCGGCATGATCGGCGGCCTGAGCGTCACCGTGCTGCTGGCAACCATCAACAATGCCCTGCACTCCGACGACGGCCTGACCCGCACGGTGGTGATGATTTTCGCCGGCCTCTGTGCGCTGGCCTTGCTGACGACGATTCTGTCCGACATCGGCACCAACTACGTCGGCCAGCACATCATCGCCAAATTGCGCAAAGAGCTGGGGGAGAAGGTCTTGTCGGCGCCAATCGACCAGATCGAACGCTATCGCAGCCACCGGTTGATCCCGGTGCTGACCCACGACGTCGACACCATCAGCGACTTCGCTTTCGCGTTTGCCCCGCTGGCGATATCCATGACCGTCACCCTCGGCTGCCTCGGCTATCTGGCCATGCTGTCCTGGCCGATGTTCCTGATGATGCTGGTGGCGATTGCCATCGGCACGACCATTCAGGCGATTGCCCGGGCCAAAGGCATGCGCGGTTTCTACGCCGCCCGTGATTCCGAAGACGAACTGCAAAAACACTACAACGCGATTGCCGAGGGTGCCAAGGAACTGCGCATTCATCGCCCGCGTCGCCAGCGTATGTTTGTCGCCGGGATTCAGAAAACCGCCGAGAAGATCTGCGACACCCAGATCAAATCCATCAACACCTTCGTCATCGCCAAGTCTTTCGGTTCAATGCTGTTCTTCGTGGTGATCGGCATGGCGCTGGCCCTGCAATCCTTCTGGCCCAGCGGCGACAAAGCGGTAATGAGCGGCTTCGTCCTGGTGCTGCTGTACATGAAGGGGCCGCTGGAGCATCTGGTCAGCACGTTGCCGATCATCAGCCGTGCGCAGATTGCCTTCCGCCGCATCGCCGAGCTGAGTGAGCAATTCTCCTCACCCGAACCGCACCTGCTGCTGGAAGATCAGGGCAAGAAACCCGGCGCGGTCAACAGCCTCGAACTGCACAACGTGCGTTACGCCTTCCCGCCTGTGGAAGGCAGTGAGCCGTTCCGTCTGGGGCCGGTGAACCTGCGTATTGAACAGGGCGACATCGTGTTTATCGTCGGCGAAAACGGTTGCGGCAAAACCACGCTGATCAAGTTGTTGTTGGGTTTGTATGCGCCGACCGAAGGCGAGATCCGCGTCAACGATCAGCCGATCACCGCGCTCAACCGCGATGACTACCGGCAGAATTTCACGACGATTTTTGCCGACTATTACCTGTTCGACGATCTGATTCAGGGCGACCGCGAAGTCCCGCAGGACGCGACCCGCTACCTCGAACGTCTGGAGATCGCGCACAAGGTCAGCGTGCGCGACGGCGCGTTCAGCACCACCGATTTGTCCACCGGCCAGCGCAAGCGTCTGGCACTGGTCAATGCCTGGCTCGAAGAGCGGCCGGTGCTGGTGTTCGATGAATGGGCGGCCGATCAGGACCCGACGTTCCGGCGTATTTTCTACACAGAGTTGTTGCCAGACCTCAAACGTCTGGGCAAGACCATCATCGTGATCTCCCACGATGACCGTTACTTCGACGTCGCCGATCAACTGGTGCGCATGGAGGCCGGCAGGGTCAAGAGCGAACTGCAAACCGCTTGATCGACGCGGCCGCGGCCAGGCCGGAAAAATAATTTTCCGGTTTGCCGCGGCTTCCTCGTCTTAATGAGATGAATAAGAACCATTAACAACTATACCTGCCAAGGTCTTAACCTCATGTCCGCATCCCGTTTCATGCTTCGCCCTCTGACTCGAGCCCTGCTGGTGCACGGCGCGACACGCACTCGACTGGCCGGCACCGGCCTTGGTCTGGCACTGACACTCACGGCAGCGCCGTATGTCCAGGCCCAGGAATGGACCCTGAACATCCCGTCGCAGCCACTGGCTCAAGCGCTGCAAACCCTTGGCCAGCAGACCAGCCTGCAAATCATCTACAGCCCGGAAAGCCTGCAAGGTTTGCGCTCCAGCGCACTCAACGGCCGCTACCAGGACGATGAGTCACTCAAGGCGATGCTCAACGGCACCGGCATCCGCTACCAGCGTGACGGCAACACCGTGACCGTCCTCGGCCCGGCCACCGGCAGCGCGATGGAACTGGCCCCGACCAACGTCAACGCCAGCCGCCTGGGCGCCACCACCGAGGGCAGCAACTCCTACACCACCGGTGGCGTGACCATTGGCAAGGGCGTGCACTCGCTGAAGGAAACCCCGCAGTCGGTCACGGTGATGACCCGCAAGATGCTCGATGACCAGAACCTCAACACCATCGAACAGGTGATGGAAAAGACCCCGGGCATCACCGTGTATGACTCGCCCATGGGCGGCAAGTATTTCTACTCGCGCGGCTTCCGTATGACTGGCCAGTACCAGTACGACGGCGTGCCGCTGGATATCGGCAGCAGCTACGTGCAGGCCGACAGCTTCAACAGCGACATGGCCATCTATGACCGCGTGGAAGTCCTGCGTGGCGCGGCCGGCATGATGAAAGGCGCAGGCGGCACCGCCGGTGGCGTCAACTTCGTGCGCAAACGCGGCCAGGACACTGCGCACACGCAACTGTCGCTGTCGGCAGGCACCTGGGACAACTATCGTGGCCAGGTCGACACCGGCGGCCCGCTGAACGACTCCGGGACCATCCGTGGTCGCGCCGTGGTCACCGAACAGACCCGTCAATATTTCTACGACGTGGCCAGCCGCAAGGATCAGATCTACTACGGCGCCCTGGACTTCGACCTCAGCCCCGATACCACCCTGGGTCTGGGCTTCGCCTGGGAAGATGTTGACGCCACCCCGTGCTGGGGCGGCCTGCCGCGTTACGCCGACGGCTCCGACCTGCACCTCAAGCGCTCCACCTGCCTGAACACCGCGTGGAACAACCAGCGCAGCAAACGCGCCACCTACTTCGCCGACCTGAAACACCAGTTCAACGACGACTGGTCGCTGAAAGTCGCCGGGGTGTACTCGCGTAACACCCAGGACATGGAATACGCCTTCCCGAGCGGCGCGGTACCGGTCGGTGCCACCGCATCGAACACCCTGATGCTGGGCAGCATTTACGACTACGACCAGCGCGATTACGGCTTCGATGCCTATGTCGACGGCAAATTCGACGCCTTCGGTCAGCAACACGAACTGACCATCGGCGCCAACGCCAGCCGTTCGCACAAGGATGACTTCTACGCCGTCGCCGCGCTGCCACAACGGCAGAACGTGCTCGACCCCAACCACCACATCCCGCAACCGGACGAAAGCTACTACCTGGCCAACGCCTCCCGTGGCGGCCCGGTGGACATGCACATCAAGCAATACGGCGCCTACTCGATCGCCCGCCTGAAACTGGCTGATCCGCTGACCCTGGTCCTGGGCAGCCGTGTCAGCTGGTACAAGTCCGATACCGATTCGGTGCAGTACTTCCGTGGCGAAGGCACCCAGGTCGATACCAAGTCCACCGAAACCGGCCAGGTCACGCCGTTCGCCGGTGTGCTGTTCGACCTCAATGACAACCTGACTGCCTACGCCAGCTACACCGACATCTTCACCCCGCAAGGCGCCTACAAGACCATTGATGGCAGCACCCTCAAGCCATTGGTCGGGCAGAGCTACGAGCTGGGGATCAAAGGCGAGTGGTTCGACGGTCGTCTGAACAGCTCCTTCAACCTGTTCCGCACCATTCAGAAAGATGCCGCCCAGGATGACCCGCGTTGCGAGGACAGTTCTTGCTCGATCAACTCCGGCAAGGTTCGCGCGCAAGGCTTCGAAGCTGAAGTCAGCGGTGAAGTGATTGACCGCCTGCAATTGCTCGCCGGTTACACCTACACCCAGACCAAGGTGCTGGAAGATGCCGACGCCACTCAGGATGGCGTGGTTTACAACTCCTATGTGCCGCGCCACTTGCTGCGTGTGTGGGGTGACTACAGCCTGAGCGGGCCACTGGATCGCGTGACAATCGGTGCGGGTGTCAACGCGCAGACGGGCAACTACCGGACTTCGCCTTTGGGCGGTGACAACATTGATGGCGCCGGTTATGCGGTCTGGAACGGTCGCATTGGCTACCGTATCGATGACACCTGGTCGGTGGCGCTTAACGGGAACAACCTGTTTGACAAGCGTTACTACTCGACCATTGGTACCGAAGGGTTCGGTAACTTCTATGGTGATCCGCGTAACTTCGTGATGTCGGTCAAGGCTGACTTCTGATTGGGTGTGATGTGAGAGAGCCCCGCTTTGGCGGGGCTTTTTTTCGCCTGTTGGTCTTGGTGGCCTTGGCGGCTTTGGGGCCGACCATGCTCCTTGGGTTTTGGGGGCATATCCGTTGCTGCGGGTGGTGCCGCTGGCGGTTTCGCTCTTACAGCGAGTCACCTTTTCCAAACGCCGAAAAGGTAACCCAAAAGGCTTTGCCCCGGCGTACGGCACTTCGCTG
>Ga0163161_10001768_pt1 | contig 15773 bp, 14 predicted proteins | sample S45metaG_FD_129847 | JGI IMG/M metagenome (GOLD analysis project Ga0163161, IMG submission 129847) | Switchgrass rhizosphere microbial communities from Kellogg Biological Station, Michigan, USA - S4-5 metaG | ecosystem: Host-associated > Plants > Roots > Rhizosphere > Soil | place: USA... | reverse complement strand
GGTTACATCGCGTTCAAGAGCGGGTTGAACTCGGTGTTGATGGGCCGCTTCTGCTTTGGCGAGGTGGGCAGCAAGCTCAGTGACTTGATCCTCGGTTTCACCCAGATCGGCTGGTACGCCTGGGGCACCGCCACGGCCGCCGTGGTGCTCGGCAAGTATTTCGAGCTGAGCCAGGGCAGCGTGCTGGGGTTGATGGTGCTGTTCGGCCTGGTGTTTTGCGCCACGGCCTACGTGGGCTATCGCGGGCTGGAGATTCTTTCCTACATCGCGGTGCCGGCGATGGGGCTGTTGCTGTTTCTGTCGATGTGGGTCGCCACGGTGAAAGTCGGCGGGCTGGAGGGGCTGCTGGCGGTGGTGCCGACCGGCGAGCTGGATGTGTCCACCGCGATCACCCTGGTATTCGGCACGTTTGTCAGCGGCGCCACCCAGGCCACCAACTGGACGCGGTTTTCCCGCTCGGCCAGGGTCGCGGTGCTGGCCAGCCTGATCGGGTTCTTTATCGGCAATGGTTTGATGGTGCTGATCGGGGCTTACGGCGCCATCGTCTACCAGCAGCCGGACGTGGTGGAAGTATTGCTGCTGCAAGGCTTTGCCATGGCGGCGATGGCCATGCTGCTGCTCAATATCTGGAGCACCCAGGACAACACCATCTACAACTTCGCCGTGGCCGGCTGCAACCTGATGCGCACCCAACGCCGCAAGACCGTGACCCTCGCCGGCGCCTTGATCGGCACGCTGCTGGCGCTGCTCGGCATGTACGACATGCTGGTGCCCTACCTGATCCTGTTGGGCACGGTGATTCCGCCGATTGGTGGGGTGATCATGCCGGATTTCTTCTACCGTTATCGCGGCCAATACCCACGCCTGGCGCAGGCGCGCCTGCCCGCGTTCAACTGGCCTGGGCTGGCGGCCTATGCCGTGGGCACCGTGCTGGCATTCCACTCGCCGTGGGTCGCACCGTTGGTGGGCATCGCCGCTGCGTCGCTGAGCTACATCGCGATCAGCGCCGTACTGCGTATGCGTGCGCCCCTGGCTGACGCCCAGGCATAAGCCTGGACGCCTGGTTTCACGAGAATGGTACCCTGATGAGCGCTGGACATCGGCATTGCCCCGATGATCCGGCGGCTGTCTGCCTGATTGTTTTTAGCCAAGAGGAACTTGCCCATGCACATCATCAACGCCCGCCTGCGCAACCGTGAAGGCCTGCATGATCTGCACCTGGAACACGGCCGGATCGCCAGCATCACCCCACAAACAACAGCACCGTTGATGGCGGCCGATGACCTGGATGCGGCCGGCAACCTGGTGATACCGCCCTTCGTCGAACCGCATATTCACCTTGATGCCACCCTCACCGCCGGCGAACCGCGCTGGAACATGAGCGGCACCCTGTTCGAAGGCATCGAGTGCTGGGGCGAACGCAAGGCCACCATCACCGAGGAAGACACCAGGACCCGCGCCAAAAAAACCATCCAGGCCCTCGCCGCCCACGGCATCCAGCATGTACGCACTCATGTCGATGTCACCGACCCCGACCTCACGGCGCTCAAGGCCATGCTGCAAGTGCGCGAAGAAAGCACGCACCTGATCGACCTGCAAATCGTCGCCTTTCCCCAGGAAGGCATCGAGTCGTACCGCAACGGCCGCGAGCTGATGGAAGAAGCCATTCGCCTGGGCGCCGATGTGATCGGCGGCATTCCCCACTTTGAATACACCCGCGACCAAGGCGTGAGCTCAGTCAAGTTCCTGATGGACCTGGCCGAACGCACCGGCTGCCTGGTGGATGTGCACTGCGACGAAACCGACGACCCGCATTCACGCTTCCTCGAAGTACTCGCCGAAGAAGCCCGCAGCCGCGATATGGGCGCCCGCGTCACCGCCAGCCACACCACGGCAATGGGCTCCTACGACAATGCCTACTGCGCCAAACTCTTCCGCCTGCTGGGGCACTCCGGGATCAGCTTCGTCTCCTGCCCAACCGAAAGCATCCACCTGCAAGGCCGCTTCGACAGCTTCCCGAAACGCCGCGGCGTCACCCGGGTCAACGAACTGCTCGAAGCCGGCATGAACGTGTGCTTCGGCCAGGATTCCATCGTCGATCCCTGGTACCCGCTGGGCAACGGCAACATCCTGCGCGTGCTGGAGGCCGGTTTGCACATCTGCCATATGCTCGGCTACCGCAACCTGCAAAGCGCCCTCGACCTGGTGACCGACAACAGCGCCAAGGCCATGGCCCTGGGTGACCGTTACGGCCTGGAAGCCGGGCGCCCGGCCAACCTGTTGATCCTCTCGGCCGACAGCGACTACGAGGTGATTCGCAGCCAAGGGTTGCCGCTGTACTCGATTCGCCATGGCAAGGTGTTGATGAAGCGCCGGCCGGCGCAGGTGGAGTTTATGTAAGAAGGAATGTGAAACGGCTGACACCCACTCAGGACATCAGCCGTTCAAAAGACCTCATGCCTGAGGCCGGGCGGTCCCAAACAGGCTGACGCCCAGCAGTGTATCGGCCTGAGTATGCAAGCGAACCGGCGCAGTGCCACCCGGCATCACCACCGCAATATCATCACCCTCAACCCAACCGGCTCGCCACGCCGCACACGCCACGGCACTGGCGCTGGTCCCGGAGGACGCCGTGGGGCCCTCTCCCCGTTCGAACACACGGGCAACAACCCGATTGCGCGATTGCCTGGCGACCCATTGCAAATTGACCCCGGTCGGACATGGCTCGCCGCGTCCTGCCGGGGGCGCGAAGGCTATCGCCTGTAACGGTTCGAACAGCGCAGGTTGCTGCATCTGCAACGTGTCCGGCAAGGCTGCCACCTGTTCGACCAAGGTCACACAGTGAGGGTTGCCCACCCGCACAAACTGACTGTGCCCCCACTGCGGGTTAATCGCCGCCAACGCCTTCACATGGCTCAGTTCAATGCCGTCCAGGGACACCGGCTCCACTCCCTGCGCCCCCACGGCCGACGGCCCGAATCCGGGCATCCCCAAGGCCAGCCAGAATCCAGAGATGTGCTCATGAATGGCGGGCTCGATCCGAGTCGCCATCGGCGATACCGCGCCGGGCTTGTCATGGTGCACGTGCAACTCACAGGCCCCGGCCATCAAGCCCTGATCAGTAAGCGCCTGGGCGAAGATCGTCAACCCATTGCCACTGCGCTCAGCCAGCGAGCCGTCGGTGTTCACGATCAGCAGGTCAAACGGCGGCTCGGCCTGGAACGGGCCAACCAGCAAGCCATCACAGCGGTGGGCCTTGGCATCGACCGGGCGCGGCGTTGATCCCCAAGCGCATTCGGAGCTTATGGCCGAGGCCGTCCAAACTTCCCGAGTCGCCGCGGCCTGCGCCGCGCCATGAGGCACCTCGATACCCTGTCCTCGTAAAAAAGCCGGGGTGACCACCCCGTAAATATTGCCCCGTGCGTCATAGAACAGGGTCATGGCGCCGCCCGCCTTGCAATCTTCATCGGCTCGTCCCCGCAGTTGCCTACCTGATGGACCCGCAGCGTATTACACAACGCAAGGTTTGTGGGAAGCGGCCTGGAAGGTGGTAATCCACCGCGAGAATCCGGGGTTCACCAGTTCTCACGGGGTTTACGCACCTTCCAGAACGCCTTGTGCAACGACGATCTGTGGGTGGTTACCAGCGTTCATAGCGTTCCAGGCTCGCGAAAATAAACTCATCCCTGCCTATCTCGGGGAACCTGGCTCGCCCGCCAAGGCCTGATGTGCAAGGATGTCGGGCCGGACATCGTTCGTTGAACGCAAAACCAAGGATTTTTCATGACTGCCATCCCCACCTCCGCCCCCGTCATTCCCGGGCGACTGGAGCAAATGTCGACCCGGATCGCATTTTTCATCGCAGGCTTCGGCATTGCTGCCTGGGCGCCGTTGGTGCCGTACGCCAAAGCGCGCGCAGAACTGAGTGAGGGCACCCTGGGTCTGTTGCTGTTGTGCCTGGGGGTGGGGTCTATCATCGCCATGCCGGCAGCGGGTGCGCTGGCGTCTCGCTTTGGTTGCCGCCGGGTGCTGACCGCCGGCACGATCATGATCTGCCTGGCCTTGCCGATGCTGGCCACGGTCAGCTCGATTCCGTTGCTGATCGCCGGGTTGTTCCTGTTTGGCGCGGGCCTTGGCACGGTGGACTCCACCGTGAACCTGCAAGCGGTGATTGTTGAGCGCGCCAGTGGCAAGACCATGATGTCGGGCTTTCATGGTTTGTTCAGCCTGGGAGGAATCGTCGGCGCCGCAGGGGTTGCCGGGCTGTTGGGCTTGGGTCTGTCGCCGCTGCAAGCGACCCTGGTGGTGATCGTCATCATGGCGGTGGCGCTGCTCAAGGCCGGGCCACATTTATTGCCCTACGGCAGTGAAAGTTCGGGCCCGGCCTTTGCGATCCCCCACGGCGTCGTGCTGTTTATCGGCTGCCTGTGCTTCATCGTGTTTTTGGCAGAAGGCGCCGTGCTGGACTGGAGCGCCGTGTTCCTCAGTGCCGAACGCGGTCTGGACGAAGCCTACGCCGGCCTGGGTTATGCAGCCTTCGCCCTGACGATGACCGCCGGACGCCTGACCGGCGATGCCATCGTGCGGCGCCTGGGCGCGACCCGCGTGATTGTGATCGGTGGTGCGCTGGCCACTGCCGGCATGTTGCTGGCAACGTTGTTGCCGACCTGGGAAACCGCGTTGCTGGGGTACGCGCTGGTCGGCGCCGGTTGTTCGAATATCGTGCCGGTGCTGTACACCGCCGTTGGCAAGCAAACGGTGATGCCGGAACATATCGCCGTGCCCGCCATCACGACCTTGGGATATGCCGGGATTCTTGCCGGCCCTGCGGTGATCGGTTTTGTTGCCCATGGCAGCAGCCTGAGCAGCGCCTTTGTGCTGATCGCAGTGTTGCTCGCAGGCGTGTCGCTGAGCGGAAAAATCCTCAAGGTATGAATCCGGGTATCAGCGCGATTTGCGCACCAATTCCTCTTCCTGCCAACGTTCAAGGCTTTGTTTGCTGAGCCAGCCCTCCTTTTGAGGCGGACCAAACAGTCGCGCGCCGTTCGCACGTATCAGTGAAGGCAGCAAACCCAGCCGCCCAAGAATGTTCTTGGCCGTAAAGACCCAGAGCTTGCTGTACTTGGGCCGCTGCATGCCATTGGAACGATCCAGCACGGGCGTACCCTGTGGATCAAACGCATACGGATCCGTCATGATGGCCTCGAGCGCGGCGATTTCAACGTACTGGTACTGTTCAAAGAGAAATGTCCGGTCCTGCGACTTGTCTCTCAACTGTTCGAACTGGCTCTGCAGGGCCTTCACCACATGGGCATTACCCTGGGCATGGAACGGGTCCTCGCTGAACACGCTCGGCGAGCTGTTCCCCTGCATCGTTAGGGCGGCCGCCCTGAGACTGTCACGTGTGATATCGCCGTCGCGGCTCAAAATCGCATCACTCAATCGCGGACGCTTGAGAATTTCGCCGACCACCTGAATCGTTCGGTCCAACTCCTCGCTTTTGCCCAAACCCTCAACGGCAGCACGCTGCAATGACAACCACGTCAAACGCCCTTCGCTCAGGAAGGGGTGCAGCCTGCCAAAGTCTTTTTCCAGGGCCTGCGCCAACTGGCTGTCGCTGGACGATACGCCGGGTTGGCAAACGCTCACACGCGTAACAGGCCGATTCTGCAGCACTCGCTGGCGCAGTACCGACGATGTTCGGCGCGGCGGCAAGGACACCCGCGACACCCCGTCGGCGCGTGCAGAACGAGCCTCATCCGAGGTTTCAGAGAGAATGAGCGGCGCTGGCGCGGTAGGCTGTAAAACCGGCACGTCCAGTGCCAAGGGCCGACCATGAAGTAGTACACCCTCGGTTGACATGGGTTTCCTCCAACTCTTTTCCGATCCATACCTGCCCGGTAATTGCCCCGTGGCGGGTGAAATCATCGAATGGATTCCACAGGCAGGCACCTCCTGTGTGGTTGGGCAGGCACGACAGTTCCGGATAATCGACGAATACCCATGACCGTATGTAAAAAAGCGACCAGCAGGTCCGGTGAGCCGCGCCCTTACCGACGCCACCAAGTCATCAGGCTGTTGATCAGACTGGAGTGCTTAAGGGGTCTGGCGTCGTCACTTGCCACCTGTCCGGTCGCAAGCATGCCGCGGAAAAAGTCTTCCTCGACCGGCGCCTGGAATTTGCGCTGGCCGGCGAAGGTCCTCATGCGCCTGGCTTCAACAGCATGCACATCCGACGGGGCCAGGAGCTCTTGCGCCACGATGTCGCCCCTGGATACAGTCGGATCGCCATCATGGGTTTTACAAAAGAGCTCATGGCCGCTGGGCCGGCATGGGTGAAACGCGGTTGATGTCATGTGCAGGCCCTCCACGCGGAATCTGAAAAACGATCGATTTGATCAAGTCCGGTTCATATGAACTATGTGGTCAATCGGCGTAAACAGTTCCTGACACAGCTAAGCCAAGCGCCATCATTTGATGACGGCGCATGGACTTCGATTAACGGGAAAGCTGGTAAAGCGCTTGCCAACTGATTCGGCGGTCATTATCACGGCCGGCGACATTGTCCATTTTCTTCAACACGTCAGTGCGTTTGAGAATTTCCAGCGCCAGATGGGTCAGGTGATCCTGGGCAGCGTTGCCCGTCAGGGGCTGGGACGCCCTCCTCTGCAGATCACGAAAACTCAGCTCCGGCGCCCGCGGATCATATTTCAGCTGGTTGAAATGCGTAAGCATTTCAGCGGCCAACTGCTTGTCGCTGTCGTACTTGAAATAGTTATCCCCCTTGATCACGTCTCTCACATTTTTCACGTTGATCAGGCCATCCAGGGAACCCGTAGAAGGATTACGGTCAAGAGCGCTCATCAGGTCCGGGCGGCGCAACAACTCTTTGGCCAAGCGAATGTTCGCGTTCGTAGCGGGGTCGCGGGACCAGCCTTTTTCCGCCATCGCGCGGATGCTGTCAACGCTGACAAACCCAGGGTTGCGGGGGTCTCTGAAGGCGTCGAAGTTGCGGTGCAACTCCTTCGCCAGCTCTTCGTTGTTTTTACGCGAGTAATACGGATCAGGCCCGCACGGTGGGGTCGGATACGGTTTACACACGGTGGGATGGGGGCGTGGTGGTGGATTGCCGCAGCCTGGATTTGGCCTCGGCGGTGGATTGCTGCAGCCAGGATTCGGCCTCGGCGGCGGGTTGCCGCAGGGTGGGCGATGCCCGGGGAACCAAGGGCCCATCCAGTGTTTGACCGCTGCCATCAAGCCCTGTGTAGCGGGCGCACTGGGATGACGCAGCACGTGATCAGCGCCACGCTGACCGGCTGCCGACGATGAATAACCGCCGAACACCGGCCCGCCCTGGCTTTCCTGAGACAGGTAGCTGACGTTTGCAGGCGATTGGCCGTTGAGGGCAGTCATCGACTGAGCGGATTTGACCTCAGGCGTGGAAGTGGCCAGCGAAAGGCCAGAGGTGGATGAGGCAGAGACCTGTGTATCGAAACTTGATACCGACATCGTTTTCTCCATACGGTGGGCGCGATCTTCAGCTTGCCGCTCCAACGCAACGTCGAAGCCCATCAGCTTTCCCATGTGTGGCACGTTGTCGGAAACGGTTCCTGAGCCAGCAGCAATCTGTGATGTGAGGATGTAAGAATCAGGAAACCGGCAGGTTCCGCAGGCCTTGCAGCGCAGATGGCCTGGTCACTGCAGCGCCTGTTTAAGGCGGCTCAATTTCTCTCGGCTGCCGCACACGCTCATCTGGCACCATTTGCGCAGTTTGTTCTTGGAGATGTCCAAAAATATCCAATCACAGTCCGTGGCGGTGCAGCACTTCAACTCGCGAAGATCACCGGACACCAGCAACTGCGTAGCCTTGATCGCCAGGCGTCCGATCAGCATTGCGGTCAATTCCTCGGCGTTGGAGCAGGTTCTCCACGCCCAGGCCGGTATCCCGTCAACCGTGCGCAGCACCCGCCAGGCGGCGCCTTGCTGGAAATTCAGGTTGATCTGCTGCAAGGCCGCATCGGCCGCAACCTGGCGCAAGGACAGCGGGTAAAACACGGCATACAGGCATTCGCGGAACGCAATGATGGCGTCCAGATCCGGTTGGTAGGAAATAGGCGATTCAAACACCATGGCCTTGTAGTCATCGAACTCCTGGGCAGAGATCAACGACGCATGCAGCGCCCATTCAAAGAAGAACTGAAAACTGGTGAGCCGTTCTTCCATCACCCTGAGTGGAGAACCAGGGCGACGGCCATTGGTGGTATTGATGAAGTCCAACACCTGGGCCCCGCCAATCAGGCGAATCGACTTTGCAGTGCCGGTAAAATGCGTCATGCCTGCTCCTGAAAAAACATGGTGGGGCTGCGATGGCGCAGATTACCTTGTTTTCTTGACGTGCAGAAACCGCCGCCGCAGTGCCAAGACCAGCGGCTAGGCACGCTCGTCGTCGCGAGCCACCCAATCGAGAATAGTCGCGACAGACTGTTCGACAGACAGCACCTGGGTGTCCACGTGCACTTCCGGAAAGATCGGCACGTCGTAGTTCGAATCAATACCGGTGAAGTGTTTGATCAGCCCCAGCCGGGCTTTTTTGTACAAGCCTTTAGGGTCGCGCTTTTCGGCGGTTTCCAGCGGCGCATCCACATGCACTTCGACAAAATATTCATTGCCGATAATCGAACGCGCGTAATGCCGACTGGCCGAGGACGGTGAGATCAACGCCACAATCACCATCAGGCCCGCGTCCAGCATCAACCGCGCCACTTCCGCGACACGCCGGATATTCTCATCGCGGTCGCGGTCGGTAAAACCCAGGTCCCGGCATAACCCACCGCGCACTGAGTCACCGTCGATAATGCAGGTCTGGCGCCCTTGTGCCTGCAGGGCCATGTCGAGGGCATCGGCGATGGTCGACTTGCCGGAGGCGGAGATGCCGGTCATCCAGATCACCCTGGGCTTGTGCTGCATGGGTAAGTGTTCGGCGCATGGATGACTGAACGCAAACGCGTGCAGGTTCTGGTCTGGACGGTCTGGACAATAACTCATGGCTGCTCAGCCTCCGTCACCGAAACAGGCGGTTTACCCAACATGAACACCATCACGCATTGCCCGAACAGCAGCAGCGCAACCACCCAATAGATGCTCGAAAACGACCCGGTCAGGTCCTTGGAAAAGCCGCCGAGGAAGTTGCCGCACACACCGCCCAAGCCGATCAGCACATTGGCGATGCCAAATGCCTGGGTCAGGCGACTGACCGGCACGATTTGCCCTATATAACTGGGAACCAGGCCAAAGACCGGATAAAACGCCAGCGCAAACAAAAACGCCGCCACATAGAACAATGGAATGCTGTTGAAACTGAACACCACGATGGCAGCCAGGCCCGCGCTTAAAAAGCACATGGCCAACGACGCCCGTACCCCGACCTTGTCGGCAATCCATCCCACCAGAAACCCCGAGGCCATGCCCACCGCGCCGATGGTGGTCCAGATAAATCCGGTGTCCTGTACTGATACGCCCAGCTCATCGCGAAGGTAAGGCGCCAGGTAAGTCTGGAACGGCAACAACGCCATGCCATTCAGAAACGCGATGGCCCAGATCAGGTACAGCGGCCGGCTCAGCCACGCGGTGGGGCGCTCAAAAGACGCCGACCGCTGCGGCGATGAACCGCCCTCCTTGGCCTCCCCCCGCTGGCGTAACAAGCACCAAGCCACCCCGCACAGGGCCACCGAGATCAGGCCAGCCGTCAGCCAGATCGAGCGCCAGCCGCCATGCACGGTCAGGAACGACACCAGCAAGCCGTTGATAAACACGCCATAGCTGGTGCCACTGGAAATCAGTCCCATGACCCTGGAGCGATGACCGGGGCTGAAGCCCTTGGTGACGATTTCTGCCAGCGGGATATACACCGAGGCCGAACAGCCCCCGAGCAGAATCAACAGCCCCCCGGACAACCAGATGCTGTCGCTGACACTCAGGCCCAGCAATGCCAGGGAGGTGATCAGCGTCGACACCAGGCTGATTTTCCAACCCTCGACAAACCGGCTGATGACACTGGTGACCGATGAAAACAACAGGAAGCCGATCTGCGCGCCGCCGGTGATCAAGCCCACCGTGGTGTAGTCGAAACCGATGTCGCGGCGCATGTCCACCACCAGGTTGGCGAACAGGTAAACGCCAAACCCGTAGGTGCTGGCCACGAATCCGGTCAATACCACCGCCAGCACGATGCTGTCCAACGGGCGGGCGCTACTGTGTACCAGTGTGCTCATCAGGTACTCCTTAAACGGCGCGCGCCGTGTGGATGACAAAATCACAATCCATCATGTCGTAGTCACGCTGGAAATCACCGTAACTCTCATGGGCGCAAAACCCGGACTTGAGCACCTCCCCCTTCAACTCGCCCGGCAACAGCGGATAGACCTGCAACCGGTACTGCTCGGCGTTATCAAACGAGTAGATGAACTCACACACGTGTTCATCAACCTGCCCCAAGCCGACGGATGCGTGCGTACCGCAGTAATAGTAGTGACCGCTGGATTTGAACTTGCCTGCGCGAATGGCAAAGAAGTTACGTTGATCCACAACCAGCAAGCCGCCCGGATTGAGCAATGCCCTGAATTTCTCCAGCACCTGCAACCGCTCATGGGCTGCAAACACATGGCACAGCGAACTGCCCAGGCACACCACCGCATCGAAGCGCCCCAGTTCGTCGGGGTCGAGGGACTGCCAATCCCTGTAGTGCGATTCGATCGCCAACCCGCGTTGGCGAAAGTTCTCGCGGGCCTTGGTCAGCATCGTACTGCTGCCGTCCGTGGCGACGACATCGAACCCCGCCTGCTTAAGCTGTACCGCATGAAAACCACTGCCCGTTGAGACGTCGATGACCGACTTCACGCCGTGCTGCTTCAGCAGGTTTTCAAAGAAACCGTTCTCCCCCGCTTTTCTTTTGTCCCAATCGATCAAATCATCCCAGCGCTCGACGAATTTTTTCGAGTATTGCGTCGCGTAACTGGCGACTTCGTTGTGCTTGTGCCCCGACATCTGATTCATCACACACCTACCAGGTTGAATGTTTGAAAGACAGGTATTTGCTCGACAGCTCACGGGCAAACTCGGCGGACTGTTCGATGGACATGGTTTTCTTCGAGTACCCCAGCATCGCCTGCATCACGGCCATGCATTGCGGGTTGAAGGTGACCGAACCATCGCAATGGATTTCGTCGATGCCATCCTGGCTCTGGCAGATGGTGTTGATGCGCACCGCTTCGTCCTGGGGGCACTCATCACTGAACTGCACCTTGATCTGCCCCTGCTGCAGCCACACCGGATACCCACCCGGCAACCCCAGCGGCCCGGGCGCGTGCACCAGCACCGGCGTCGGCGAAAACAGCCCTTCGATCACGGTGACCGCCGAACACGCCGTGAGGAACTGCCCATCGATACCGCCCAGGCGGCGGAACTCGGATTTAACCGTGGAAAAAATCGCTTCAGCCGGCAGGTGGTTCACGGCCGGGCGGTCACGAACCTCATACAGCAAGCGGTAACTGGCACGCGGGGGCAAGCCGCCGCGTGGCACGTAGTGGCTGAAATAGTGCTGGGCATACAAGCGCACCTGCACATCGGCAGGCGCACACTCCAGCAGCCGCGCGATGGAAAAGCGCACAGCCGGGATCAGGTTGGCCACATTACCCACGCCAATATCCGGCGCCAGACCGACCCTGGCCAGGATCGGGTTGACCGCATCGGGAAAGGCCGCATTGACCGTCCGGGTCACGATGCCGGAGGCTTTTACCGCCTGCATCAAGTCATGCATCAGCGTCAGGTGCATGGGCAGCCAGGGCCCGAACTGCGCCTGGTCGAGTTGCTCAAAGGAGAGCTTGGGCAACCCGGTGATCACCCGCCACGACTGCAACGACGCACAATTGACCACCATGTCCGGGGCCTCTTCACGCAGCACCCGCGTCACCCGGTCGATATCGGTGAGGTCGGCAATCACCGGCTTGATCGCGATGTCGTGCCCCAACTGCGCACACGACAGTGCCACCAGGTTGCACAGCCGCAAGGTCGCGTCTTCATTGCGCCCCAGCACCACGAATTCAAAGGCATTTTTCGGCCCGAGGATCTTCAGGATCTGCAGGCACAGGTTGCCCGCGCCCACCAGCAACAGTTTCTTCTTAGGGGCTGACGGCTTCATCGTGGGTAAGCTCCGTTGTCCACCGGAATCACCCGGCCGGTGATATGCCGCATGGCATCGCTGATCAGCAGCAGAATGACCTCGGCAACGCCGCTGGGCAGGATCGGGTCCTTGAGGATTTCCTGGCGCGCGTACTCGGCGCGGCGGTACTCGGGGATGGTGTCGTAGATGGCGGTGTCATGGATCAGCGCCGGCGAGACCGCGTTAACCCGCACGAACGGTGCGAAATTCCAGGCGTTGGCTTTGGTCAGGCCGATCACCGCCGCCTTGGTGGCGCCGTACAAGGCATCGCAGCTGCCTACCTCGCCGGCCACGGAGGCGATATTGACGATGCTGCGCGGCGCTTCGTGCTGCATTTCGCGTTCGGCGAAGTCTTTGGAGAGATAGACCAATGCCTTGAGGTTGACATTAAGTATCTCGTCCACTTCAGCATCGGAATAGGCGTAGACACTTTTGCCGTGGTAAATACCGGCATTATTGATTAATGCATCAATCGTTGCGTGGCGATCATACAGCGCAGGTATAAATCCCTTGATCACCGCCTGTTGGGAAAAGTCCGCGACATGTGTTTCCAATACATCCGACGGGTAAGTGCGCTGCAAGGCACGCAGGCCGTCGGCATCCTTATCGGCACCAATAACGAAGTAACCGGCCTGGATAGCTTTTTCTACGGTCGCTCGACCAATTCCATTAGCTGCACCGGTGACAATCAACTTTTTCATACCACAATCCTTATTGGCAAAATGCATTCATGCGGGCGTAGAACGGTCGATGGTATTCATACAAGGCTTTTAATTTTGGCGACTGGTCAAACGCGTCCATGTCGATGGGCTGTTTATCCGCCGATACAATGCGCTCGCTGTTCTGCGCCGCCACATGCCAACTTCTCCAGGTTTTCCACTGTGGGGGACATTCGCGCTTCCAGGTCATGGCGTGGGGCAGGAATTCAATCTGCAAGTAATCACACAACTTGCGCACGACCCGCTCCGGTTCGGCGGCGAGATCGTCTGCATTAATCACATAAGGCACTTGCCCGGTGAGTTTGGTCACCACACAAAAGATCTCGTACAAGGCTTTATGCCCGATAGCCTGCACGGGCATATCGGGGTGTATCCGATGATGGGAAATAATGCTGCCGGCGGGTTCACGAATAATAAAAACATTGTGCTGTTGCGCCAGGAATTCCCGGTCGACTTTCAAGTCATCCAGGCAGTGGTAACACATGTCTTTATGAAACACATTGGCCCCTTCCCGGGCCTTGATCAGTTGCGCTTTTATGCCCTGATACGTGGTGGGCAAGCTGTGGTCCCACTCATCCGAGGGAATCGCCGAATCCGCAGAAAACGCCATATGCGCAAAGGGCTCGTGGAAAACCTCGAAATCCCCGCGCTCGATAAACACCCGTTCCAACACCGTGGAACGGGAGCGCGGGTGCGCCCATAACCCGACCATCTTGTTCATGCCAGCACCCCATATTCCGCGGCCAGGATGGCGTTGAGCGAGCGTGCGAAAGGCTTCGCCACCGGGCACAGGCGCACGCAGTAATCGGTCAGGCGCCGCTGTGCACTGTTGGCTTCGTTGCAGGCGTTGATAAACGCTTCATGATTGCCAAAGTCGTAGGGCTCGATGCTGTCGATGAAATAGGCTTCACAGAAGTACGGAATGCACAGCAGTTTGGCGAACGTCTCAGGCGGCGCGTGCACCGGTTCACTGGCGGGTGCCACTGGTTTACCGTGGCTTTCACGCTCGATCAGAAACTCCACCACATCCGGCGTCAGCGTGTAGCACGTCGCCGTCAGCCCGGTCTTTTCCAGATGCCAGCAGTGCTTGTGGCCACGGTCGTCAACATCGACCTTGATACTCGACAGCAGGGTTTTGACCGGTACTTTCGAGGCTGCCACCAACGCCTGGATCTGCTGGTAAACCAGCAGCTCGGCCCAGCGCAGTTCCTCCGGGCCCAGCGTCAGGCCACGCTCTGCGGCCTGCAACGCGAACTCGGGTTGGCAGGCAAAACGCCCGATCATAAAGGTGATCACGTACTTGCAATGATCGGTGTCGATGCCGTTGCCGCGAGCCGTGGCCATGCCCCGCTCGATCGCCTGGATACCGGCCTGGAACTGCGAGACGGTGAAGCAGAACGTGATATTGACCGAGACGCCCTGGGCCACCAGTTGTTCGATGGTCGCGAACCCTTCCAGACTGCCCGGCACTTTCACCATCACATTCGCCGCCAGGCGCTGCAGCTCCAAGCCTCGGGCGGTCATGCGTTCGGTGCAGCGCACATCCGAGGGGTCGACCTGGGCGCATATCCAGCCGTCAACCTGAGCCGATTGAACCCACAGCGGCTTGAGCTTCTCAGCGCCCTGCGCAATCACTTCGTTATACAGCTGCTTGCGCAATTCCCCTGCCGACAGGCTGGCCAGATTAAACCGCGACGTCCAATACTCCCGCTTGTCGAGGATCGCCGCCGTCACCAGCCGAGGGTTGGTGGTCACACTGCTCAGACCCCAGGGCTGGGCGATATCCTGCGGCATCAACTGCTCGATATGGGCGGCCGCGGCCGGATACTTATCCAACAAATGTTTTTTGTAAGGCGCGTACACCACCGGCGACGAATCCCACCACACTTCAGAACATTGATCATTGCGTTTAAGCCGTTCTATATAACCCAGTGTGCCCACAACACTTGCTCCTTGAATGACTTGATCAATAAGGGTCGGTAACTCACGCATATCGGCAAACGGTAATGCACCGGCTTCGGCCAATAATCGATGTCGAGGCATCGGGCCAAATCCCAGGACTTTTATATTGGCCGCCACAGCGGCTTGCACCCCGGTAACACTGTCTTCAATAACCAGCGCCTCACACGGCGCAACGTTATAAGTTGCACACGCCGTTAAGAACACCAGAGGGTCCGGCTTCCAACGTCCAACTTCATAACAACTGAATATTCGCCCTTGGAAATAAGGCAACAGTCCCACCAGGCGCAGACATTCCTCGATCTTATTGCGCGGCGCACTGGAGGCTACGCAATAAGGCATCTGCAGTACGCTCAATACCTCAACGATGCCATCGGTCGCGGTTAACTCAAGGGTCAATGCTTCCATGGCCCGCACGCGGAAGTCGTGTTCAAACGTCGGCCCCAGACAAATATCTAATAACTGCTCAGCCTCACGCAAACAATCGGCAATCTTTCGCCCACGAAAGTGCTCAATAAAATACGCACTGTCCAGTGTCTTAGCGTGAGGTACATGCGCATTAAGCATGGAGATCAATACAGTCAGGGTAATCTCTTCGCTTTGGACAAGTACGCCATCGCAATCGAAGATAACTAACTTAGGCAAGGTCGTTGCCGCCTGTTCTGGTAGTTCCCCTATAACTGCCGATAAACACATAGGCATCTCTTATAGGTGACTCCGCATGACTTCCGAACTACCAGCGGAGCGGGTTGATATGTGCTTATAAGACACGGGGCAAAAAACCCTGTCAAACGCTTTTTAGCGGTTTTTTAGTATCTTATGGTTATTTTTTATTCTTCTGTTATTCCATTTTTCACCATGGTTGTAGTCGCTAATTT
>Ga0163161_10001766_pt1 | contig 15783 bp, 14 predicted proteins | sample S45metaG_FD_129847 | JGI IMG/M metagenome (GOLD analysis project Ga0163161, IMG submission 129847) | Switchgrass rhizosphere microbial communities from Kellogg Biological Station, Michigan, USA - S4-5 metaG | ecosystem: Host-associated > Plants > Roots > Rhizosphere > Soil | place: USA... | reverse complement strand
TACTCCGGTAAAAGTTTTGGTAATGGAGGCCAGTTCAAATTCTGAGCTGATCTTCAGGCTGTCACGGTGCAGGTAATCAGCCCAGCCAATAGCTTTCTCATAAATGATCTTGCCGTCTTTGGCCACGAGCATATTGCCATTGAAGCCGTATTTCTTATGGAGGTTCTGAACAAAATCAGCGATCCACCTATCGCCCTTAGCCGGATTATAAACAAGAAGGAGACTGTCTTTCTTGTCGTCATTTACGGTGCGGACCTTAGGATCTTCAGTTTTTTTTTCAGCGTGTGAACAAGCATTAAATAGAAAAGTGGCCAGAATAGCCACAGGTAGAATGGTACGGTAGGTCATTATATAGATAGGTATTTTTTGAAGCCGGAAAAATAAACAATAATTACTCTTTAAACGCAAAAGAGTTTTAAACATTATCAGATACTTTACAATCTTGTATACATATAAAACCTTATTTTTGGTTCAAAATTATATAACAAAATGAATTTTAGAACCGAACACGACACCATGGGCGAAGTGCAGGTGCCTGCCGACAAATACTGGGGGGCACAAACTGAACGTTCACGTAATAATTTTAAAATTGGTCCTGAGGCTTCGATGCCAAAGGAAATCATCCATGCCTTTGGCTATTTGAAAAAAGCCGCTGCATTGGCTAACCAGGAATTAGGTGTATTGGCCAGTGATAAAGCAGCATGGATTGCTTCTGCCTGTGATGAGGTCATTGCCGGCCAGCTGGATGACCAGTTTCCTTTAGTGATCTGGCAAACAGGATCTGGCACACAGAGCAATATGAATGCAAATGAGGTGATTGCTTACCGTGCGCATGTGCTGAACGGTGGCGATCTTGCCGATGAAAAGAAAATTCTTCATCCTAATGATGATGTCAATAAATCACAATCTTCAAATGATACTTATCCTACAGCTATGCACATTGCGGCATATAAACAGGCTGTAGAGATTACCCTTCCAGGTTTGGAAAAACTGCAGCAGACATTGCTTGCTAAAGCTGAAGAATTCAGTACCATCGTAAAAACGGGCAGGACCCATTTTATGGATGCCACACCTTTAACCCTGGGACAAGAGTTCGGTGGATATGCTCAACAGCTGACCAACAGTATCAGGGCAGTGAAAAATGCACTGGAAATGATCACTGAACTGGCTCTGGGCGGTACTGCCGTAGGAACTGGCCTGAATACTCCCAAAGGCTATGATGTACTGGTGGCCACTAAGATTGCTGAACTGACAGGGTTGCCATTTGTTACAGCGCCAAATAAATTTGAGGCACTGGCAGCACATGATGCAATGGTAGAGCTTTCTGCAGCATACAAACGTACTGCGGTAGCGCTGATGAAAATCGCAAATGATGTAAGGATGCTCAGCTCTGGCCCCCGCTCAGGTATTGGCGAGATCATTATTCCTGATAATGAACCGGGATCATCCATCATGCCGGGCAAAGTTAACCCTACGCAGCCTGAAGCGCTGACAATGGTTTGCGCGCAGGTAATGGGTAACGATGTTACTGTAGGTATAGGTGGAAGCAATGGCCATTTTGAGCTGAATGTTTTCAAACCTGTAATTGCTGCCAATGTGTTACAATCAGGAAGGCTACTGGGCGATGCTTGTGTATCTTTCAATGATAACTGTGCTGTAGGCATTCTTCCTAACCTGCCGGAGATCAAAAAACACCTGGAAAATTCGCTGATGCTGGTCACAGCATTAAACCCGCATATCGGCTACGAAAATGCAGCTAAGATTGCTAAAAAGGCACATAAAGAAAATAAAACACTTCGTGAGGCTGCTGTTGAACTGGGCTTATTGACCAGTGAACAGTTTACTGAATGGGTGAAACCAGAAGATATGGTAGGTAGCTTAAAATAGCATGAATAAATACCATTATCTGATTATTCTATTCTGTTTGATGGCGTTTCTCAGTTGTGAGAGACGCCCAAACGTGCAGGGTAATGGAGAACTTTTTCTTCAGGGGGTATGGAACCAGGACAGCGTTGCCAATTCAGCAAAACTGCTCAATTATACCAAATACCATATCAAATTCACCTGTGATTCTTTTTATGTAGACCTTACCACTCATTCCAAAGTAAATTATTATGAGGACCCATGCTACAATAATGGAGTCTGGAAGGAATATGCAAAAGGAGTTTATCAACTTCGAAAAGATAGTTTATTCCTGGAAGGAACTTACACCAAAGATAACTACAAGCAAAAAGTATCAGGATGTTATACAATAGGTATTTATCGAAAAGGCTTTATTGTTAAATCATCAGATGCCAGTCACCTCTTCCTGCAGGGACTGAGCGACCAGCGTGATGTGAACCTTGTACTTAAACAAAAAATCACCTGTGTCCCTCAGGAATTATAAAAAACAAAACATGATTTTAGCTCATCAAATAAAAAAGGCTTGCATAGCAATTGCACTGATTGCCTATCTGCCATTAAATGCCGGTGCCTGGGGAATGACAGGGCACAGGATCGTAGGGCAGATAGCCGACTACTACCTAACAGCAAAAGCCCGGAAAGGGCTGGCCAGGGTTCTGGGTACAGAGAGCCCGGCGATGGCGAGCAACTGGCCTGATTTTATCAAGTCAGACAGCACCTATAACTACCTTGGTAGCTGGCATTATGTAAACCTTCCTGCCGGACTGGATCAAAATGGCGTATTTAATTTTCTGGATACCGATAAACAGGCAAATGTTTATAATAAGATCCCTGAGATGATCGCCATATTGAAAGATAAACAAAAAACATCAGCAGAAAAACAAATGGCTATGCGCCTGCTGATCCATTTTTTGGGTGATGTGCACCAGCCGATGCATACCGCCAGAAAAGATGATCTTGGGGGCAATAAAGTAGTACTTACCTGGTTTGGGCAGCGTTCAAACCTGCACCGTGTCTGGGATGAACAGCTGATCGATTATCAGCAACTGAGTTATACAGAATATGCTTCGGCGATCAATCATCCTACAAAGGAGCAGCTGAATAAATGGCGTCATGATTCCCTGAAAGAAGCGGTTTATGAATCTTATGAAGCCTGCAATAAAATATACGCAATGACCAAAGCAGATGATAAATTGGGTTACCGCTATAATTTTGAATTTGTTGGCTTGCTGAATGAACAATTACTAAAAGGAGGGGTGCGCCTGGCACAGATCCTGAATGATATTTACGGCTAAGATGAAGATCCTCATGGTGTGTTTAGGCAATATCTGCCGTTCGCCGCTTGCGGAGGGAATCGTCCGTCAGCTGGCAGCCGATCAAGGTTTACATTGGGAGATCGCTTCTGCGGGTACCGGAAACTGGCATGTAGGGCAGCCGGCAGACAGGAGAAGTATTGCGGTAGCTAAGCGCTATGGTTATGACATTTCTAAACAGCGCGCAAAGCATTTCAACAGCAGTATGCTGGAAGAGTTTGACCATATCCTGGTGATGGACAAAAACAACCTGAGGGATGTGTTAAAATTAGCGGAGAACGATAGACAAAGGGATAAAGTGAGATTATTCCTCACTGAAAACCTGGATGTCACAGATCCTTATTATGATGACCAGTTATTTGATCCGGTGTTTCTTACTATTGAGGAAAGAGCTAAAAAACTGGTAGAGGAGTTAAAAGTTAAGCTGAGCTAAGAACGCTGCTTTTCAAAAATATGAAAACCTTTTTATAGGAGGGCTGTTGTTCCCATACATCAAAACCTATAAAAAAATGAGTAATTTAACAATTAACCCGGAAACATTAAACGACCTGATCCAAATCAATAATGACAGAATAGCTGGCTACGAAAAAGCGATTGAAGAGCTTAAGCCAGAAGATAGCGATCTAAAAGCATTATTCGTGAAAATGGTTGGTCAAAGTCATAAACACAAGCTGGCTTTAGCTACTGCAGTGCAGGGCAGCGGTACAGAACTGGAAACAGGAACAACTGCATCAGGTAAAATTTACCGCGCATGGATGGATGTTAAAGCTGTATTCTCAGGTCATGACCGTAAGACAGTTTTGAATAACTGTGAAACTGGCGAAGATGCTGCACAGAAAGCTTATAAATCTGCTTTGGAAGAACAAGATTTGTCAGCAGATACAAGAGCACTGATCACTGAGCAGAAAGCTGATTTAAGAGTGTCACATGATGAAATCAAAGCATTGAGAGATGCTCAGGCATAATCTCTTATTGTAATATAAAAAAACCGCAGCGGATTGTCCCCTGCGGTTTTTTGTTTTATTTGGAGTTATATATTCCAAATTCTTTGTCAAGATGCTCAGTGACCCGGTCAATGGCATTGTCAATAGTATTGCTCAATATCGTAATGAATGATCCTGCCTTGGCTGTGGTTACCAGGAATTGAAGTGCATCAACCCCATCATTATTGATAATAATTTCCATTTTAGGATTGATATCGTGAATACCTGCAATCAGCAGATCAATGATTTCCTGCTGCTTTCTGCCACGCAGATATTTCTCTTGGCAGATAATGATCTTGTCAAACATCTGTGCTGCAATACGTGCAGTTTCCCTGATATCCTCATCCCGTCTGTCGCCGGTACCAGAAATCACACCAATGTGTTCTGTAGCCTCTACGGTTTTCAGGTAGTTTTTAATTCCGTTAAAGCCATCAGGATTGTGGGCAAAATCAACGAGAACCTTAAATTCCTTAAACTTAAAGATATTCATCCTTCCCGGAGTTTGTGCTGCCGAGGGGATAAATGTTTCAAGAGACATCCGTATATCTTCGATCTTATAACCATAAAGGAAGGTGGCCAGCGTAGCTGCAAGTACATTCTGGATCATGAAATCTACGCTTCCGCCAAAGGTCAGCGGGATATGTGTTACCCTTTCCACACGTATTTTCCAGTCGCCTTTTTTAATAGTAATATACCCATTCTCATAAATTGCAGCTGAACCGCCCTTTTTGCAATGGTCTACAATCACAGGATTGTTTTCATCCATACTGAAGTAAGCAATCTTACAATCCGCATTCTGGGCGATCTTCACACAGTACGTGTTATCTGCATTTAATACTGCCCACCCGTCTCTCTTAACGGCGCCGATCACTACTCCTTTTACTCTTGCCAGATCAGATAAATTGTGAATATCCGATATGCCCAGGTGATCCTCCTGGATATTGGTAACGATACCGATATCACAGCGGTTGAACCCAAGGCCCGCTCTTAGGATACCTCCGCGTGCAGTTTCCAGTACGGCAAATTCCACTGTAGGATCTCTCAGGATAAACTCTGTGCTGACAGGGCCTGTGGTATCTCCCTTCATCAGTAAAGTGTTTTGTACATAGATACCATCAGATGTCGTGTACCCCACCCGGGTGCCGTTGCTTTTTACAATATGGGCAACCAGTCTTGTCGTCGTAGTTTTTCCATTTGTTCCTGTAATTGCTATAATAGGAATCCTGGCAGATTTTCCGGGAGGATATAACATATCGATTACCGGTGCGGCTACGTTTCTTGGAAGACCCTCGCTTGGTGCCAGGTGCATCCTGAAGCCCGGAGCGGCATTCACCTCAAGGATTACCCCGCCATTTTCTGTCAGGGGCTGAGTCAGGTTTTGTGCCATCACATCAATCCCGCAGATATCCAGGCCAATTATTCTGGAAATACGTTCGCTGATGAAAATATTCTCAGGGTGAACCAGGTCTGTTACATCAATTGATGTACCGCCGGTGCTGAGATTGGCTGTGGATTTAAGATATACCAGTTCGCCGTTGGGGGCTACTGTTTCAAGTGTATAGTTCTTTTTATCCAGCAAATCCAGTGTGTCGCGGTCTACAAGAATCTCAGTGAGTACATTCTCATGCCCATATCCACGCCGCGGATCTTCATTCTCTTTATCAATTAGTTCCTGAATGGTGTTCAGGCCATTTCCGGTAACATGTGCCGGTACGCGCAGTGCTGCCGCTACCATTTTATTATCAATCACCAGAATCCTGAAATCATATCCGGTAATAAAACTTTCGATAATGATTCTTCTGGAATACTGTTTGGCATATTCAAAAGCTTTTTTTGCAGCTTCAACAGTTTTAACATTGATCGTAGCACCTTTGCCATGATTGCCATCCAGAGGCTTAAATACCAATGGAAAACCTACAGTTTTAATGGCCTCATCCAGATCTTCAATTTCAGATATCGTTACGCCTTTAGCCACCGGGATTGCAGAGTCCTTCAGCATTCGCTTGGTTTCATCCTTATTTCCAGCAATATCTACTGCGATACTATTCGTTTTTTCTGTCATGGTAGCCCTGAACCTTACCTGGTTCTTGCCATACCCCAGCTGGATCAGAGAGCTTTTATTTAACCTGATCCATGGGATATCCCTTGCAATGGCTTCATCTACAATAGAGCCCGTGCTTGGTCCCAGCATCTCAGAATGCCTCAGTTCTTTTAAACGCTGGATATCTGCATCCAGATTATATTCCAGATTGTCAATCAGCGCCTCTGCAATCTTCACACTGGCTTCAGCGGCATAAATACCTGATTTTTCTTCAAGGTAGCTAAATACTACGTTGTAAATACCGTCAGTTTTAGTCATGCGTGTTCTTCCGAAACCAGTATCCATGCCGGCAAGTGTCTGGATTTCGAGGGCGATGTGTTCTATCACATGTCCCATCCAGGTACCTTCTTTTACTCGTGCAAAGAAGCCGCCAGGTTCTCCTTTGGAACACCTGTGCGAGTGTAAACTTGGTAACATTTTTTCCAGGCGATCCCCAAATCCTTCAATTGAGTTTGTCGGACGTTGTTCCAGATCCTCCAGGTCAAGCCTCATTTGAATTAGTTTTTTTCTGTTGATCGACCAGATATTTGGTCCTCTTAGCACTTGGATGCCGAGTATTTTCATATATGATTTGTTGTTTTTCAGTAGTTAATGTTGCTTTGCCCCTGCTTTCTTCGAGGGGGATTTTTTTAGGCAAGTTAATTAAAATAAAGATAGGATGATGGAGTGCTTTTTATGACCGCTCTTCATTAAAATTTCATTTTTGCTAATAATTGTCAATTACTGATGGAATTATGGTAATAATTAAAGTATTGAATATATATTTGAAATTTTAGGATAACAAAACACATAAAATGGCTCCAAAAGGTAAATTAATAATAATTGGTGGTGCGATCAACACCGGCAGTTTTACTGAGACCCAATTCGGGCTCCCTCAGAATATGAATTTTTTTGAGAGAGGCATATTAAAACGTATTACTACCGAATCGGTAAATGATACTGCATCCCGTTTCGAGATCATTACCACTGCGTCTTTGGTTCCTGAAAAAGTTGGCGAAGAGTATATCAAGGCTTTTGCCCAGTTGGATGTGCACAATGTAGGTGTATTGAATATCAGTAACAGGGAACAGGCAAATGATCCGGCAAATTGTGAACGTGTAAAGGCGGCAGAAGTATTGGTTTTTACCGGTGGTGATCAGCTGAGGCTATCCTCTATTTTCGGAGGTACTGCGATACATCAGATCCTGCTCGACAAATATGAGAATGAACAGATTGTGATTGCCGGCACTTCGGCAGGAGCTGCGGCGAGCTCAAAAAATATGATCTATCAGGGCAATAGTAAAGACGCGCTGTTAAAAGGCGAGGTTAAAATTACTGCAGGTTTAGGATTTATTGACGGAGTGATCGTAGACACCCATTTTGTTCAGCGCGGGCGGATCGGCAGACTGCTATATGCAACAGCCAGCAGTCCCGGGATACTTGGAATAGGCCTTGGTGAAGATACAGGCTTATACATCTCCAATGGAAATATGATGGAGGCTATCGGTTCTGGCATGGTGATCCTGGTTGACGGGCGGCATATGAGCGATACCAACCTGACGGATGTAGAGATGGGACAACCTGTTTCTATAAAAAATATGATTGTACATGTGATGTGCGATGGCGATACGTATGACCTGAATGATCATCAGTTAACTATTCATCATCCAAAAGTTATCCCTCAATATTAAATCAAATGAAGTTGATTATACACGGAGGTTTCTTTAGTGAATCTGATACCAATCAGGAAACTAAAAAAGCGAAACAGGATGCCCTTTCAGAAATTGCCACTGCCTCCTGGCAATTTTTACAATCGCATACCGCTTTAGAAACGGTAGCCTATGCAGTAAGCCTGCTGGAAGATAACCTTCTTTTCAATGCAGGGTTGGGTTCTCAAATCCAGAGTGACGGTAAGGTAAGGCTGAGTGCCTCCATAATGGATGGTAAAACGCAAAAATTTGCTGGAGTAATTAATATTCAGGATGTTCAGCATCCAGTACAGATCGCGTCATTACTGTTACAATATGAGGATAGTGTACTAAGCGGAGATGGGGCGATAGATTTTGCGAGGAAAAATGATTATCCTTATTTTGATCCTGTTACCCCCCAGCGCCAGTCTGAATATGAAGAAAAGCTTAACCAGAGAAATAATAAAGGAACAGTAGGTTGTGTAGCGTTGGATGCTTCGGGCGATCTGGCTGCAGCTACCTCCACCGGTGGGAAAGGCTTTGAGATCCCAAGCCGTGTAAGTGATTCAGCTACGGTAGCCGGCAATTATGCCAATGGCTTTGCCGGCATATCCTGTACGGGCGTGGGTGAAGATATCGTAAGCGTCGCTTTGTCTGCGCGGATTGTTACCCGTGTAACTGACGGATTTACACTGAAAGATGCCTGTGATAAATCTTTCGCAGAGCTAAAAGCTATAAATGGCTTTGCCGGTGTGATCGGCATCGCTGCAAATGGCGAAATTTACCACAAAGATTCTCATCCCTATATGGTTTGGGCGTCATTTGATGGTACCTTGCAGGTCTTTAACTAAAAAAAGAGATATCATTAAAAAAGACCTATCTTTGTTACATGTATAAACTAGGTTTCGCGTTGATTTGCCTTATTTTTTGCTCATCGGCAATCGCACAAACGAATACTTTTGCTCAGCAGGACCCCAACACTGGCGGTGACTCAATCATTATTGCAACTTCTGGTGCAGAAGAAGCCGAAGGCGATGTTTATTTTCAGGAGGCCGAAAGGAATGAAAAAATGGGCGACCTGAATGATGCACTTACACTCTTTGGTAAGGCTGCATTTGAATATAACAACTCAGGGAATTTATCACGTTACGGTGCTTCCCTTCTAAGATTAAGTAACATTCATTATTTGCTTGAACACTATACAGAGGCAGAACATGTTGTTTTGAATGTTGCACTAAAAACCTATTCACGTTTTGGCAACCGCAATGGTCAGATGGCATCTTACAGTCAGCTGGGCAAGATTTATCTGGCATCAAACAAACTCACGCAGTCGATGTGGTTTTATACCCAGCAGGGAATCCTGGCCAGACAGGTAAACAATAACACTTCTTATATCGACTCTATATTGGGATTGGTGCAGGTTAAGATCAGGAAAAAAGAATATTCCCTCGCAATTAAAGATATCAACAGGGCAGAGACCTTCGCTAAAAACTCTAAGATCAATCAGTTTAAAGGACAGATCAAACAGGCAAGAAACACTATTGCAGAGAAGAAAAGAGTAATGTAATTTATATTGCACGTATTTTTCCTATATTAGGGAATCACTGTTTGTACCATTCTTAAATTCGGTATACAATGGTCATCACCATGTATTTACCGCAGATTTGATTATATTTGGGAAAGATTACAGAAAAGAGACAGTATATACTGTCTCTTTTCTGTTTTTTTAAGAAATTGGTATCATATTGGTTCTTACTATAAAAATGGATTTTAAAATATTTAAAGAGATGTTGAAAAGAATATTACTGGTAACCTTCACTGCAGCCATATTAGCTTGTCAGGCCGCTCCAAAACCCCAAAGGCTGGTTGAAGGAATCCCTAATATTAAGCCTGATGAACAGCAGAGTTTGGTATGTAAGGAAATTGTAGCACTGATCGAAAATTACAATTACAAAAAATTAACACTGAACGATTCTATCTCATCTCTGATACTGGATAAATATGTTAAGGCTCTTGACCCTTACAGAAGCTACTTCCTGGCTTCTGATATTAAGGATTTTGAGCAATTCAGAACTACCCTGGATGACCAGTTCAGGGCCGGCGACCTGAGTGCCCCATTTTATATTTTCAATGTTTATTCCAAAAGATATAACGAAACACTTGATTATGCCATTGCACATATCAAGGACAAATATGATTTCAACCAGAATGATACTTACGTTTTTGACCGTGAGAAAATGCCCTGGGTAACTTCAACTACCGAACTGAATGATATTTGGAAGAAAAGGGTAAAATACGAACTGATCAACCTGAGTATTGCAGGTACTGCTGATACTAAAAACGTAGAAACACTGACGAAAAGATACCAGAACCTGAAATCGCAATCTTCTAAACTGAATAATCAGGATGTGTTTCAAACCATCATGGATGCATTTACAGAAACAATTGATCCGCATACCAACTATTTCAACCCTACCAACGCCCAACAGTTCAATGAAGAAATGGCGCGTTCTTTCGAAGGGATCGGGGCCCGTCTTAAACTGGAAAATGATGTGCTGAAGATTGATGAGGTAATTCCTGGTGGCCCTGCTTTCAAAAGTAAATTGCTGAATGCTGGGGACAGGATCATTGGTGTGGCGCAGGCTACAGGAGATTTTGAAGATATTATCGGCTGGAGAATTGAAAGCTCTGTGGCGAAAATAAAAGGGCCTAAAGGAACTAAAGTAAGGTTAAAGATCATCCCTGTAGGACATGAAATGTCGTCTAAGCCTGTAATCATAGAGTTGTTAAGGGATAAGATTGTGATGGAAGATCAGTCAGCCAAAAAAGAGGTTAAAACCATTCAGTCGAACGGAAAACCCTATAAAATTGGTATTATTACTGTTCCTGGGTTTTATGCAGATTTCAAAGCGGCAAATGCAGGAGACCCTAACTATAAAAGTACAACACGTGATGTAAGGCTGCTGATCGATACCCTGAAAACGAAAGATAAAGTTGATGCCATTGTAATGGACCTTCGTGCAAACGGTGGTGGTTCACTGGTAGAAGCGATAGACCTGACAGGTTTGTTTATTGACCGCGGGCCAGTGGTACAGGTTAAGGATCTGAAAGGCAATGTTGAAGTAAGTGAAGATGAGCGTTCGGGTGTTGCCTGGGATGGTCCTTTTGGCGTGATGGTAGACAGGCTGAGTGCTTCTGCATCGGAGATTTTCTCAGGTGCCATACAGGATTATGGCAGAGGGATAATCGTAGGTACCCAGACTTATGGTAAAGGTACTGTACAATCTTCTATTGATCTGAATAAACTGGTAAACCCTTCTATTCTGCAACGTCTGGCAGCTCTTGTTCAAAAAGGGCCAAATGGATCAGGCCTGGCTATTAAAGGTGGGAAGGATGCTACTCCACAGCTGGGACAGATCAATTTAACAATGGCCAAATTCTACCGTGTAAATGGAAGCAGTACACAGCATAAAGGGGTAATGCCTGATATCGTGTTGCCTTCTTTCTATCCCATGGATAAAATAGGTGAGGACACAGAAGCATCAGCATTGCCATGGGATGAGGTTCAGCGCTCTAATTTTGTTGCTGTAGCCGATCTCAGCGGTATTAAACCTGAGCTGGTAAAATTGCACGATGAAAGGATGGCAAAATCTTTGGATTACAAGAGCCTGATCCAGGATATTGAAGACATGAAGAAACGTGATACTGAGACTTCTGTGACCTTAAATGAAAACAAGCTGAAAGCAGAAAGGGATAGCCTTGAAGCTAAAAACTTAGATAAGATCAATAAACTGAGAGCTTCGAGAGGTCTGCCTGCTGTTAAGAAAGGCGATAAGATCAAGAAAGATGAAAACTTTGACTTTGTTGAAGATGAAACCATGCACGTAATGGCTGATTTCATCCAGCTGAAGAAATAGGCTAATCTCACATAGATAAAAAAAGAGCTGAATCCTATTCAGCTCTTTTTTTTTGAGGTATCAGGGAAGGCTACTTGTCTTTTTGTTTAGCCAGTTGCATCGACATCATTTCCTTCATCGTTTTGTTCATGCCCTCGGTAGAGCCATCAAGGAAGATCACATTGCCATCACTGTTTTCTGCAAAGTGTTTGATCGATTCTGTCCACATCGTGAATAAGATAACTGAGATATCCAGATTTGCCTGTTCCATTTCCTGAGCAGCTTTCGTCATACCATGTGCAACTTCTGCACGGAACAGCGCAATACCCTGTCCCCTTAACTGGGCAGCTTCACGTTCTGCTGCTGCTGCAATTTTAATCGCATTTCCGTCTGCTTCTGCACCCTTGGTTTTGGTGATCAGCAAGGCTTGTCCTTCATTTTCGGCCGCAGCCTTTAAGTTATTTGAAGCAACCACACGGCTCATAGAGCGCATGATCTCTTCATCAAAAGTAATATCGTTCAGCTGTAAATCCTGCAGATGATATCCCCAGGACTCCAATACTTTATCAATCTGCTCCTTCACGTGCATTACAATCTCGTTACGCTGCGCCAGTACATTGGCCTGTTTTTGCGTCGCCACATACGCCCTGATTGAGCCCTCGATCGTACGGATCAGTGCCTGCATCAGATTAGTGGCATCTACAAACTTAAAAGCTACATTTTTAATGGTCTCCTCATCGTGGTTCAGCACAGAATACAGTAGCATGGCCTTAAAGTATACGTTTGCCTGATCCTGTGTTACCGCCTGAAAAGAGAGTTCTACTGAGCGGTTTTGAATAGATATCCGCGAATGTATGACCTCGATCAGCGGGATTTTAAAGTTGAGTCCAGGACTGAGCTGGCGCCTGTATTTGCCGAAGATCGTAACCACGGCAATGGTTCCCTGCTTCACCGTTACAAACGAACTGAACAGGATGACCAGTACTACAAAAAGGAAAATTAATAATCCGTAACCCATAATGAAAACATTTAAAATTTAAACTTTTTCAAGATACGGAATTTTGGCAGGATCAATAAACAAGGGGATAAATTAATGAGGCACAGATATTGTAATGCAAGCATTGAATTAACACAACTACTATGAACATCAAACGTACTTTCGGAACAATTTTAACCGTACTGGGCATCATCGGATTGATCTACACCGGTTATGGATTTGTAAAACATGACGCCAATACCCGTGCACTGCTGGTGTCCGGCCTGATCGGGGTGGTTTTCTTCTTCTCTGGTATCGGTCTTGTCAAAAACACAAAAGATGAGGCTTAGTCTTCTTTCACGCTGATAGTTTGCTTACTGAACAAGAGCCTGTGACCCACAAAATCAGAATCCGTTAAGGAGACGATCTTTTTAAAAGCTGTATGGTTAGGGTCTATCGTGAGGCGGCCCGGTTTGGTCTGCCTGGTAGAAACTACATCGGCATAAAGAAAGTCTCCACGGTTATTCAATTTAATATTCAGTAAAGGGGCAAAGCCGTTGGGGCCGTTGAGATTGAATTGTCCGTAAGTGCAGAAGTTGCCGAGGCTATAAGCAATAAGCTTGTTTTTATAGACTTCAACGGCTCTGGTCACATGCGGGCCATGTCCCAAAACCAGGTCGGCACCTGCATCAATTACTGCATGTGAAAAGGCATATACATCACCACGGTTTTCTTTGTAAAAGATTTCATTGGCCCGGGGCACATGCTCAAATTTCGCCCCTTCTCCGCCTCCGTGGAAGGAAACAATCACAATATCTACCTGCTGTTTCAGGAACGAGACCAGACGTTTTGCACTATCGATCTCAGTGATCTGGAGTGTAAAATCATTAGGTGAAAATGCACAGAAACCATATTTAACACTATCCTTTTCAAAAATAGTATAAGGATGGCTGTTAAGGCCTGCGTAGTTTATTTTCAAAGAGTCCAATAGCTGCGTACTGCGTTTTCTGCCGGCAAAGCCAAAGTCTCCCACATGATTATTGGCTATGCTCAGCAGGCTGAATCCCGCATCTTTATAAATACCTGCATAATGTTCCGGCATGCGAAATGCAAAACAGCTGTTCCCTGTTGTGTCCTTACATTTTGTAGATTTCCCGCTGTCCAGGAAACATCCTTCCAGGTTTCCGAAAACAACGTCACCTTTTAAAAACGAAGCTACATGTTTAAAGCTTCCTGCAGCATCTGGTGGCAGGTCAGATTTTGACCGGTAAGCAGAACCCAGCATGATATCACCTACAGCCACAATGGAAATGGTATCCTTTGTGATTATGGCTGGCGTATCAGCCCCGGACACCTGGCCAACAACATCTGCGCTACCGGCACAGCTGATAAATATCAATGTCATCGCCATACCCAGGATGGTTTGTATCAGATATCTTATCCGGATATATTTATTTTGTATAGCTGCCGTCATTGGATAAAGGTTTATTCAAAAAAAAAGTCCCTCTAAAATAATTAGAAGGACCGTATATTTTATTTAAGGATCAAATTCTATTCCTCAATCAGTTCTTTCTTGGCAGACTCCAGAATGCGGCCGCCTCTATAGAAATAGCGTGCATAATAAGGCTCGTCAAGGTTACTAATGACCACACCGCGTGATGAAGAAGCATGAGCAAAACGGCGATCGCCTAAATAAATTCCGATATGTGAAATTCTTGAGCTCTTGATTTTGAAGAAAACCAAATCACCTTCTTTTAACTCATCTTTTGGTAAAGGATCAACCATGCTAAAGATATCTCTTGAATTTCTTAGTAAAGTTGTGTTGAAAACTTTTTCATAAATCGCTTTAGTAAAAGCCGAGCAATCGATCCCTTTTTTTGTATTCCCTCCATATTGGTAGCGTACGCCAACCCATTCGTAGATGAATTTGTAAAGTTTAACGTTTGATGTCGCATCCAGTGCAACACCCATTACCTGTGAAAAATATTGTGATGCTAAATTATCAGGATCTTCTAATTTGTTGGTTTCTTTTGTTGTTTGTGCGTTTAAAGCAGTAATGCTGCACAATGCAATAAGAGTAGAAAACAAAAACTTTTTTATCATGTTACACTTTTAAGTTTGGGTAAAGAAGTACTTGCACTTAAACTTACACCACTGCGGGCTTATTGTCAGGTTTTTCAAAACTATGTAATTTAGATATGTTATCCAAATGTAATTTGTGGAAAAAATGTCTTTGTCACATTAATATATAAACATGTCGTTCATTTTACACTATTTCTTCGATTTATTGCAATAAAAAAGTAGATTTGCTCTCATAAATAAAATCAATAGCCAAAAATGAGTGCAGTAGAAATTAATAAGGATACCTATCTGAAGTGGTTCGAGTCGATGTTGCTGATGCGTAAATTCGAAGAGAAAACTGGTCAACTTTACGGACAACAAAAAATCCGTGGTTTTTGTCATCTATATATTGGTCAGGAGGCGGTTATCGCCGGGGCAATTTCAGCCCTTCAACCTGGAGATTCTATGATCACCACTTACCGTGATCACGCCCATGCCCTGGCATTGGGAGTGAGCGCTGACAGTATCATGGCCGAGATGTACGGTAAAGCGACGGGCTGTTCTAAGGGTAAAGGTGGCTCTATGCACATGTTTGATAAAAGCAAACATTTTTACGGTGGTCATGGTATTGTTGGCGGCCAGGTACCACTGGGTGCAGGTATAGCTTTTGCTGAAAAATTTAAAGGTACAGAGTTTGTGAACATCACTTACATGGGTGATGGTGCTGTACGTCAGGGTGCACTTACCGAAACCTTTAATATGGCTGCACTTTGGAAGTTGCCTGTAATTTTTATTTGCGAAAACAATGGTTACGCAATGGGTACTTCTGTTGAGCGTACCACTATACAAACAGATATTTATAAATTGGGCTTACCTTATGGTAT
>Ga0163161_10001764_pt1 | contig 15793 bp, 17 predicted proteins | sample S45metaG_FD_129847 | JGI IMG/M metagenome (GOLD analysis project Ga0163161, IMG submission 129847) | Switchgrass rhizosphere microbial communities from Kellogg Biological Station, Michigan, USA - S4-5 metaG | ecosystem: Host-associated > Plants > Roots > Rhizosphere > Soil | place: USA... | reverse complement strand
TGTGTGACATTGCCCTAGCGGATAGGATGATATATCAAAAATTTACGTTATCTTTGCGCCAAAATTAGGGCGCATTTTATGCAAAAAATAAGAAATATAGCTATCATAGCACACGTTGACCACGGTAAAACTACATTGGTTGATAAGATTTTACACACTTGTTCTATTTTTCGTGACAACGAACAAACAGGTGACTTGATACTTGACAATAACGATTTGGAAAGAGAACGTGGTATAACCATCGTTTCAAAAAACGTTTCAGTAATGTATAAAGATACTAAAATCAACATTATTGATACACCTGGTCACGCCGATTTCGGTGGTGAGGTAGAACGTGTATTGAAAATGGCTGATGGTGTATTGTTATTATGCGATGCGTTTGAAGGTGCAATGCCTCAGACTCGTTTTGTAACTCAAAAAGCTTTGGCTTTAGGTCTGAAGCCTATTGTTGTTGTAAACAAAGTGGATAAAGAGAACTGTCGTCCTGAAGAGGTTTATGAGCAGATTTTCGAGTTATTCTTCAACCTTGAAGCTACAGAAGAGCAATTGGATTTCCCTGTAATCTACGGTTCATCTAAACAAGGATGGATGAGCACTGACTATACTAAACCAACAACTGATATCTTCCCGCTGCTTGATGCTGTTGTAGCAAACATTCCTGCTCCGCCAATGCTGGAAGGAACGTTGCAAATGCAGATTACTTCACTTGATTATTCGTCATTTGTAGGACGTATCGCCGTTGGACGTGTACACCGCGGATCCATCAAAGAAAACCAGCCGGTTACGTTGATCAAACGTGATGGTAAAATGGTAAAATCAAGAGTAAAAGAATTATATACATTTGAAGGTCTTGGAAAGATCCGTACTACTGAAGTAAAATCAGGTGATATCTGCGCTGTTGTAGGTATTGATGGTTTTGATATTGGTGATACAATCGCTGATTTTGATGCACCAGAGCAATTGCCGGTTATCAAAATTGATGAGCCTACAATGAACATGTTGTTCACTATCAATAACTCTCCATTCTTTGGTAAAGAAGGTAAATTTGTGACTTCTCAGCGTATTAAAGAACGTCTGTACAAAGAGATGGAAAAAAATCTTGCCCTTAAAGTGGTTGAGACAGAATCTCCTGATGCATATTTAGTGTATGGAAGGGGTATTCTCCATTTATCAGTATTAATCGAGACCATGCGTCGTGAGGGATATGAAATCCAGGTTGGACAGCCACAGGTTATCATCAAAGAAATTGATGGTAAAAAATGTGAGCCTGTTGAAACCCTGATCGTAGATGTTCCTGGTGAAGTTGCCGGTAAAGTGATTGAGCTGGTTACACAACGTAAAGGTGAACTGCTGATCATGGAACCAAAAGGTGATCTTCAGCATTTGGAATTTGAAATTCCTGCACGTGGTATCATTGGATTAAGGAATAACGTACTTACTGCAACTGGTGGTGAAGCGATTATGGCTCACCGTTTCAAAGCTTACGAGCCTTGGAAAGGTACTATTCCTGGAAGGTTGAATGGTGTTCTTGTATCAATGGAAAAAGGTAGTACTACTGCTTATTCAATTGACAAATTACAGGATCGCGGTCGTTTCTTCGTTGATCCGGGCGTTGAAGTTTACGAAGGCCAGATTATGGGTGAGCACATCCGCGACAATGACTTGGTAGTAAACATCGTTAAAGGAAAGCAATTAACTAACATGCGTGCCTCAGGTACAGATGATAGTCAGCGTATTGCTCCTGCGATTAAATTCTCTCTGGAAGAAGCAATGGAATACATCCAGGCAGATGAGTATATTGAAATTACTCCTGTAAGCATGCGTTTACGTAAGATCTTCTTAACAGAGAATGAGCGTAAAATCAAAGGAAAACAATTCCAATAGGATATTAAATAATATATTAAAGCCTGTAAGCAATAGTTTACAGGCTTTTTTCGTTTAATGCTATATTGTGATTTTGCAGAAAATTTAGTGTTATGCCAATGAAGAAAACAAGGAATCGTTTAGGGCTGCTGCTGGTGCCCGCAGTTTTAATTTTTACATTGCTTTTTCAATGGAAGCCAGAGCTGACGAAGGTATTGCGCTATCAGAACCCTGATGGCCAGACGTACAAGATTTTTCCACAGGCCATAGTTGCTGCGGCTGATACGCCATTTCATTTTATCAGGGCGGTCAGGAACAGGAATGATCTGGATACGCTCAGTGTACTGAATAGTAAGCATGAACTTGTTCCCTTTAAACAATACTTTGATGATGGAAAGCTCAGTGTATTTTTGGTGATCAGAAATGATAGTGTGATTTATGAACGCTGCGCCCCGGGCTACAGTGATACCACGCTCTCCACACTTTTCTCTGTAGGTAAAAGCATGACGTCTGTATTGCTGGGCAAAGCGCTGGCCGAAGGAAAAATAAGAAACCTGGATGACCTGCTGACTACATACGTGCCTGAACTCAAGTCAAATCCTGCATTTGAAAGGATTACCCTCAGGCATCTGCTTTCTATGAAGTCGGGACTGGAATTTACAGATGCCGAAAGTAACTTCCTTATGTCTGTATTTTCTGATGAGGCAAAGTACTTTTATACGGATGATATTAAAAAACAATTGCTCAGCACATCACTGGCGCATCCGCCGGGCATATTTTATCAATACCGCAGTATCGATGTGTTTCTGCTCAGCTGGGCGATAGAGAACGCAACAGGACAAAAAACAGCGCGGTACTTTCAGGATAAGATCTGGAAAAAAATAGGTGCTGAACATCCTGCAAGCTGGGGTTTGGATCACCAGAATGGTTTTGCCAATACGGCAAGCAGATTTCAGTCGACCGCCATTGATTTGGCAAAGATCGGGCGTTTATATCTGAACAAGGGCGATTATCAAGGTGTGCAGGTGATTCCTGAGGAATGGGTAAACCAGTCTGTTTATTTAAATGGAGAAACTCCTGCAATCTCTAAATACTGGCAGAAAACAACTTTTCATTATTTATGGTGGGTACCCCAGCTACCGGTCAACGGCGACTTTTCTGCAGAGGGAACCAGGGGACAGCGATTATATGTAGATCCGCTTACCCGTACAATTATTGTTCAGTTCGCATCGAAAGGTGGGGGTGATTTTCCTTACAGAAAGATCAGCAGGTATCTCTCAGGCTTGCCCTTTGCTTATCCTGATAGGTATTAAAAAACTGGTTTTGTATCAAAGCTGCCGGACGCGCAAATATTGCCGGAGGCTCTGATACAAAATCAGTCATTTTATGCAACAGCCAGGTTTTAGGTTAACCCGGGCTATACGTGCTGGCCGTCATGTACACCTTCTGCAAATTCTTCTACGATCTTATCGTTAAAGGCAGGAAGGTCTTTGGGGCTGCGGCTGGTTACCAGGCCCTGATCTGTCACCACTTCCGAATCTTCCCAGTTTGCACCGGCATTGACCAGGTCAATTTTAATAGTTTTCGTGGAGGTGAGATTACGTCCTTCTACCACTCCGGCAGAGATCAGAACCTGAGGGCCGTGGCATATTGCGGCTACTGGTTTTCCGGCTTCAAAAAATTCCCTTACAAATTGTAAAGCACCTTCATCTTTTCTCAGTGAGTCAGGATTAAGGACACCGCCCGGAATCAGCAGACCCTGATAATCATCGGCATTTGCCTCTGCTACAGTTTTGTCTACATCAATTTCCACAGTCCATTCACTGTCGTTTTTCATTCCCTGGATCTTGCCCGACTCCAGCGAGATAATATGTACCGTCGCTCCTTCTTCCTTCAACCTTTGAACAGGGCTTGTTAATTCTGATTCTTCAAATCCATTTGCTGATAAAACAGCTATGTTACGATTACTTAATATTCCCATAGTAGTATCTTTTAAAATGTAATACTACTACAAACCGCAAAAAGTATTGTTTCTTTCAATTTACAAAACTGATATTGAAATGGCATAAACCCGGGGGCAGATCAATCGTTTGTACGGTGGTTTTTCAGGTAAAAACGGGCAAGGTTTACAGCAATCGAAAAGTGATTGATCAGGTTAGGCAGTAGTCCATAATACTTAGTGAAAATACGGAAGCGTTCTTTCAGGCTTTCCATATGCTTCTGCTTGGAGATTCCGCCTGTAAGATATTTGGCCACGTAGGTATGGGTATTTACAATACTTGAAGCTTTCTTAGCCACTTTAATGATCCAGTCGATATCTGCGCTGTATTGATATTGCAGGTCATAGGGCAAGGCGAGGCTGCGTCTGACATAGATGGCCTGGTGACTGATGCTCATGCCATACTTAAAGCTTTTCCAGTCGAAAGTTTCCGGAGCTTCGTGCCTGCGCTGGCCCAGGCTGTGCCAGCCCTCATCATACATTTCAGTTTCGCCATAATAAATATCTGCGCCGGGAGCAACTGCAAATACCTCGCGTACGGTGTCATTACTGTAAATCTCATCACCTGAGTTCATAAACAGGAGGTAATCCCCTGTTGCCAGTGCCAAACCTTTATTCATGGCATCATAGATGCCATTGTCCTTTTCGGAAACAAAGTGTGCCAGCTTGTCTTTGTATCTGCTGATGACGGCTTTTGTGCCATCCTTTGAAGCACCATCAATGATAATATACTCAATATTGGGATAGCTCTGGTTCAGTACAGAAAGCATGGTGCGTTCGATGTCCTTTACATTGTTATACACGATGGTGATGACACTCAACTTTGGCTGCATGGTTTTGTGAATTAACGGGGATGTAAATTGATAAGCGATTGATACAGGAGCATATGTTTTTCTGCAATTACCTCTTCCGAGAAGTTGGTAAGAATCGTTAAGCGTGCCTGTTTCTGAATTTCTGCCGCACTATCTTCATGGTACAGCCACTCCATACCGGTAGCAAGGTCTTCGGCAGACTCATAATCTGCCAGGTAACCATTTACCAGATGCTCTACCATATCAGGAATACCGCCGGTTTTAAAGGCCACCACAGGTGTAGCGCAGGCCAGGCTTTCCATTACGGTATTTGGCAGATTATCTTCAAGCGAAGGGGTTATAAATGCGTCTGCTGCTGAATAACATTTTGCCAGATGGGTGTCATTGCTGATGGTACCCAAAAAGGTAGTCTTAAAAGGGAATTCCGGCATCTCGGCATTTTCTTTATTGCCAAAAATTATTAATTCGATATTCTCTTTAATAATACCAGGCCTGTTTGCCAGATCATTCAGGGCATCGATCAGATAGGATGTACCTTTATGTTTATCATTCTTTGAGGGCATAAAACCACTCATCAGGACAAATTTTTCAGGATCTATTTTTAACAGTTTCTTGGCTTCTGTTTTGACATAAGGCTTAAAGACGGCAGTTTCTATGGTGTTTGGAATGACGGCGACTTCTCGCGCGCCCATCAGACTGCTGAATTTGACGGATTTTGCCATCCATTTACTGGGGGCAACAATATGGAACCCAAGATTTTGATAGCCTTTCTTTTTCCTGAGCCAGTTCTGGTGAGAAATATCATTCTTGCCGCTGATCTTTAAGAGAGGGCAGAAACCGCATTGGTTATGAAAATTTTCACAGGCGTAGCGGACATGGCAGCCGCCCGTGAAAGCATTGCTGTCGTGGAAAGTCCATACAATAGGCTTATCCAGTTCTTCGAGTGCGGCAAGGTCTTTGGGCCTTAAAAAACCGTGGTTGATCCAGTGCAGGTGAATGAGGTCTGCTTCCTTCAGTGCAGGGTGGCTGGCAATAGAGCGGCCAAACCATTGGATCGAAAAAGGTGTTTTCAGTGCTTTCACCACACCTTTGGAGAGATACCTTTCAGAGAGGATATTAAAAACCGCTTTGGCTTTTTGGAAAGGGGTTTTGCTAAAAGCAACAGCTTTAGTACTTTCCTTAAATTGATAGTACACCATTACATGAGAGTCGGCACCATTTGCGTTAAGTGCATCACTCAAACGGAGACATGCCCTTCCGGCGCCCCCGTTTCCTTCATATGTATTTAAATGTATTACTTTCAATGTGTCAAAATTACATATTATTGTGATCGTTTATGTATTTTCACGCCGTCAAAATTATATCTTTTCTCAGCCCTTCAATAGCTTTTAAAAAAAATAAATATGAGTAACCTTTTAACGGACAGACAATTTTGGGTGGATTACTGGGAGAGTAAAACCGGCCTGTCTGTCAATATTCCGGCAGATTACCTGTTCCATAAAGAGCTTGCTTCGATTATTAACACTCAAAATGTAAATACCGCGATTGAACTGGGGGGCTTCCCCGGCTACTATGCAGTGTTTCTCAAAAAATATTTTAAGCTTGATGTGACGCTGCTGGATTACTTTGTACATCAGCCGGTTACGAATGCTTTACTAAAGGCAAATCATCTGAAAGAAAGCGATATCCATATCATTGAAACAGATTTATTTAATCATCAGGAGGAGCAAAAATATGATCTGGTGTTGTCTTGCGGTCTAATTGAACACTTTAATGATACCAAAGATATTATTCAGCGTCATATTGATTTCATGAAACCGGGCGGAACACTGCTGATCACGCTTCCGAATTTTAAAGCGCTGAATGGCTGGTTTCAGAAATCATTTGATAAAGACAACTATGATAAGCACAATATAGCTTGTATGGACCCGCAACTACTGGCAGATATCAGCCGTGATGCAGGTTTAGAAGTAATACAGGCAAAATATTTTGGTCATTTTAGCCTCTGGCTGGAAAATGAGAAACAAAAACCTGCGGGAGTACGGCTGCTCAAAAAATCATTGTGGCTTGCGGGCAAGGTTTTAACAAAGGTATTTCCTTTCAATTCAAAACAGCTTTCGCCATATATTATTTTAGAGGCCAGAAAGTTATCTTAGCCTTTGTACAATATAGCGCTTTAGCCGCTGCCATAAACTGCCCTTTCTGGTACTTAAGAACTGTTTGATGGCGTGATAGGCTGAGGTGTTTTCTTTAATCTCTTCAGGAAATTTCGTGATTGGCCTCGGATGGATAATCACATTATAAATATCATTGATACCTGAATGTACGCCTGTGCCGTCATGCCCGATGTTATTCACCAGAGAATGTGAAGGATTCAAAGTAAGGCCGTTTTTCAAAAAGATAGAGGCATACCAGCGGATTGCCCATGAATTGTTCTTCCCGTTTTTGAAGTCCATCATCTGCTTCCAGAAATTCATGGTATGTTCAATCGAGAAAGCACTTTTCTTTTTGGCGTCAAACTGGCTGATCAGTGAATCAATATTAGGTTCAAAATGTTGCCATGCCCTTTCCCAGGTAGCCCATCCCCAGCTGGTAGCAGCGCGGTAAAAAAAGGATTCGGGCAGCGTATTTTCTTTCAGAGGGTACATATAAGCACCAATGTGCATCACCCGTTCCTCACTGCGGTAACGGTTTAAGCCATCATTAAAGTAGGTGAGGGTATACGGAGAGGTGATCAGGTCGTCTTCAAAGACGATGACCTGTTTGTAGTCTTTAACCAGTCTGCTCACACCGGCGATCACAGAATTTGCCAGTCCCATGTTTTCTTTTCTTTCGATGATCTCAATCGACTTAAATCCGTCCACTGTCTTTAACAGGTCTCTTACCAGCGTTACCTTATCCAGGTCGTCGTCAGTTTTTGGGCCGTCCGAAAAAATAAACAGACGGCTTTCTGCAGCGAGCTCATTTTGTTTCAGGAATTTTAGTGTACGTTCGGTGTGCTGGGGCCTGTTGTACACAAATAAGGCAATGGGGGCAAAGCTTTGCATGTACTTAAAATATTTGCAGTGTTTGGTTAGATTTCTGAGTAAGAACGGTATAAGCGTTGGCAAATTGTTCTTCTTTTCTGATACCCATCAGATTTCCGATCAATTTTTTGATCCTGTATTCCATTTCAATCTTCATGATCCTGGAAAAAGCCTTCGGGGCTTTTTTATTGACAAACTCATTGAACTTTGTGGTTGCCGGCGGGGTCATGGAAAGTGTGTCTGCAACTACCTTTAATCCTTCGCTCTGCAGCAAAAAACGGAGGGATGTAGGCGTATACATATTGATATGCCCATAATCCAGGAAGTGCTTCATTCTTTTGTCTACGCCAAAGCGGTAATCAAGTGGCACCTCAACAACAATGTTTTTGGCGATCCGTTTCAGTTCCCTGATCAGGATACGTTCATGTTCCACATGTTCAAGTACGTGTGACAAAATCACGAGATCAAAACTGTCATCAGCATAGGGGATTACATAGCCATCAAAACTTTTGGCTTCTACCAGCCTGTCCATGCCGCGTTCCCTGATCTTTTCCACACCGGTATCTGCAATTTCAAGTGCGTAGAGCTGCCGCCCAAAGTTCCATTCATTCAGAAAATGCAGGATACTGCCGTCTCCGGCACCTACTTCAAGTACTTTCGCCGGATGGATACTTTTACATACTGCAACGATGTTCGCCGCCTTGGATTTTGCGCCAAGCATCCGCCATTCCGAGTCATCTTTTGTATAAAAGTCGTTATATGCTGATTTTACGTCGTCACTTAACATGAAGGTTATGTTTTATATGTGTAAACAGTTGTCTGCTTTATAAAATACCGAGGTAGCTTTCAGATAAAATAAACCCGGAGAGATCCCTGAGAAGGAAAGCTCTTTAAATCCTGCATCTGTCAGAAAAGTTCGCGCCTGATCATATTCAGGACGTTCAGAATCATCAAGAACAATTACTCCCGCAGGTGTCAATGCGGCAGCACTGCTGATACAGCAATTCACGCGATCGCGCCCATCCACAATAATGATATCAAACTGTTCGCCCAGTGTTGCTGCTTTTTTTGAGTATTCTCCGCCGGTTTCCAGTTTGCTGAAGATCATTTCTGCATTCTGCGCTTTGGTTTTAACAATCTTATTGTACCAGGCTTCATCGTGCTCTACCGAAACAACCCTTTTTACATGTTTAGCGTAAAATAGTGTAGAACTGCCTGATCCGTATTCAAAAATACTCAGGTTTTTGCTGAGGCGGGGTTTAACAAAATCAATAAACGAATAAGTAACCCATGGTAAAGGATCTCCGTGCTGGTCCATTGCCTGCTGATTGTCAAATGAAGTGAACCAGCCAATGTTTGCCAGATAGCCCTTATGGCCATAGGATAACAATGCCTTTAACCTGTCAGGTTTTTTTAATAATGTTGCGAATGCTTTGAGTTTGTTCAACGTTTAAATATTTTTTGGAATGCAGTAAACAAAAATAATGATTTTAACATCATTACGCCCTGCTTCTGAGTTTTAGGAATGAATAATAGGTAAAAGGTGCTGATGAAACAAGCAATCAGTGTAGCTACCGATGCACCGATGCCCCCGTATTTTGGGATCAGCCATAAATTCAGCAATATATTAGCCACTGCACCAAATGCAGTGCGCTGAAAAGAAATCATCGTATAGCCTTCAGCAAGCAGGTACTGGGAGCTTGCACTGCCAAGAAATACGAAGATGCCCGACCAGATATGGATAGACAACATGGGCCCGGCGCCATCATAAGCATCCTTATAGATCAGCCGGATGATATCTGTTCCCAGAAAGCTGATCAGCACTGCCACAGGCAAACTGATGAATACCAGCAGGTCATACAGATTTTTAAGCCTTTTGGTATACCGATCCAGGTCTGTTTTCCGGGCATGTATAATCGCCGGGAATACGGAAGTCACGATGGCTACAGGAATAAAGTACCAGGCTTCGCTGATATTGGCGGCAACGCTGTAAATACCCACTTCTGCACTGCCTACATCTTTCAGCATCACCGCGTCGATCTTCATATAGATAGAAACCATTACAGCAGAAAGTATCAGAGGGAAACTCTGCTTTAAGAGCATAAGCGCCCGTGAACGGCTGAAAGTCCACGTTAATATGCTAAAGCCCCGTCTGTGATACATATATACCAGACCGGCAGCGAGTGACAAACTATCAAAACTCAGGGCCGCCGCAAACCAGATCACCGGCAGGTGAAAAACTACCAGCAGGATTTTCACGATCACCGAGAGGATGACACATACGTTTTGCACCTTAACGACATACTTTGATGCGACCTGCGATTGAAAATAAGAATCAATGACGTTGAACGATTTGAAGAAATAGGCGAGGGAAAGGATCACAATCACCCAGGTAAGAGAATTTCCGGGATGATCTGCATAATGGTGGAAAATCAGGTATACCCCAACAGTCACCGGGATCAGCAGAAGGCTGACCGCTAAACGCATCAGCAATGCTGTGCCCAGGATCTCGTCTTTTTTAGCCGGCTCATTGATGATCTCGCGGATAATAAAACTATCCAGGCCCAATGCGGCAACAGCGGCCATGATCATGGTAAAGGCACTGGCGAAACTTAAATCACCAAAAGAAGATGCCCCCAGATAGCCTGCGATGATAAATCCCACTACCATACTCAGGATTTTTCCAAACATCAGCCAGCCTGTATTTTTAAAATACTTGTTGAATGCCTCTTCGTCAAATCCTTTTATACCGGGTAGTTTCATTGGCGCAAAGATGTGAAATTAAAAGTGATTAGAAGTGCAGCATTAATTCCTCCAGGTGGAGGATCTGCCATTCCACATCTGCCGGTTTATCTTTGTTCAGCGGATTAAAGAAAATTGCCTTTATTCCAAAGTCCTGCGCACCGCGGATATCGGCCTCAATACTATCACCAATCATGATGCTTTCGTGTTTCTCTGCACCTGCTTTTTTCAATGCATGCTCAAAAATAGCCTTGTCAGGTTTATTTACGCCCACATCTTCAGAAATAATCACATTCGTGAAGTACGGATTTAAATTGCAGCGGTCCATTTTTGTGAGTGTCGTCTCCTTAAATCCATTGGAGATGATATGGAGGACATATTTTTTCTGCAGATAAGAGAGTACCTTTTCTGATCCTTCAAACAGGTTTGTTTTTTTGGGGCTGAACTGCACATAGTCTTCCTCAAACTGATGTGGCACCAGATCAGGAGCTACGCCCAGCTCAATAAAGGTTTTGTGGAAACGCTCGGCCCTCAGCGTATCTTTTGTGATCTTTCCCATATGATATTCTGCCCAGAGCAACTGGTTATTCTCGGTATACCTTTCGATAAATGCGTCGCAGGAGCTCAGACCAATAGCGCCCAGCTGGTAGTGATGATACAATTCCGTTAAAGTTTCCTGTGCGTTTTTATCAAAGTCCCAGATGGTATGGTCGAGGTCGAAAAAGATATGTTTGATCATTTGTACAATAAAAATTTATAGTTTGGTGCCATAGGCGAGATCACCTGCATCACCCAATCCGGGCACAATGTACGATTTGCTCGTCATCTCTTCATCAATTGCGCCCAACCATAATTTTGCTAAAGGGAGATTTGCACGTACATGTTTTACTCCTTCCGCACTGGCAATGGCAGATACGATATGCAGTTCTTTCACTTTGTACTGTGCAATCAGTTCTTTACAGCAGCGTACCATGCTCAGTCCTGTGGCCAGCATGGGGTCTGCAATGATGACTACTTTACCAGTCAGGTCTGGGGCAGAAACAGCATCGACCTGTATTTCCAGGGGCCCGTTGATATGTGTTTTACGGTAGGCGGTGATAAATGCCGCTTCTGCGCGGTCAAATATATTGAACATGCCCTGCTGCATCGGAAGCCCCGCACGCAATATTGTTGCCAGTACAGGTTGTTGCTCCAGCTGCTGCGTACTGGCTATCCCCAGCGGAGTCTGCGTTTCGGCAGCTGCATAAGTCAGCGTTTTACTGATTTCCCAGGCAAAAAACTCGCCCAGTCTTTCCAGGTTCCTGCGGAAGCGCATGGCATCCAGCTGAATTTTTTCATCACGTAATTCTGCAATGAAGGTGTTGGCTATAGAGGTGGTTTTACTTAAGTCGAATATCATTGCGTTCGGATAAATAGTTGGCTAATAATTCCAGGTACAATCTTCTTCCAACTTTACCCTTTCCAAATTCCGGTAAAGTCTCTTTGTGCCAGAGCAGGTAGAAATGCCCGTTTAACAGTTTCACATTTTCAATCATCCTGCCCCATTTTACCAGCACATCGTCTATATTAAACGTTCTGTTGAGCTTCAATATTTCATCATTTATCGCCACAGGGTGTATCAGCAGGTGTGTAGTCTTCTCCAGCTGCAGGTCATACCAGAAAAACGGTGTGCAGGTTCCTGCCCTAAAGCCAATCGTCTGTGCATATCCCATACGGTAATCCATGATGATGCCGCTTTTGATCAGGTGGAGGTAGCTTTTTGGAAAAGACAGCTGTTTGCCGCAAACTATATCTGCTTCCTGTACAGGTTTGTAAAAATAAATGGGGTTTAGATTATACTTTTCATGCTGTTCCTTCAAAAACACCTGTAGCCCACCTGCTTTTGGTGTAGCAGCGGAAGGGGCTGTCTTTAGAAAAGGGATTTTCCTGAACAGCTTTATGGCCCTGCTCAGGGGGCTGAGCTTAGCCTTTGGATACATACAGATCAATGGAACAAACTCGTAATCTTTCTTACCAAAGTATAAGTTCGGATAACGCTTGAGGAACATATTTTTCAGCATAAGTGCCCATCCGTCCACCACCGGAAATTCCAGTAACTTTAATTTACTCTGCAGGCTCGCCTCTGCCGGGAACTGCCCTTCCTGATCAGGGCTGAAAGGGAGATATTCCTCATACCTGCTCACAAAATAAAAGGCAGCAGCAAAAACATCAAAGGGTAAACTGCTGTTATCTACAGCAAAAGGCACGATCATGTCCCCGAAAGTTGTGGTCCTGATGTTTGGCTGGGAAATGGAATGGGATAACAGGAAATCAGATTGTCTGAAAAAAAGTTCATCCGCCACAGGCTGGTCGCCGTAAGTAGCTTTAGGCAGTGCTGAACTTTTAAATTCTGAAACATTGGAGCTGAACCCAACCTGTGTTTGCAGTATCTCAGTGAAGATAAAATTAAAAATGTACTTTATCCTTGGCGTAAGTAAAGGGACATATACCAGTAGCTTCATGAACATTAAATTTAGGATATAATCACGACATATCAATACGCCATTAATTCTTATCTTTGAATATCTATGAAATTTCAACTCGTTTCAGACTACAAACCTACGGGCGATCAGCCTAATGCCATTGAGCAACTGGTTACTGGTGTCAACAATGATGAGCATTATCAGACACTGCTGGGCGTTACAGGATCTGGTAAGACTTTTACTGTAGCCAATGTGATCCAGCAAACCCAGAAGCCAACCTTGATCCTGAGTCATAACAAGACCCTTGCGGCCCAGCTGTACGGAGAGTTCAAACAATTTTTCCCGGAAAACCAGGTCAACTATTTTGTTTCCTACTACGATTATTATCAGCCTGAGGCCTATATGCCCAGCAGCAATACCTATATAGAAAAAGACCTTAGTATCAATGAGGAGATCGAAAAACTAAGGTTAAGGACTACCTCGGCATTGATGTCGGGCAGGAGGGACGTCATCGTTGTATCCTCTATTTCCTGTATCTATGGTATGGGAAATCCCGAAGATTTCTCTCGCTCTGTTTTCCGCTTTGCGGTAGGTACGCGGGTGTCAAGAAATACATTTTTGCATAGCCTGGTAGAGATCTTATATGCCAGGACCATCAGTGATTTCAAACGCGGAACTTTCCGGGTGAAGGGCGATACGGTAGATATTTTCCCGGCTTATCTGGATAATGCCTATCGGGTATCCTTCTTTGGGGATGATATCGAAGAATTAAGTGTAATTGATCCTGTTACAGGAAAAACGCTGGAGAAACTCGAAGATATGGCGGTATATCCGGCCAATCTGTTTGTTACGCCAAAGGACAGGTTCCAGTCTTCCATCTGGAGCATCCAGGAAGAACTCGAAGTTCGCAAGAACCAGCTGATTGGCGACCGCCAGCTGCTGGAGGCCAAGCGACTGGAAGAAAGGGTAAACTTTGATATAGAAATGATGAAGGAGCTGGGCTACTGCTCGGGGATCGAGAATTATTCGAGGTTCTTTGACGGCCGCTCACCGGGTATGCGCCCCTTCTGCCTGCTGGACTACTTTCCTGATGATTACCTGATGGTGATTGACGAAAGCCATGTGACAGTGCCCCAGATCAGGGCGATGTATGGTGGTGACAGGTCGCGGAAGATGTCGCTGGTAGAATATGGCTTCCGTTTACCTTCGGCACTGGATAACAGGCCACTGAATTTCGAAGAATTTGAACGCCTGGCACCACAAACGATTTATGTAAGTGCTACGCCTGCAGATTATGAATTGCAGAAAACTGAAGGGGTCTACATAGAGCAGGTGATCAGGCCTACCGGGCTTCTAGATCCGCTGATTGAGGTAAGACCGGCGATCAACCAGGTGGATGACCTGCTGGATGAGATCGATAAAACCATAAAAATGGGCGACCGTGTACTGGTCACTACGCTGACCAAAAGGATGGCTGAGGAGTTAACCAAATACATGGACAGGCTCAATATCAAGTGCCGCTATATCCACTCCGAAGTGAAAACCCTGGAGAGGGTAGAGATCCTGCGTGGATTGCGTTTGGGTGAATTTGACGTGCTGATAGGGATCAACCTGCTGAGGGAAGGACTGGATTTACCTGAAGTATCTTTTGTAGCTATTCTCGATGCCGATAAAGAAGGTTTCTTACGCTCTGAACGTTCCCTGATCCAGACCATCGGAAGGGCTGCACGTAATGACCGTGGCAGGGTGATCCTGTATGCAGATAAAATAACTGAGTCTATGGAAAAGACCATGGATGAAACTAACCGCAGGCGCGAAAGGCAGATTGCTTACAATACGGAACACGGCATCGTACCAAAAACGGTGGGCAAAAGCAGGGAGGCTATACTGGAACAAACCTCAGTGCTTGATTTCTCTGCAAATTCAGAACGTAAAGCTGCTTATGTGGAAATTGACCAGGTGAGTATCGCTGCTGACCCGATCGTACAGTATATGACCAAGCCGGAAATGCAGAAGTCTATCGATAAAACACGTAAGGATATGGCTAAGGCGGCCAAGGATATGGACTTCCTGATGGCGGCCAGGCTAAGGGACGAGATGTTTGCCATGGAAAAAGTGTTTGAAGAAAGGTTTGGCAAAGGCAGTTTAAAAAAAGTATAAAAAATTCAATGGACGGAAAAAACAGATCGGATATCTATCCGGGACTTGAGGTAGATATCATTTTAAAAAAAGATCAGCGCAGTGGTAAATTAACACGTGGAATCGTGGCAAATCTGCTCACCTCTTCAGCTTATCATTCGCGCGGAATCAAAGTCAGGCTCGAGGACGGGCAGATTGGAAGAGTTGCAGAGATCGTGGAGGAAGACTTTTAAAATCCTTATATTGTAATTATTGTGCAACAAACAGCGGGTATTTGTAATATTGAGCTGTGAAATCTGTCTATATTTGTAAATCAACTGAATCATCAAAATGGGACTTATAAAATTTCTTTTCATCACCATATTCATACTCTGGGTTATCCGGTTACTGTTACGCCTAATATTTCCAATGGTACTTAAAAGTGTCTTTGGAAAAATGCAAGAGCAGGCTTCGGCACAGAACAGCCAGAGGCCTTCCTCAAAACCGGAAGGATCAATATCGATTGATTATGTACCGCCACAGCAAAAACATGGAAACTCAGATAAACTGGGTGATTTTGTAGAATACGAAGAGGTCAAATAAAAATTTTCCCTTATTCATTGTTATTTTCCTTCCTAATCTGTATCTATTTTATATTTTTGGGGTTAGTTTAAATATAAGCAAACCTTAATGAATAATTGGTTAAAAAGGAATGGCATACATCTGGCCATCAGTGCGTTTTTTGTAATTATATGTTTTGTCTACTTTAGT
>Ga0163161_10001760_pt1 | contig 15806 bp, 11 predicted proteins | sample S45metaG_FD_129847 | JGI IMG/M metagenome (GOLD analysis project Ga0163161, IMG submission 129847) | Switchgrass rhizosphere microbial communities from Kellogg Biological Station, Michigan, USA - S4-5 metaG | ecosystem: Host-associated > Plants > Roots > Rhizosphere > Soil | place: USA... | reverse complement strand
AGTGCGCAGTCTGCCATGAGCCCTGAACAGCTCAATGCTTACCTGGATAAAGAAGCTTCGGCCGTACAGGTCCCATTTTTGATCATCGGTGCCGTTGTTTTGCTGATCGCTCTTTTCCTGATCAAAACTCCTTTACCGGAAATTGAGGATGAAAAAGGACATCAGGAAGCAACAGGGTCATTATTGAAAGAAAAAAACCTGATGCTTGGCGTGACTGCCCAGTTTTTTTATGTGGGTGCCCAAACCTGTGTAAGCAGTTTCTTTATCCGTTTCTCCTCGCATGTTGCAGGAATAGAGGAGAAGTCTGCAGCCCTGTTTTTATCGGGCGCACTGCTTGGATTTATGGCAGGCAGGTTTATCGGTACTTTCTTAATGAAATATATTGCGCCATCCCGGCTACTGGCAATTTACAGCGTGATCAATATTGCGCTCATTATCGCAGCAGTATTATTGCATGGCAAAGCTTCAGTTTATGCATTGATGGGCGTTGAATTCTTTATGTCTATCATGTTCCCCACCATCTTCTCCCTGAGTATCCGCGGCCTGGGATCAAGAATGAAAGAAGGATCATCCATGGTGATCATGGCAATTGTTGGTGGAGCAGTTTTTCCTGTACTGATGGGCAGATTGTCTGACCGTACAAATATCCAGATTGCATATATTGTTCCTGCGGTTTGCTTTGCAGTCATTTTTTATTTTGCGCTCAGCAACATCAGGGTAGGAAAGATCAAACTCAGTGTGGCACATTAGATAAAAAATATGGTAACGATAGATTCGCATCAGCATTTCTGGAAGTATGACCCTGTAAAGCATGACTGGATCGGGGATGATATGGCTGTCATCAGAAGAGACTTTTTACCTGAAGATCTGGCTCCTGTACTGCAGGAAAATGATGTACAGGGCTGTGTTGCCGTACAGGCAGACCAAAGCACCGGAGAAACAGATTTTCTGCTTGGCTTGAGCAAGCAGCACGATTTCATCAGGGGGGTAGTGGGCTGGACAGATCTACAGTCGCCCGGGGTAGAAGAAGCCCTGGCTGCTTATTCGTCTGAGCCTGCTTTAAAGGGTTTCCGGCATATCCTGCAGGGGGAGCAGCAGCGCGACCTGTGTTTGCAGCAACCATTTCTGAATGGTATATCCCTGCTGGAGAAGTATAATTTCAGCTATGATATCCTGATTTTGCAGGACCAGCTTCGCTTTATTCCTGAACTGGTTTCCCGCTTTCCCAATCAGCGTTTTGTGATTGATCATCTGGCAAAACCAGGGATCAGGGCGGGAGATATAAGTAATTGGAAGAGAGATATAGAACTCCTGTCGCCCTATGAAAATGTACATTGTAAAATTTCGGGGATGGTGACTGAAGCAGATCTCCAAAATTGGAAATCTGAAGATTTTATTCCGTACCTTGACGTTGTCTTAAATGCATTTAGCATTAAGAGAGTGATGTATGGCTCTGACTGGCCTGTATGTCTGGCAGCAGGCAATTATACGGAGGTCATCCATATCGTAAGATCCTGGTTTAGTTCATTTACAATAAATGAGCAGGAGCTTTTTTTTGGAAAAAATGCAATTGATTTCTATCATTTATAATTACTTATATGGATAATGCCATTTCTGAAAGCCTGTCACTCCCTAAAGTTATTTTTGGTACCAGTGGTTTAGGTAATCTTTATCAGGCAGTACCGTTCGAAGAAAAAAAAGAGATCGTTCGTCAGTGCCTGCTCCACTCAGCAGGTAAACCAGTTTTTGACTCTGCCGGTAAATATGGTGCAGGCCTTTCTCTGGAGGTCCTGGGCGCCTGCCTTTCAGACCTTGATGTTCGTCCTGAAGATATCGTCATCAGCAATAAGCTCGGATGGCTGCGAACTGAGCTTTCAGGTCCGGAACCTACCTTTGAGAAAGGCGTGTGGGTAGACCTTAAATATGACGCTGTTCAAAAGATAAGTTATCATGGTATTCTGGAGTGTTTTGAGCAGGGAAATGTACTGCTGGGGAAATATAATGCCCAGATGGTCTCTGTGCATGATCCGGATGAATACCTGGCTACCGCTGTTACTGCAGCCCATGAAAAAGAATTGTACAGGGATATACTGGATGCTTATCGGGCACTGGCCGAACTGAAAAAAGAAGGAAAAGTACTGGCCATAGGTGTGGGCTCCAAGGATTGGAAAATCATCAGGAGAATTGCTGCAGACGTGGCGCTCGACTGGGTGATGATCGCCAACAGCCTGACAGTAATTTCGCATCCGCAGGAACTGCTGGACTTCATTGCACATTTAGCCTCAAAAAATATCAGAGTGATCAACTCGGCAGTGTTCAATGGTGGTTTCTTAACGGGGAGCGATTATTTCAACTACCAGCTGGTAGACCGCAGCACGGAAAACGGAAAGTTATTATATGAATGGCGCGACCGTTTTGTGGCGCTTTGCGCCCGGTTTAATATCCAGCCAGCTGCTGCATGTGTTGATTTCGGTCTCCATATTCCCGGAGTAGAAAGTATTGCCATGAATACTACAAAGCCTGAAAAAGTAAAAATAAATGTTGCTATGGCCAACCAGCAGATTCCAGATGCATTCTGGATGGCTATGCAGCAGGAAGGATTAATAAATAGCTACAGATAAATGAAGACATTAATTTGCAATACCCCCGGAGAATTTGAATACGTGCTGACTGAAATGCCTGTAGAAAGGGAAGGATATAGTCTTTTAAAAGTCCTGCGCGTGGGTATTTGCGGAACAGATATACATGCCTTTGAAGGTACACAGCCTTTCTTTAACTATCCGAGGATACTGGGGCACGAGATTGCCGCAGAAATTGTAGGTACTATGGAAGGAAGCGGCTTCGCCATCGGTGATGTTGTAAGTATCAGTCCTTATTTCTACTGTGGCAGATGTGTGGCCTGCAGAAACGGTAAAACTAACTGCTGTGTGAAGATGGAGGTATTCGGTGTGCATATCGATGGCGGCATGAGAGGATATATCTCAGTGCCTGACTATGCACTTGTTCGTGGTGAGGGATTGACTGCTGATGAACTGGTACTGGTAGAACCGCTGGCAATAGGTGCACATGGTGTAAGACGGGCGGGGATTGAACTGGATGAATTTGTGCTGATTATGGGCGCAGGCCCGATTGGGTTAGGCACGATGGACTTTGCTGCCATAGCAGGTGGAAGAGTGATTGCAATGGATGTCAACCCGCAACGGCTGGAATTCTGTAAGGATACTTTTGGGATTCCGTACACCATTAACCCGCTTACCGATAATGTAATGGAGCGCTTAATGGAGATTACCGGTGGAGATATGCCAACAGTGGTAATGGATTGTACCGGTAATTTAAAGGCCATCAACTCTGGTGTTCAGTACCTGGCGCACGGTGGCCGATATGTGCTGATTGGCCTGCAGAAAGAAGATCTGGTGATCAGTCATCCCGAATTTCATAAGCGTGAAGCTACCCTGATGAGCAGCCGTAATGCGCTGCCCGAAGATTTTGAGCAGGTTGTATCCTGTATCAGGGATGGCTCAGTTACTCCGGAAAATTACATTACGCACAAGGTAGAGTTTGATGAATTGAAATACCAGTTTTCGGAACTGATCAATCCCGCAAACGGGGCGATCAAAGCTGTGATCGTTTTTTAAAAACAATGAATAAATAACCAGATGAAAAAAACTATACTTTACATAGCTGCCGGTGTTTGTCTTACCGCCTGTCAGCAAAAGGAGAATAGGGGATCAGCAGCAGATTCTGTTGCGATTAAAATGATCAACGATTCCAGTTTTGTAAAACACCTGAGTGTTCTGGCTTCTGATGAGTTTATGGGAAGGAAACCTTTCACTATTGGTGAAACAAAGTCGATCAACTACCTCAAAGAACAGTTTAGCGCCCTGGGCCTGAAACCGGGCAACGGGGACAGCTATTTTCAGGAAGTGCCAATGGTAGAGATCAAGTCTGAACCAGATAGCCAGATGGTATTTAAAGGGGCTTCGGGGAGTGTTACGGCGGATTACCTGACAGCGTTTGTAGCAGGTACAAGAAGGGTTTTACCAAAGGTAAGCCTGGAGAATTCTCCCCTTGTTTTTGCAGGTTATGGGATTGTTGCCCCCGAATATAAATGGAACGACTACGCCGGGCTTGATGTGAAAGGCAAAACTGTAGTGGTGATGATCAATGATCCGGGATTTTCGGATTCTACCTTGTTTAAAGGAAAAAGCATGACCTATTACGGTCGCTGGACCTACAAATTTGAGGAAGCTGCCCGTCAGGGTGCTGCGGGAATTCTGATTATCCATGATACTGCACCTGCGGCCTATCCCTGGTCCGTGATCCGCAGCGGATGGTCTAAATCTAAACTGCAGCTCGAAGAAAAAGACAATAATATGTCGAGGGCAATCGTAGAGGGCTGGATCTCTCTGGATGTGGCTAAACAATTGTTTAAATTAGCCGGTCAGTCTGACGCACTTTTCGCACAGGCCCTAAAACCTGGGTTTAGAGCTGTAGACCTAAAAACAACCACCTCATTAACGGTGAATAATATCATCAAAAAGTCTGTTTCAAATAATGTAGTTGCCATTATTCCCGGTACAAAAAGGCCCGATGAAAATATTATCTATTCTGCACACTGGGATCATTTAGGTACTGGTGAACCTGTTAAGGGTGATTCTATCTATAACGGTATGACAGACAATGCTACTGGTGTTGCTGCCCTGCTGGATCTTGCGGCGGCTTTCGAAAAAGTAAAGCCTGAAAGGTCGATCGTATTTGTTTCCTTTACCGGCGAAGAACAGGGATTGTTAGGCTCTGAATATTACGCCAAGCACCCGGTACTGCCCCTGGATAAAACAGTTGCCGATATCAATATGGATATGATGGGCCTTGCCGGAAAAACTAAAGATATTGTAATTTACGGATTTGGCCAGTCTGAACTCGAAGACTATGCCGCAGTTTCTGCAAAGAAACAGGGGCGCATCACAGTGAAAGATCCTAAACCCTCTACAGGACTATACTATCGATCTGATCACTTCAATCTTGCGAAGGTAGGCATCCCTTCCTTATTCACAGGCTCAGGTGTAGACAATTTAGCACATGGTAAGGTTTGGGGGCAACAACAGGCAGATGAGTTTTTTAAATCGCGCTACCACTCTCCGCAGGACAACTTTGATCCGAAGGCCGACGTGTCTGGCATGGTTGAAGATGTAAGGTTGCTGTTTGATCTGGGCTTTCGCCTGAGCAACGAAACTACCTTCCCGAAATGGAAAGAAGGATCGGAATTTAAAGCAGCACGCGAGAAAGGGAAGTAAGATTACTCTTCCCTTTCGTCAGACTGGTCCCCGCTGCCATGTTCTTCCGAGAACTCCTTTGCCTTTTCATCGGCAGTAACGTCCCCTTCCTTTTCATTCTCTAAATTCTCGTCCAGACGGTCATTCCACTGGTCGATTCCGGCAGGTTTTACCTGATCTTTTTCTGTTTTACTGTTCTGATTCTCCATAATTATCTGATAGTTTGGTCCTGTCTCTCTTTGCAAAAGGAGCTGTGGCCCGGTTTAAATGCCCGTGGGCCGCAGCACTGATAAATATCATTACCGAAACAGCTATAGCTGTCCAAGTAACCAAAGGGTGTACGCCCCAGTTTTTTACTGCAATAGCAACAATTCCCCATACACCCACATTGGCGTATTCTCTCATGTTGCGTGTCCATGTCATGGCAACAAATATGAAAGCCGCCACCAGTAAAACCAATACGGCCCAGATTTCGCTGCTGACAGGGGCGCCTGTCCAGTGGATAGCGGTAAGCCAGGCAGAGATATTAATGATCAGTGCCACAGTGATCCATCCAAAATACAGGCTGAAAGGCCACCATATATAAAATATTACAGGATTGGGCGCGTCCCATTTCTCCATATGAGTGTTGATGACGATCTTAAGAAGAGCGCAAAAAATGACCAGCATGATCAGGAGCGACAAGCCTGGCTGATCACTGGTAAAAGCCCATACCCATGCCGCATTGGCCAGGTTGGAGATGATAAACCACCAACCGATCTTCAGCACAAAATCCCGTTTAAGGTCTTTCCTGAAAAGATCTGCTGCCTGATAGATGGCGAAAATAATCAGTCCAAGATAAATCAGGCCCCAGATACCAAAAGCATATCCGGCCGGAGTAAGCAGGTTATCATATTTTGCAGATATTTCAGCTATTGAAGTTTTTCCCTGCTGACCATTGAAAAGATAGTTGATACCAATCGTAAATAATAGCGTAACAACGTTTAAAACCTGAAGGATTCTTTTCATGCGGGTGTGGGGAGGTTAATCTCTGTTATTAAACACCAGCAGGCCAACAAGGTTTTATAATTGCGAAAAATCCTTTACTCCAGGATCACCAGGATATTGTCTGTCATCTTACTGGACACAGTTTTTGGATCGCCTTCATCAATAGAAATGATCATCGACTGATCAAATTCCATCTTTTCGATTACCCTGATCCTGGAGCCTAAACCAACTTTGAGTTGTTTTAAGTACTTTAAAAATGGGGTAGAGGTATCTCTTACGCTTCCTACTTTGCATAGTTGGTTAGCCTCTGCATCACTTAATCTTTTACTGGCATATACAGGCATCTTGCCATTTTGTGCAGGGATAGGATCTCCATGCGGGTCAAAAGAAGGATTACCTAAAAAATCATCCAGTTTCCTGGCCAGCTGTTCATCGTGGATATGTTCAAGCTGTTCTGCAATATCATGGACCTCGTCCCAGCCATAGTGTAATTTTTCAACCAGGAAAACCTCCCAAAGACGGTGTTTGCGGATAATATCCAATGCAGCAGCTTCACCGCTGTGGCTCAGAATTGCACCCTGTACCTTATCATAGGTGATCAGGTCCTTGTCCTGCAGCTTTTTTAGCATATCAATCACAGAGGCAGGATTGTTATCAAGTGCATCTGCAATAGCCTTCGGACTTACTTTATTGTCAGTTTTACCCAGGTGGTAAATAGCCTTCAGATAGTTTTCTTCGGAGTAGGTTTTCTTCATGATTCTGCTGATCCCTCAAAAGTAAATAAATATTTGTCTAATTGCATAAATTAGTCATGTCTAATTTTATATATTTGTCAAATCAAATTTATTAAAATTGACAAGGCTAATATATAATAGATGAAACAACTAATTACTCTTTTTTTTATCGCACTATCCATCTCAGTCTTTGCACAGCAGGGAACGCTCAGCGGCAGAATAAGTGCCGGTGAAAAATCCCTGAAGAGTGCAACGGTCACTTTAAAGAAAACAAGCTATAAGGCTCAATCGGATCAGGATGGCAGTTACAATTTTCCTGCTATCCCTGCCGGAAACTACGAACTGAGCATTACAGCTGTAGGTTATCTCACTCACCGGCAGGACATCAGTATCCTGGCAGACAGCAGCCTGACACTGGATATAGAAATGAGGGAAAAAGCAGATGATCTGAATGAAGTGGTAGTGACCGGCACGATGAAGGCGGTACGTAAACTGGACAGTCCGGTACCGGTAGAGGTCTATACACCCGCTTTTTTTCAGAAAAACCCGACTCCCAATTTGTTTGAGGCAGTGGGCCTGATCAACGGTGTTCGCCCGCAGTTGAATTGCAATATCTGTAATACAGGTGATATTCATATCAACGGACTGGAGGGGGCATACACGCTGATCCTGATCGATGGTATGCCGATCATCAGCAGTCTGTCTACCGTTTACGGATTGAGTGGCATTCCGAATAGTCTCGTAGATCATATTGAAGTAGTGAAAGGCCCTGCTTCATCGCTGTATGGTTCTGAGGCCATGGGAGGGGTTATCAATGTGATTACGAAAAATGCTGTAAAAGCGCCCCTTTTCAGCGTTGATGCATTTGGTACGTCATGGCAGGAATACAACGTAGATGCATCTGTAAAGTTCAGCGGAAAGAAATTCCAGAGCCTGCTGGGGGTAAACTACTTCAATTATCAGCATCCAACCGACAGGAATGGAGATGGATTTACGGATGTGACCCTTCAGCACCGGATATCATTATTTAATAAATGGAACTTTCTGCGTAAAGAAAAGAGGGAAGCCAGTCTGGCCGCACGGTTTGTGAACGAAGACCGCTGGGGCGGGCAGATGAACTGGAATAAAGATTACCGTGGTTCCGATAGTATTTACGGAGAAAGTATCTATACACGGAGGTGGGAGCTGATCGGCTTGTACCAGTTGCCTGTCAAGGAAAAGATCATGGTACAGCTTTCATACAACTGGCACCATCAGAATTCTTATTATGGCTTTAACCCCTTTATGGCTACACAGCAGGTTGGTTTTGCACAGATATACTGGGATAAGGAGCTGGGGAAAAAACACAACCTGTTGCTGGGCGGAACATACCGCTATACCTGGTATGATGACAATACGCCAGCTACCGCATCAGCGAACGGTCTCGATAACATGCCGGCAACTACACCCTTACCCGGGATCTTTATCCAGGATGAATGGAAATTTGCAGAAAAGCAGACCTTGTTAACCGGTTACCGGTATGACTATGACCGTTATCACGGAAGTATACATTCTCCGCGGCTGGCCTATAAGTTTTCCCCCAACCAGATGAACACTTTGAGGGCAAGTTTCGGAACAGGCTTTCGGGTAGTGAATTTATTTACCGAAGATCACGCGGCACTAACCGGGGCCAGACAAGTGGTGATTGCCGAAGAACTGAAACCTGAACGCTCTTATAACGGAAACCTGAACTATGTGCTGAAGGTACCCGCGGGATTTGGTTTGTTAAATGTAGATATGACAGGTTTCTATTCCTATTTTACCAATAAAATTACGGGCGATTTTGATCAGGACCCTGACAAGATTATCTATGCTAACCTGAACGGACATGCGATTTCGAGAGGAATAGCTATGAATACAGAAATGACCTTTAATTCGCCCTTACGGATCTCGGCAGGAGTAACCTGGTCTGATGTTTACCAGCTGGATGACAATGGCGGGGGAACCGAAAAAACCGTACAGCTCCATGCACCCAAATGGAGCGGTAATTATTTGGTATCGTATACTTTCCCTGGTGATTTTGTTGTTGACCTGACCGGAGTATATACCGGCCCGATGCGCCTGCCGGTACAGCCTAAAGATTACCGCCCGGAATATTCCCCATGGTTTACGCTGGCAAATATCCAGTTTACAAAAAAGTTCGACAGCGGGCTGGAGATCTATGCAGGAGTAAAGAATATCCTGAATTTTATACCGAAGTATGCATTGATACGTGCTTTTGATCCTTTTGATAAAACCGCCGCCGATCCTGTCAGCAATCCAAACGGGTATACATTTGATACGGAATATAATTATGCCCCTTTACAGGGAATCAGAGGATTTGCCGGCTTACGTTATAATTTATTTAAATATTAATTTTATATTTACAGTCAGTACCTGTCAATCATTACACCATGCAACCCGAGCCCAATAGCGACGCTGAACAATCAAAACAAGACCAGGACGATCATACCCATATTCCGTATGATGGTTTTGTGAATGTGAATGATATCATCAGAAAAAGACGTGAGCTGAGGAACGCGGAATTTAACGTGGCAGATGAGATCTGGGATGCGGATTTTAATCCAATTCCAAAACAGGCCCCTGAAGAAGACCGTCTTTAGGGTCATTATTCCCCTAACAAAATATCCCCGTTACTGTTATGATTGCATAGACGCTCAACTCATGGATCATTACCTGGTTATTTTAACGATTATAGGGGTAGGGATTCTGGGAATGGCCTGGATGCCTGCACTGACTGCGAAAACGAGAATATCCTATTCTGTAATCTATCTGCTTTTGGGAATGCTGTTGTACAGTGTTTTTGATTTCCTGCCTGCGCCAACGCCAAGGGCACATCCTGCGCTCACGATGCACCTAACTGAACTGGTGGTGATTGTTTCCCTGATGTGCACAGGCCTGAAAATTGATCAGAAGTTTTCTTTTCGTGCATGGCGTATCCCATTCAGGCTGGTGACGATAACCATGTTCCTCTGTATTGCTGCGGTCACCGTTATAGGAATATTTTATTTTAAGATGCCACTGGCTACAGCCCTGCTGCTGGCTGCGGTTTTATCACCTACAGACCCCGTGCTGGCGACGGATGTCCAGGTGGGCGATCCCAATGAAGAAGACCGGGACAATGTAAAGTTTTCTCTCACCGCTGAGGCGGGTTTCAATGACGGAATGGCTTTTCCTTTTGTCTGGCTCGCCATCTTTACAGCGATGTTCTCTGCCAGCGGCGAATCTTTTATGATGACCTGGGTCTGGAAACATGTAGCGTACCAGATCCTTGCCGGACTTTTATGTGGTTTTTTATTAGGGAAGTTACTGGCTTATGTATTATTTACCTTATCAAAAAGATTCAAATCATTTGTTACTGAAGATGGCTTTGTGTCTGTCGCTGCTACATTGCTTGTTTATGGCATAACGGAACTGATCCATGGATATGGCTTTATTGCTGTATTTATTGCTGCGCTGACACTCCGTGACTATGAAAGGGGAGACAGGTACCACAACCGTCTGCATGCTTTTTCAGATCAGATAGAACGCATTCTGGTAGCCATCATGCTCATCTTATTCGGGGGTAGCCTTGTGCGGGGCATCATGAACAGTCTTACCTGGCCAATGGCCGCCTTTGGTATCGCTTTTATCTTTCTGATCAGGCCGCTTTCAGGCTTGATCGGGCTGATCGGTACCCGGCTGAAGATCCAGGAAAAGCTGGTGATCAGTTTTTTCGGTATAAGGGGCATGGGGTCGCTATATTATCTTGCTTTTGCTTTTAGTACGACCTTCTTTAAGGATCAGGACCAGCTCTGGGCCATTGTTGCCTTTATTGTACTGATTTCCATCGGTATCCATGGCCTTACTGCAGGTTTCACCTTCCGCAAGCTGGAAGAGGTATTGCCGGAGGATAACGAAATTCTGGCTAAATAGCCCCTCAAAACACTGCTCAGTGCTGCAGGCCGGCCTAAACGTAATTGCTTTGCTTTTATTATTTATAAACAGTTAGTTATATCAAATATAATTTTATAACTTTCCTATATGTTAAACTAACCAAATATATGTATGCAGGTGATTCACCTGAAGAAACTCTCTAAGCACCCGTGGTATTTCTTAACCTGATAGTGTAAGCCGCTCCTATTTCTTTACAATTTGATAATACCAATATATACTTGTGTTAAACTGGGAGGGACACCTTTGTGCAAAATTTATAAGGTTTTAGGTAAAACGATTTATGGAAAAAAACTACACACCAATTTCCCGGTTTACAAATCAATTTCAATGGAAAGGCATCTTTTCGCTGATTTTGGTGGTGTTATTATCGGTGAGCGCCTTTGCACAGCAAGGCGGCAGGATCATAAAAGGATCTGTAAAGGATGAGGCAAACGGAGCTTTGCCGGGAGTTACAGTCAGGGTTAAAGGAACTTCAACCGCTGTATCAACGAACCAGGATGGAGATTACTCAATCAGGGTAAACAGCGCTCAGGATGTACTTGTATTTATTATGCTTGGAACAGTAACACAGGAGATCCCTGTTGGAACAAGAGCAAATGTAAGCCCGATTATGAAGGCGAACAGTAAAACACTGAATGACGTGGTGGTAATCGGTTATGGTAGTTCGAACAAGAAAGACCTGACTGGTTCGGTAGTATCTATAGGCTCTGAAGATTTCAATCAGGGTGTAATGGTTAGCCCTGCGCAGTTGCTGCAAGGTAAAGTTGCAGGTTTAAACGTAACCAAAAGTGGTGACCCGAATAAACAACCTTCTACGACATTACGGGGTCCTTCTACGTTTCGTACCGGAGCTGCACAGGAACCTTTTTATGTAATTGACGGTGTACCGGGAGCTTCAATTGATTTATTGGCGCCTGCCGATATCGAGACCATTGACATCCTGAAAGATGCGTCTTCAACTGCGATTTACGGTTCAAGAGCATCAAACGGGGTAATCATCGTGACCACTAAAAAATCAAAGGCAGGACAGTCGAGATTATCCTACAGTGGATATGGAGCAGTTGAAAATGTATCAAAGAAATATGATATGTTAACTGCACCGGAATTACGTAAATATTTGAGTGATAATGGTCAGGCGGCCTTATCTACTCTTGATGACGACGGTTCTAATACTGACTGGCAAGACCTGATCCAAAGAACTGCTTATTCTCAAAACCACAACGTTTCCTATGGGGGCTCAGGACAAAGTTCTGATTATGGTGCAAGTGTCAATTACCTGGACAACCAGGGCGTATTAAAAAACACTTCACTGCAAAGAACTATTGTTAGAGGATTCCTCAATCAGCGTTTCTTTAATGACAGATTAAAATTGGGTGTAACCATTTCCAATAGCTCATCAAATAGAAGAGATGTATATTCTCAGACGACAGCACTTTCAAACATGTTGTTCTTTTTCCCAACCGTAAGCCCTTTCAATGCTGACGGCACATACAAAGAAAACTACCTGAGAACCGGTAGCGGAACACGTAACCCACTTTCTGTAGTTGATAACAACCTTGTGAAAATCAAGAATGAAAAAACACTGATCAACGGTACTGCGCAGGTAAACATTATGGAGGGTTTAAAATTCACAGCAAGTTTGTCAACGCAAAAAGATCAGAACAACAATAATACTTATCTGAACAGCCAATCAGGATTAGCGAGAAACGCGAACGGTGTGGCTATCAGGTCTGATGTATTAAATACCAGTAAAATCGCTGAGGGATATTTCAATTACGATAAAACAATCGGTCATCACAACCTGAAGTTTCTTGCAGGATATTCATGGCAGGAAGACAAAACCAATGATGGTTTTGGTTTACAAACACAAGGTTTTTCGAATGATCAGTTAGGTGCAAACAATCCTGCACTGTCCAATCCGACGGGACTTAACCAACTGGTACTGGATCAGACATTGGTGAGCTCAACATTAAGACTGATCTCTTTCTATGGAAGGGCTCAGTACAATTTTAATGAAAAATACCTTTTAAATGCTTCATTAAGAAATGACGGTTCATCTGCTTTTGGATTAAACAGCCGCTGGGGATTGTTCCCTGCTGTTTCTGCAGGTTGGAGAATTATCTCTGAAGATTTCATGAAAAGTGTACCGGTTGTGAGTGACCTGAAATTAAGGGCAGGTTGGGGTAAATCAGGAAACAGTCTTGGTTTCAACGCCTTTTCTTCATTACTGGTTTATGGTGCAGGAAGTAAATTTTACAACAACGGTTTAATCAGCAACGCAATTGGACCCGTAAGAAATGAGAATCTTGACCTGAAATGGGAAAGTACTGCAACCAGCAACATCGGTGTTGATTTCGGCTTGTTCAAAAACAGGATTACCGGTTCCGTAGATTATTATATCAAGAAAACATCTGATCTGATCTATGACCAATATGCAGTTTCTACTACACAATATCCCACGAACGTCATTACAGCAAACGTTGGAAAGATCAAGAACTCAGGTATCGAAATCACCCTGAATGCAGTAGCGGTAAAAACCCCAACTTTCAGCTGGACAACATCACCTAATATCTCACACAATAAAAACGTTGTAGAGGCCTTATCTGATGCAATTTATAAAATTGACTTTATCCAGACTGCTCAGTTGGGTGGTAAAGGACAGTCAGGAAACTATAGCCAGATCATCCAGCCGGGAGAAGCCCTGGGTACTTTCAAACTTTGGAATTATGCAGGTAAAAATGCCGCGGGTATCAGTACTTATATAAATGCTGCCGGACAAACTATCGCCAGTCAGCCTTTAACAACTGACATGAAAATTGCGGGTAATGCACAGCCTAAATATATCTATGGATGGAATAATAGTTTCACTTATAAAAAATGGGATTTAAACTTCCTTGTTCGCGGAGTACTGGGCAATAAAATCCTGAATGCAACAGCAGCAGGATTGAATACCCCGGCAGATGCCAAACTACAAAATATTCCCAGGTCAAGCTTAACGGAATCTTTCGCTGATGTGAATGCTTACCTGATCTCAGACAGGTACCTGGAAAGTGGTTCTTACCTGCGTATGGATAATGCTACATTAGGTTATTCCATCAGACCTAAATCAACTACCATCAAAAATATCCGTCTTTATTTCTCTGCGAACAACGTATTCGTAATTACAAAATATTCAGGAATTGATCCGGAGATTGATATGGGCGGAGCAACCCCAGGTATCGACAACAACAATTTTTATCCAAAAACACGTACGCTGAGTTTCGGTGTTAACGCATCATTTTAACTTTTTAGCCTAACAGAGATGAAGAAAATATATTTATTAACTGCAGCATGTGCTGCTCTACTTTCAGCCGCATCCTGCACCAAGCTCGATGTGAATGTGGAATCACAATATGTAAAGGAAAACTTTCCTGTAACCTCTGCAGATTTCGCAGCCTTTTACGGTACCATGTATTCAAACCTTTCCTCATCATACGGAGTACCATACTGGAGAATGCAGGAGTTATCTACCGATGAAGCTATTCTGCCTGCAAGGGACGGTAACTTTGATGATGGTGGCCAGTACAGACAATTGCATTACCATACCTGGACTTTTGACCACGCCAACGTGAAAACGGTTTGGGAATGGGGATTTGGTGGAATTAACACCTGTAACCGTTTGATTGGAGCAACAGCTGTTGCGCCTTCATCTGATGCGATTAAGCTGGCCGGAACTACCGAGGTTAAAACCATGCGTGCCTTGTATTATTTTATGATGATGGACATATATGGGAACGTGCCTATCATAGAAAACTTCCCTGTTCCGGCAAATGCTTTGCCTGCCACTGTGAGCAGAGATAAGGTTTTTGAATTTATTGAAAAAGAACTACTCGCAGCAATTCCAAACCTGCCTAACAAAACCACTTCCAATAACGTGTTATATTATGGAAAACCAACGCGTGGACTGGCTTTCGCTTTGCTGTCTAAGATGTACCTGAATGCAGAGGTGTATACCGGAAAGTCAAGATATCCTGAGGCCGTAGCTATGGCAGATAGCGTACTGAAAAATACAGCCTATGCTTTGGATGCCAAATATTCTGATATTTTTGATGTCAACAATGGCCCTCAGATTACTGAAACAATTTTTGCTATCCCTTACGATCAGCAGATTCCCGGTAACCAGATTACCAGATTTGGTTTTTATCCTGCACTTGCTCCTGCATATGGTATCCCGGGTGTTGGTTTCAGTATCTCTATGAGTACTACTCCTGAGTTTTATGACAGGTTTAATCTATCCAATGATATCCGTACTTCATTCTGGCTGGTGGGTAAGCAATATGCACCGGATGCAAACAGGAAACCTGATTTGACCAAACCTGTATTTGTTGCAGGAACCACCACACAGATAGAGCTGACAAGAGACCTGATCCTGAAACCGGGTAAGCCAATGGACGTTGGTAATACAGTAGCCGATCAGGCGAAAGGAATCCGTTCTGTAAAATACTGGCCGGATGTGAATGCGATCCAGGCAACCCGTCTGAATGGTAATGATATGCCGTTTCTGCGTCTTGCCGATATCATGCTGATGAAAGCTGAAGCGATTCTGCGTGGTGCAACAGCAACAACTGTAAACAATGAATTACAAACTCCGCTGATCCTCATTAATAAAGTCCGCGCAAGGGCAGGAGCTGCTGCGGCAACGACTGTTACCCTGCAAAGCATCCTGGATGAAAGAGCCAGAGAGCTGTCATGGGAGGCATGGAGAAGAAATGACCTGATCCGTTACGGACAGTTCGAAACAGAATATCCTTTACAGAATGATGTGCTGACAATGGATAAAAGCACAACAAAAAGAATT
>Ga0163161_10001758_pt1 | contig 15829 bp, 19 predicted proteins | sample S45metaG_FD_129847 | JGI IMG/M metagenome (GOLD analysis project Ga0163161, IMG submission 129847) | Switchgrass rhizosphere microbial communities from Kellogg Biological Station, Michigan, USA - S4-5 metaG | ecosystem: Host-associated > Plants > Roots > Rhizosphere > Soil | place: USA... | reverse complement strand
TCCCCACTACACGCTGTTTGACGCCAGCCTGAGCTACGACCTGGGCAAGCTGTCTTCATCCTATGCAGGGGCGAAGCTGGCGCTCAATGCGTCCAACCTGACCGACGAAACCTATGTCTCTCAATGCGGGTACACGGGCGACAGCTGCAAATACGGGTATCGTCGAAATGTGACCGGGTCGGTGAGTTACAACTGGTAAGGCGTTGCGCTTACTTGCGAAAAGTATCGATCGGTCAGCGCCACCTTGGCGACCGGATCGGCAAGTAAGCGCCATTGCCAGACAGCTCGAGACTTGAACCGTTAACTCGCAGTAATCCTTGCTCTAACGCCCGATTTATAAAGATAACGAAAAGCGTGCCGATACTGCCAAAGGACTCCAGGTCACTGCACACTTTTTTGGCGATGAGCAAGGAACACAACATGATGTCTACTCGTCAGAACCCACTCAAAGCATCAGACGTGACCTTTTGCGGTCTGGTGTGCCTAGCAGGGGTAGCCGTCACGTTCCTGGTGCTGGTTCTGTTCTTGGGATCAGAGCAGCGCACCGTTAGCGTTGCTTTTCAACTGGAGGTCGACGAGAGATTCAGTCGCCTGCAACGACGCTTTAATACTCAAGTCTTGAAACTGGACGTTGTGAGGCGTTTCTTTATCAACGCCGACGATGTCACCGAAAAGGAGTTTATGGGATTCGTTACGCCTCTCGTTGGAGAGGACGAAGCCTATAGCTGGGTGCCCAGGATTCTCGAGAAGGATCTCCAAGCGTTTCGCGCCAAGGCGCTTCTCAACGGCACCCGTGATTTTTCATATCATGAAATTAACCCTGTCACTGGCGAAAGAGTCCCCCTCGCCAGTCGGCCGGAACACTGGATATTGCTCTACTTATTGAAACGCGATGACGTAAAAATCATACCGGGCATGGATGTTCAGGCTCGCCCGGGACGCCAAGCCTTGATGAGTAAGGCACGAGAAACACGTCAAATTGTCGTGTCGGAACCGTTGAAAATGACCAATGGGCAGTCGGGAATTTTCTTTGTCGCACCTGTGTTTCAGACCTCCCCTGAGGTTCCATTGAACGATGATAATTTACAGGGGTTCGTTGTCTCGACCGTACGCTTGGCTTCTTTGATGGAACAAGGCATTCCATTACCAAGTCTGCAACGACTGAACGTGACGCTCTCGTTGATCGACACGCAGCATGAAGGGGAAAGTATTTATCAGAGCTCGGCCCCTGCGGCCCCCTCAGCGCTGTACGCGCAGCGGCTGCTGAAAGTAGCCGACCAACATTACTTGATCGAGTTTAGACCCAGTTCAACATTCCTGATCGCCAACAGCTATGCACTGTCCGTCAGCCTGATTATCGTGTTCGGAGCGGGGTTGACGCTGCTGCTGACCTTGATGGTGTACTTGCTGATTACGCAGCGCGCCCGCGCCCTCTCGCTGGTTGATGAACGCACGCAAGACTTGCGTTTGTTGAACATTACCGATCACCTGACCGGCGTCTACAACCGCCGACACTTCGAAGAGTTGATGGAACGCCTGCTCATCGAGGCTAACGTGCAATACCGCCCTCTGTCGCTGATCATGTTTGACGTCGATCACTTCAAACACATCAATGACCGCTGGGGCCATCAGTGTGGTGATAAGGTTCTGAAGTCGTTGTGCACGCGAATAGGTTCGGCAACACGCAAAACCGATCTACTGTGCAGAACCGGTGGAGAAGAGTTTGCATTGATCTGCCCGGATAGCGAACTGAACGATACAAGGCTGCTGGCAGAAAAGCTTCGAGCTGTAATAAGCACCCTGCCATTCGATGATATTGGCCAGGCGACTTGTAGTTTCGGCGTTGCAACGTGGATTCCATCCGAATCGTTTGACGCCTTCATCCGGCGTGCCGATACCGCAATGTACAGCGCAAAATCAAATGGTAGAGATCAAGTCCAACTTGCCGATATGAATGCCGCTTAAGTCCACTCCGTCGCCCACATGGCAAATTGCGATCCAGCGCCCTGGCATCAGCGCTCTCGGGCAGTTTATTAACGCCTCACACACACAAACAACCCATTCCCGGTCACGCCTTCCCAAGGCGTGATCCGCTCATAGTCATGCTCAAACACCTGCACTTCAAAGTACGGCGCTAACAGTGCCTGCAACTCAGTAAAACTCAGCGCCACCATGGCATGCTCATCCTGCCAAGCCTCAGTCACCCCCGCCGTGGTCTTCTCGATGCTCAGGCGCAGCGCCTGCTGCTCCCCTTCTCCGCTGTAATGCCAGCCGGAGCCGAAGGTGAAATGGCTGCCTTCAAAATCGACGCTGTGGCGTACCAGCAAGCGGTTGTCGATGTGCAGCTTGTCCACCGCGTTGAAACAGAACACGCCGTTTTCTGCGAGTGCGCCGTGCACGCTGGCGAAGCAGGCGCGCAGTTGGGCCAGCCCGGGGTTGTAATGGGTCGAGTACAGGAAGCAGGTGATCAGGTCTTGCGGTTCGTCTACCTGGAAGCCAGCCATGTCCTGGCGGCTGAACTGTGCTTCGGGGCAGCGCAGTTGAGCGAGATCCAGCATCGGTTGACTGATGTCCAGGCCTGCGCTGTGGTAGCCGAAGTCGAGGAAGTGGCGCACATGGGGCCCGGTGCCGCAGGCAAGGTCGAGGTGGCGGCGCCCGTTATTGCCGAACAGTTGGTGCAGGCGACGCACGCTGTGGCTCTGCGCGCGGTAGTCGATGTCGGCGCACATCAGGTCGTAGTAGATGGACAGGTCGGTGTACAGCGCGTTGGAGGACATAAGTGGCCAGAGGGTTCGGCGGGAATTTCGCGGCGCCATGGTAACCCAGTCCTGGGCGTAAACCGCTAGACTCGCACCTCAACCATCCGCCAAGGAGGCAACCATGAGCGTTCGCGGTCAAGACCGGCAGATCGACAATATCGAGTTCAACGTGGGTGATATCGCCCGCAGCAAAGCCTTTTACGGCGCGGTTTTCGGCTGGGCATTCGTCGATTACGGCCCCACCTACACCGAGTTCAGCGATGGGCGACTGACCGGCGGCTTCACTACCGGAGAGCCCGTTCGACCGGGTGGCCCGTTGGTGATCCTGTACGCGGATGATCTTGAAGGCACGCAGCAGCGGATCAAATCCGCAGGCGCCGTGATCAGCCGCGAGACCTTTTCGTTCCCCGGAGGCAGCAGGTTTCACTTCATTGATCCGGATGGTTATGAACTGGCGGTGTGGACCTCGTCGGCCCCTTAAGTGATCGTTGGTCCCTGGTCTGGCAGCTTGGCAATCACCTTGATCTCAAACTGGTACCCATACAGCCACGTAACCCCTACCCCAGTCAGCGTCGGGTGTGGTGCGTTGCCCCAGAACTCCGGCACCACCTTCCAGATCGTCTCGAACCTGGATTCGGGATCAACGATAAATACCGTCACATCAATCACATCGTCAAAGGTGCAACCGGCAGCGCCCAGGATCGCATTCAGGTTGTTGAATGCCAGACGGACCTGATCCTCCAGATCGGGCTCGGGCGAGCCGTCTTCATGGCTGCCGACCTGCCCCGACACGAATAAAAAGCCATTGGATTTAATGGCGGGGGAATAGCGATTGCGCTCATACAGCGCCTGGCGTCCAGGCGGAAAAACCACATTACGCTGCGTCATGAATGCCTCCATCAAAGGGTCGAAGTGACCCGTAATTAACGATGGGCAGACTCTAGGGGCTTGTGCCAGGACGATAAACCAGCAACCTTAGCCAGCACTGTTTGCGAAACCCAAACAATCGATCGCCGAGGCCCTCATGGACCGTTTTGATGCAATGCAGGCATTTGCTCGCGTGGTGGAAGCCGGCAGCTTCACCAAGGCCGCCGAGACCCTGCACATGAGCAAAACTACCGTGACGCAACTGGTGCAGCAGTTGGAGGCGCGCCTGCGGGTCAAATTGCTTAACCGTACCACGCGCAAAGTCAATGTCACGGCCGACGGTGCGGTGTATTACGAACGCGTGCTGCAACTGCTGGCTGACATGGACGACGCCGAGACCAGCCTGTCCGGCGCGGCGACCCTGCCCAGGGGCCGCCTGCGGGTGGATGTGCCAAGCCCGCTGGCGAGCATGATCCTCGTGCCCGCATTGCCTGGGTTTTACGCCCGGTACCCGGACATCCAGATCGATATGGGCGTCAGCGACCGCATCGTCGACATGATCGATGAAAACGTCGATTGCGTGGTGCGCGGCGGCGAACTCACCGACCAATCCCTAATGGCCCGCCGCGTAGGCGATCTCCCCCTCGGCGTTTTTGCCGCGCCGAGCTACCTGGCACGCGTGGGTACGCCCGCACACCCACTGGAACTGGAAGACTCGCACCATCGTATCGTCGGCTTCCTCTGGGCCCGCACCGGCAAGCCCTTGCCCTATGCCATGCGCAGGCACCTTGAAACGCTGCAGATCAAAGGCCGCTACGCCCTGGCGGTCGATGACGGCAATGCCTACCTCGCCGCCGGCCTGGCGGGGCTTGGGGTGCTCTGGCTGCCCACCTACATGTCGAAAGCCTTCGAGGCGCGGGGCGAATTAGTGCCCTTGTTCGAGGACTGGAATCTCGATCCGATGCCGCTTTACGTGGCCTTTCCACCGAACCGGCATATCAGCCTCAAGCTGCGTGTGTTTATCGAATGGGTTGCTGAGTTGATGGCCGTGCATGCGCCTGTCAGTGGGCGATAGGACCGGTGCTGATGGAGTCGGAACAACCAACCTCTACCGCCTTTCAAGGCTTCTTTTCAGTCGCCGCAGATGACTACTGACGATCACTCTATGGGCGAGCCCCACCGGTAACATGTAGATGCGTCCATAGAGGTTATGCGTGATGACCGATGATGTGATGGTGAGCACACGATCGGTTATCGAAAGGCAGATCATGACATCCAGGTGCCGGTCACGCTCGGTAAGAACCAGGATATCGGGGGCACTGTGCTCCACCAGAAAGAAATCCAGGTGTTCGCCTGTGTTTACTGTTGTTCGCGCAACGCCGGAGAATCCGCCGATTCGCCTCACGCCGAATAACGAAGAAATGACGTCCCTTATTCGGAAAGCCAGCCGCATGGCCAGTCCCGGCTCAGCCGTTGTGATGTTCCACGCTTCAAGAGTGGTGATTCCAACGGGGAGTTGAACCGACCTGATGTGGTAGTAATCGAGCTCCGACCGTGCACGCAACGTGTGAGCTGGTGATGTGATAGGCAAATTTCATCCCGTCCAGTGGGCCAATTTTCATTCCCGATGACATCCGAGGCTGAGTGTCATGCGGCTATGTTACGTCAATGTACAGCCCCACGCGCCGCAGCCGGCAAGAACGCCCCTCACCCTGCCCCTTCCCCGCGTGTATCGCAAGTGGGCGGATGTTCTGCCGGATCAAGATGTTAGGCGCGGCGTATGAAGGCTGGACGGGGTCAGACGCAGTTCTTGCCCGGCCGATTGACAGCGTCCCCCCGGTTGATTGTAATAGCCGCCGTTTATGCATGATGCAAGGGACCTGCCATGACCAAGATACCCTCTCCCGGGCGCGGCGATCTGCCCCGTGCGCTGATATTCATCCCGCTGGGCCTGTGCCTGCTCTACCTCACCCTATGGCTGGTCGAAGCTCGGCTGAGCTTTCTGGCCCAGGCGCAACGCGCCGAAGGGCATGTCAGCGCCCTGAACGCGGGCGGCAGCCACCCACAAATTGATTTTACCGACGCCGCAGGCAAGACGGTCAGCTACCCCGAGAGCGGGTTTATATTCGGCTACGCGGTGGGCGACTCAGTGACGGTGTTTTACCGCGCCGATGCACCCTCCAGTACCGCAATCATTGAAGACCGTGGTGCGCTATGGGGCGCGAGCCTACTGACGGGCCTGTTCGCAATCGTGTTTATCGCAGGCGGCGGCTACCATGTGGCCGCCTGGATTCGTCGGCGCCGGATGGCGCGGCACCTATAAGGATATTCAAATGCAAATCCCATTACCTGTCACTGTCAGTGACTGGCGCTACAAGACAGCCAGCAGCGGCGGTTTGACCGTAGTGTTCGCGGCCGCCGCTGGCGGTGCATTGACACTGACCGACCCCAAGGGAGTCGACCAGCAGTTTCGTTATGGCTCGGTCGGGGTTGGCATGGGCATCGGCGCGCGCCTGCCACGTTTCGGCAAGGTCAACTTGCACGTGCGCGGCAAGAGCGTCGGGGCCGCTGGCGCAAGCGAGGACTTTCCGGCGTTTGGCCAAGTGCTGGTTGCAGACTCGATCGCTGCCCGCGGTCTGACCCGGGAGGACTTCCAAGGCGCTTGTGTGTTCATTGAAGCGGGCGTGGGCCTGGTCGGTGGGGCCAGCGGCTCGGCCATGCTGTTCGGTCTGGACCCCAAGCTGCTGGCCATGGTCGCTGCCACACTGACGCCTATGGGCAACCTGCTCCTGCCCCACGACAGTACGACGCGCCTGCTGCGCTCGGCCAAAGGCGTGATCGTCGCCGCTGGCCTTAACGTTGGACTGCAGGCTGGGGGCGGCGCGACGATTTCGTTGGGCGGGCTGTTCTGATCATCAGCAGCGAATCATCACGGTGTTGAGTGCGGGGTAGTCATCAATGAGTGCACCGCCAAACTCGTGACCAAAACCTGAGGATTTGTTAACGCCGCATCCAGCATTGTGTATAGGCAACACGACGCGTGTTTGCCTGTGGCATTTGGCATCTGCCTTCGCTCAGTGAATGCCACAGGCCCCGCAGCGATTGTGGTTGAGCTATCGCAGAAAGCTCAGGTCCAAGGGGTAATCAAGGATGATCCGGGTTTGATCCAGGTCGTTGGCAATCGCGCCGTAATCGCCACCGGTACGCATCGAGGCGAGCATCAAGCGCATCGACAGGTTCTTCGCTGGTCCTGACTGCACCACGTATTTGACCCACAGGTCCCGCTCCCACTGCGAACCATCGCGCACGGCCTGGTATCGGGAGTAGGCGCCGCCGGCATCCCTGCCATCGATGTCGGTACCACGAATGTAGCGCGCGGTGAAGGTCAGACCCGGTACGCCAAGCACTGCGGCATCCAGATCGTAGCGGGCGCTCCAGGCTTTTTCGTTGGGGCTGTTGAAGTCACTGCCCTGGGAGGCCGCATCCAGCTCGATATCAAAACTGTTCCAGACATAGTCAAATGGCTGGTCGCCATCGATCTGCGTATAGGCCAGTTCAAACTTGTGCCCACCCAGCGCATACCCCGCACGCGCACTCCAGGCATCGTTGCGAATATCGCCCAGCAATGCCGCGCCGGTATTGCGGGTCCGGTAATAATTGACGCCAGTGTTCACCACGCCGCCCACGGTCAACGGAAGGCGGTAATCAAGCGAGGCAAACTGCTGATTCCAGATGTCATCGAGTTCGGAACCAAATAACTTGATCTTGAGGTTGTTGACCCCGGTGTAAATACCGCCGTAATAACTGACAAACTCGCTATCAGCCTGACGCCCGCTGTAAGCCGTGCCCAGATGCCCACCATGATTGGGTTGCGCCCGATCACTACTGGAGAAAAAACGCCCGGCATTCAGGGTCAGGCCATCGAGCGAGCGATCCGTGGCATTGAAGCCCCTTAATGTTTGCGGCAACAGACGAATGTCGCCGTATTTGAGCACCGGCGAATCGGGGAACAGATCACCGTAGGCAAACTCGGTCTGGCCGACACGCATCTTCACCGCGCCACCGGCCTTGGAGTAACCACTTTTAGGCTCGCCCTGATTGTCCCGCGCAACGATGCCGCCATTGCCGATGCCATCCCCGACGCGGCCGTTGCCACCGTCGAGTTTCAGCGCCCCCATGTAATGCAGATCCACGCCGAAGCCAATCAGCCCCTGCGTATAACCTGAGTTGAACTTGGCAAGTACCCCTTGCGCCCACTCCTGACGATAACTTTGCCGTTCACCTTCGGGGTTGCGGTAACTGCCGTTACGGTTGTCGGCATTCCAGTAAAAGTTGCGCAAGCCTACCGACGTCGTGCTGCCTTCAATAAAGCCTTTGTCCGACTCTGCCGCGCTCACAACGGTGCTGCTCAAGCAGACACTGGCACCGGCCATCCCCAGGGTGAAAAGTTTGAACCACATAGTGCACTTCCTTTTTGCCAACGTTTAAGAGTGGCAGCGTCAAATTTTTATTGTTATTGACCAGGTGTGTTTGCAGCGGGCAAGGTCAAGCCCGACCGCTGACTTGCGGCTAGCCGTAAGTTGCACCCTTGTTGTTTTAGGTATTGCTCGGTAAACCCGGGCTGGAAACCGTGGTGGGTTAGTCAGCCCGGGCGAATGACTGTCAGCGCGAAGCGGTCAAGCCGTCGAAGAACCGTGCGGCGTTTTCATCGAGGGTGGCGATGTCGTAACCGCCTTCCTGCACCACGACACACGGCAGGCCCAGCGCCTTGATTCGCTGCCCTAGCACCCGAAAACCTTCATCGCTGACGGCGACCTTGGACTGCGGGTCGTTTTCGTAGATATCAAAGCCCAGCGATAGCACCAGTACGTCCGGGGCGAAGGCGCGTAAGGCAGTCTCTGCCTGATCCATACAAGCGAAGAAATCCGCCTCGCTGGAGCCGTGGGCCATCGGCAGGTTCAAGTTGAAACCCTCGCCTCGGCCAGTGCCGGTTTCGTCGTCGAAGCCGGCTACTACCGGATAGAAATTGGTGGGGTCGCCATGGATCGACACGTAGAGCACGTCATCGCGGTCGTAGAAAATCTCCTGGATGCCCTGACCGTGGTGCATGTCAGTATCCAGCACCGCGACTTTGGCGAACTTGCCTCGCAACACCTGGGCAGCAATCGCCGCATTATTCAGAAAACAGAAGCCGCCAGCGCCTTCGGCACGGGCATGGTGTCCCGGTGGACGGCACAGTGCGTATGCCGCGTCATCGCCTTCGATAATCGCGTGGGCGGCGGCTACCGCACTTTGCGCTGACCAGTAAGCGGCCGGCCAGGTGTGTTGGCCAATCGGGCAACTGCCGTCGGCCAGGTAACGGGCGGTCTTGCCCAGGATGCCACGCAGCGGATTGCCCTCGCGGATGAAAATGTTCGACATCACCTCATCGCCCCAATCCTCAGGCACCTCGTGCCATTGCTGGTAGGCGCTGCTCAGGTATTCCAGGTATGCCGGGCTGTGCACCGCGGCCAGTGGCGCCTGACCGGAGTCGGCAGGTTCCAGCAGCGGGTAGCCGAGCTTCTTGACCACCGCCAACAGCGGGTCGATACGCGCGGGGACCTCTAGCGGCTCGCGCATTTGCCCACGCGACAGGTAGGAACGTGGATGGTGCAGACGCTGTGCCGGATGGAAAAATGTTTTCATGGATAACCTCATGCCAAGACAATTCAGACTGCACACGCCTCGCGCCGACAACGCAGCACGCAACGCGCAACGCGCAGTGATTAATTCGCTGTCCGCTCAATAGCCCTGTTCGGGATCGACCAGATTGTTCAATGCCAGTCCCGCCGTCAGCCGCGAGACGTTGTCGGCGACCTGCTGGGCGATGCATTGATCCGAGGCGGCAGACGCCATGTGCGGCGTCACCCATACCCCAGGGGTGTGCCATAACGGCGAATCCGCAGGCAGCGGCTCCTGTTCAAACACGTCAAGCAAGGCCCCACGCAGTTGCCCGCTGGCCAGGGCCTGTTGCAGGTCCAACTGATTGAGGTGCTGGCCACGCCCGCAATTGATCAAGGCACTGCCCCGCGCCATGTGCTGGAACACCTCGCGGCCCAATACACCTTGAGTGGCGGCGGTCAGCGGCAGCAAGTTGACGAGCACATCCAACTCCGTAAGAAACCCCTGCAGCGCGGACGCTCCGCTGAAGGTGCTCACACCGTCGATCACCCGCAGCGTGCGAGCCCAACCGCGCACGGCGTAGCCGGCCTCGGCCAGCCGCGTGGCCACCGGTGCGCCGATCGCTCCGAGGCCCATCACCCCGACCTTGACCCCTTGCGCACGGCGCTGCAGCGGACGCTGCCAGCGTTGCATAGCGTTGCCGGTTATCACTTGGTCGAAGCCGCGGTGAAAGTGCAGCACACCCCAATGCACGTATTCGCTCATACCCAGGGTGTGATCCGGGTCGACAACCCGACATACCGGCAGCGCAGGATCACGCGAAGGGTCCTGGGCCAGATGGTCGACCCCCGAGCCAATCGAGTACACCAGGCGCAAGTTCGGTAAGGCACCGAGGCTGCCCGCTGGCGGGAACCAGCACACCGCGACCTGGGCCTGCTGTGCGCCTGGATCTTCAGGGCGCAGCACCTGCAAGTGCGGCGCATGGCTGGCGAACAGCGCGGCCAGCCAATCGGTCAACGCCGGGTTCTGGCACAACAACACGAGACTGGCCATGGTCAACTGCACCAATCGGCGCGCTGCTCGTCGATCAGACTGAGCGCGGCCTGCCAGGCCAGATCAATGATCCCGTCGATCCCATCACGGCCAAACTGCGCAGCGGTGTGACGGCATACGGCTTCGTCGGGGATGTTCAGCGCCACCCCGGCGGACATCGCCTGGATCTGCGCCTGGCAGGCACGCTCCAGGAAGTAGATCTCGTGGAACGCGGCCGCCACGCTGCCACCGGCCGCGAGCAGGCCGTGGTTACGCAGGATCATCGCTTTGTGCGAGCCCAGGTCGGCCACCAACCGCTCGCGCTCCTGCATCGACAGCGCGATGCCTTCGTAGGTGTGATACGCCAGGTTGCCGTAGAACTTCAGGGCGTGCTGGGTCAGCGGCAACAGCCCGTCACGCTGCGCGGCCACCGCCATACCGGCAGCGGTGTGGGTGTGGATGATGCAATGCAGGTCCGGGCGAGCTTCATGAATCGCCGAATGGATGATGAACCCGGCCGCATTCACGTGCCCACCGTGCTGACCGTCGACCACCTTGCCCTGGAGGTCTATCAAGACCAGGTCACTGGCGCGCATTTTCTCGAACGCCACGCCGTAGCGATTGATCAGGAAATGGCGCTGGGGCCCTGGCACACGCAGGGTGATGTGAGTGTCGATCAGGTCGGTCATGCGGTAGTACGCGACCAGGCGATACAGCGCGGCCAACTCGCAGCGCGACTGCCACTCGATGTGCGACATAGCGCTTGGCTTACTCATTAAACAACTCCTTGGGAAAGGGGCAACCCGACCGTCTTGGCGTTGACGCCACGCAAATAAGCCAGGCCCAGCACGCCGATCAACGACATCAGGGCCAGCCCGCTGAAGAAGATTGCCAGCGGCCACCACTGACCGGCGAATTGACCCGCCAGGAAGGTGCCGATCAGCGGCGTCAGGCCGCCGCTCACGCCGCTGCCCAGTTGATAGGCAATCGAGATGCCCGAGTAACGCACCCGTGCCTGGAACGCTTCAGCCATGTAGCCGGCAATCACTGCGTACAGCGCTGCCAGCAGTACTACCGCCAGGGCAATCCCTGCGGTCATGTAGAACAGATTGCCGGTCTGCACCAGCAGGAACATCGGGTACGGCACCAGGATGCACAGCGACGCCACCCATTTGAGGAAGCGCCCCTCTCCCAGGCGCTCGGCCAACAGCGCAGAACAGGGTTGCGATAAAAATTGCAGGACGGTGACCACGAACAGACAGTCGAGGATCGTGGTCTTGGCGATGCCCTGGTACTGGGTGACGTAGGTGATCATGAAGGTGTTGGTGAAGAAGAAACCGCCCGAGCCGATGGTCACCGCCAGGGCCGCGAACAGAATGCTTTTCCAGTCCTTGCGGATAACTTCCAGCACCGGGTTCTCGGATGTCTGGCCGCTGTCCTTGACCTCGGCAAACTCCGGCGACTCAGGCACCCCGAAACGAATCGCCAGGCCGACCATCATCAGCACGCCGCTCATCAGGAACGGAATACGCCAGCCCCAACTCATCAGCGCTTCCTGCTCCATTTCACTGATGCAGCGGAATGCGATCAGCGCCAGCAGCAGGCCCGCCGGGCTACCCCACTGGGCGAACGAGGCGAAGAACACCTTGCGGCCCTTGGGCGCGTGCTCACTGGCCATCAGTACCGCACCGCCCCATTCGCCACCGACCGAAATCCCTTGCAGCAAACGCAGAACCACCAGGCCGATGGGGGCCCAGATACCCGCCTGGGCATAAGTGGGTAACAGACCGATGCAGGTAGTCGCCAACCCCATCAGCACGATGGTCACCAGCAACATTTTCTTGCGCCCCAGGCGGTCGCCAAGATGGCCGAAGACCATGCCGGCGAACGGGCGGGCAATAAAGCCGACCGCGAAGCTGCCGAACGCCGCCATAGTGCTGAGCATCGGATTTTCACTGGGGAAGAACAGTTGGCCGAGGACCAGCGCTGCCGCGAAGGCATAGATGTAGAAGTCGTAGAATTCGATGGTGGTGCCGATAAAGGCCGCTGCCGCGGCACGTCGCGGACTTGAGGTAGTGCTCGTCATCTGTAGCTCCTGGGCGTCATTGTTATAAGCAGGAGAAAAGGTGTGTCGTGCGCAGGCACAACGTTCGCACTCTGGCGGTGCGTTGCTGGATCTTGCGCCAGCCCCTATGCTAGGAAAAGCTTCTAATCTAAATACTCAAGTATAAGCACCAGGAATAATGATGAACCCTATCGGCCCTTCGTTACGCGATCCCGATGCCAAGCGCTTCCTCAACGATCGCCTGGACTGGAATCTGTTGCGCACCTTCCTGGTCATCGGCCAGGAAGGCAGCATCAGCCGGGCCGCCGCGCGCCTGCACTTGAGCCAACCCGCCATCAGCCAGGCCCTGCGGCGACTTGAAGAACAACTCGATAGCGCGCTGGTGGTGCGCCGTGGGCCGCGTATCAGCCTGTCCAGGGCCGGCGAAGAAGTGATGCAAATCGCCGCCGACCTGTACGGCACGGTCTCGCGCCTGGGCCCAGCCCTGGATTCACCCGCCGAGACGGTGGTGGGCAAGATCCGCATGCTGACCATCAGCCGTATCCAATCACGCTGCTACGATGAGTTCCTCGCGCAATTTCACCTTGAATACCCGCAGGTGGAATTCGAGGTCGATGTGCTGCGCAGCTCGGATGTCGCCAGCGCACTGCTGCAAAAAACCGCCTCGTTCGGCCTGGGCCTGTGCCGCACTCCGCAGCCCAAGCTTGAACAGCGGGTGTTGCTGCAGCAGCGCTATGCGTTTTTCTGCGGCAAGCGGCACCGGTTGTTCGGTCGCAAGAACCTGACCCTGGCGGATTTGCAGAGCGAAAACTTCGTCAGTTTTACCAGCGACCAGATCGGCGGCAACCTGTCACCGCTCACGGTGTTTCGTGATCAGCAAGGGTTCACCGGGCGCATTGTTGCCTCTTCTCCGAGCCTGGATGAAATCCGCCGGCTGGTGGGTGCCGGGTATGGCATTGGTTGCCTGCCGGAACATATCGTCGCGGCTGACGTGCTGGCTGAAGAAGTCTGGCGCTTGCCGCCCTGGGAGGGAGTCATTGACGTGAATGTCTACCTGCTCTGGAACCGTGAACAGAAACTGACCCAGGCCGAGTCGGTGTTTCTGGAGAGGTTCGAGCAGATGCTCATGACCACGGACATGGCTGAGCGATTCTAGGCTCAGCACGCGTCGCAGCGGCTGAGGAAACGCCAGCAGCAGGCGGAATCCAACCGGCTCGACGCGCGTTGGCATTTTTTCGATGCCCGCGCGCGCACTGTCCAACCACCCCCACTCCCCTTATCCTCGACGCTCCCCGCCCGTCCAAAATCGGAGCCGCCATGGACCTCGCCACCCTCGCCCTCTTCCTCCCCGCCTGCTTCGCCCTGAACATGGCCCCCGGCCCCAACAACCTGCTCTCCGTGAGCAACGCCACCCGTTACGGCTATCGCACATCCTGCCTGGCCGGCATGATCGCCCTTGCCTTTGCGGGCCTCGCGGTGGTGTTGCAAACCTCGGAACTGCTGTTCTATGCGATCAAGATCCTGGGCGCGGCGTATCTGTTTTATCTGGCGGTTCAACTGTGGCGCGCGAATCCGCAGGCGGAGATGGAATCGGTAACCGCCAAGGTGAGTTTGTGGGCACTGGCGCGGCAGGAGTTTCTGGTGGCGGCGGGCAAGCCTCATGATGGGCAATATAAAAACTTCTGACAGGCCGTTATCGGCCAAGAGGAGCCATTCGTGAGAATCCGCTCTCGACCCTAAGCGGGTAAATCGCTAGAACGGATGTTCGAATCGATTCGCTGAATTTCCGCCTCGCTCATTACTCGCCAATCATTTGGCAAAATACCGTACTCGAACTCAGCGCTTTCCAGGGCCTCATCCAATCCAAGTATCAAGTGGTCGCCTTCAATCTGGAGTTTTCCGTAGTCCTCAAAACGTATTAGCAGATACACCGGGTCATCGTCTTTTACCTCCAGGCCGAAAAGCACGATAGCGGTAACGTCAGGCCGGAAATCACTGACTGTCCTTACATAAGCGAACAGATGGCTTGTGGGCTGAGGCATGGCGTCGGCTGCATTTAATTGATGATGGGTTAGGGCATTCTATATTACCGCTTCTGGCCGATTCTCGCCTGTGATGGTGGGCAGAAATCGGCCAAGGGTTGCCTTTCACCTGTCCACAGAAAGACACTCAATGTACCCTGCTGAAGAGACAACATTGAAAAGGACACAGACTTAAAAACTACTTAAACCTATCTGGAACGTACTCTTGCCTTTCAACTAATTTTAGCGCATCCAACATATCTTCCAAGAAGTGAGTTAACTCCTCTTTAGATTCACAAACTGTTAGAGAAGCTATTTCCGAATCATAAAGGCGTTCTTTGATAATGCGCATGCAATCTGCATAAACCATTAGCTCACCTTCAGACAGGCGCAAATCAAACAACGTTACACTGGCAATACACTCTTTTTTCAGAATATCCATTACTCACCATTTAACAGAGTCAGAAAATTTAGATTGAAATGCCTTAAGCCCGCCTGAATCGCCCCTGATTTCCTGGAGGCATCCGACTGGCTCCTTTTGGCCGATTTCTGCCGGTCATAACAGGCTTCTATCGACCCATAGCAGTCATCTGAACCGCATTGATCGACAGAAATGTCCACCGCCAATCCTAAAATCGTGAAGGTGGCTCATTTCCGGTCTTGATATTCGAAAAGACCTCATCTGGATCTGCCTGACACCAATATCTGAACAGAAGGCGAGGTTCGGTATTTCCGAAATATTGATCAACGGTGCTGTCGGGCGGCACGGTCAATTTAGGTGCTGGCCATTGCTGCGCTAAAACACCTATTGGTTTGTCAGACGACCAAATAATCCAAGTAGCCTTGCCTCCATTGATACCCGGTAAGTAGCCGGCATCTTGTATCACTTCGATTAAGGCGCGCAGCGTTGCTGATGGATCGAGTGTGATCGACGTCGCATGGCTTCCCAGATCATCTCCTGCATGAACGCTATCTCGATCGATGGCAACTTCCAACGTGACTACTCCTTTTTTATCGCTGTGCTGTCACTAGATCGTCCAGCGTAGAGACATCAACGGCTACCTGTCCACAGTCTGCTTTTGGCCGATTCTGTTGAAAAAGTAGCTCCCCTGTCTGGCCTGCGGCAAAATCTCCGCATCGGCCAGCAGGGAAGCACGCAGCATGATGGGACAGTTATCGAGTGGGCAGGAGCGACTGTTTTACTCGTTCAACCTTGAAGATCACATCCCCTCCAATCACCTTCTGCGCAGCATTGATCAGTGTCTCGATTTGAGCGACCTGCGCCATCACCTCGCCGATTTTTACAGCCCAATTGGGCGTCCTTCGATTGACCCAGAGTTGATGATCCGCATGCTGATCGTGGGCTATTGCTACGGTATTCGCTCCGAGCGGCGGCTGTGCGAAGAGACCCATTTGAACCTGGC
>Ga0163161_10001757_pt1 | contig 15833 bp, 11 predicted proteins | sample S45metaG_FD_129847 | JGI IMG/M metagenome (GOLD analysis project Ga0163161, IMG submission 129847) | Switchgrass rhizosphere microbial communities from Kellogg Biological Station, Michigan, USA - S4-5 metaG | ecosystem: Host-associated > Plants > Roots > Rhizosphere > Soil | place: USA... | reverse complement strand
TGGCTGAAGGGTGTTGGGGCAATGGAATAAACGCCGGAGGCGGTGGTATCGAGTTTCATGGCACGTCCTTCTTGATATTCCTGCTATGGCGGATGTCCGATCCGGCGTCCAGATGTTCGCCAGAAATCCAATAAAATCAACGGCTTACGAAAATTCCCTTTTCTACGCCGTGTCGGATACCGGCCTTTTTTCAAGACCTTAGCCGAGAGGGTGGCCCGGGCGCCATCCGCCTATCGTTTCTAAGACGAAGTGCCTAAACTTCGCCAAACCAAAAAGAACGGCGGTCCAAGACCGGCGGTAAAGGGGAAAATCATGCGGGTTGGAATGAGATCGCGGCTGGCGGTGGCGCTGCTTCTGTCATCGGCATTGACGGGTTCGGCCACGGGTCAAGGCCAGCAAGCCGATGTGTTGATCACGGGCGGCACCATTTATGACGGTTCCGAGGCCAAGCCTTACACCGGAGATGTGGCCATCACCGGCGACAAGATCACCTATGTCGGCCCTAAAGCCAATGTCACCGCCAAGCGCACCATCGACGCCAAAGGCATGATTGTCTCTCCCGGGCTGATCGATGCTCATACGCACACTGATCACTTCATCGATTCCGCTGATAAGGCCCAGCGCGCCGATCCGGCCTGGACCATGCAGGGTGTTTCGACGGTGTTTATCGGCATCGACGGCAACGGCACGCCCGACCTCAAGGCCAAGTTCGCCCGTTACAGCACGCAAGGTATCGGGCCCAACGTCGTGTCTTATGTCGGTTTCGGCGCCATTCGCCAGGCGGTGATCGGTGACGCGGCGCGCGAGCCGACCCCGGCGGAGCTGGAAAAAGAAAAGGCCCTGACGGTGAAGGGCATGTGCGAGGGCGCCATTGGCCTTTCCGCCGGCCTGTTCTATGCGCCGCAGAATTTCGCCAAGACCGAGGAAGTCATTGCCCTGGCCAAGGAAGCCGGCAAGCGCGGCGGCATCTATGACACACACCAGCGCGACGAAACCTCCTATTCCATCGGCCTGATCGGTTCCACCAAGGAAGTGCTGCGGATCGGCCGCGAAGGCGGCCTGCCGGTGCATTTCTCCCATATCAAGGCTTTGGGTCCGGTCGTGTGGGGCAAGTCCGCGGACGTCATCAAGCTGATCAACGATGCCCGTGCGTCAGGGCAGAATGTCACCGCCAACCATTATCCCTGGCAGGCCTCCCATACCGGATTGGACGCGGCCTTGATCCCGCGCTGGGCTTCGGATGGCGGCGATACCGCCATGATCAAGCGCTTTGATGATCCGGCGCTGCTGAAAAAGATCAAGGTGGAGATGGTGGAGAATTTGAAACGCCGCGGCGGCGCTCAGACCATCCTGCTCACCAGCGGCGAAGCAGAGGGAGGAAAGGCCAAAGACGCGCCGCCCAAGCCCTGGACGGGCAAATATCTCTCCGACATCGCCAAGGAATGGAAAGTCGATCCGTTGGATGCCGCGATCCGCATCTTGCGCGAAACCGGCGGCAAGGCCTCGATCGTGTCTTTCAACATCTCCGAGCCCGATCTGGAAAATTTCATGAAGCAGCCCTGGACGGTGACCAGTTCCGATGGCGGTCCCGGCCATCCCCGCGAATACGCCACCTTCCAGACCAAATATGCGGTCTATGTGAAGCAGAAGCATGTGATCGATACCGGCTTCTTCATCCGCCATTCCAGCGGGCTGACCGCTGATATCTTCAAGCTCGACCGGCGCGGTTATCTAAAGGCGGGTTATTTCGCCGATGTCTTGGTGTTCGATCCCAATCGCTATGTACCCAAGGCGGACTATGTCCATCCCGCGGTGCTGTCGGAAGGCGTGCAGGAACTGTTCGTCAATGGTGTAGCGGCCGTGGACAATGGCAAACCGACAGGCGCGACCGCGGGCCGCCCGTTGCCCCACACGCCAACCGCCGGGACCTGCAACTAACTGGCTGGCGCGGCGCATTGGGCAAAGGCGCGACAATAGGGAATTGGGGGAAACTTGCCGTTTGCTTGTCTCACATTTACGGTCGCGCTCAATAAAAACAATCCATTCCATCACTAAAGGGAGTTTCCATGCGTAGACGTCAATTTGTCGGTGCGGCACTGGCCAGCGGCGCGGCCGCAGCCTTGGTGACGACCAAAGAAGCCACAGCCCAGGAAGCCTCGGCCCGCGCCGCGCGCGGCATGCCGTCGCCGAAAATTCGTGACGTTTCCGTCATCGAATGTGCGCCCCAGGGCGTTCGCCTTTCGGTGGTGAAGGTCACCACCGACCAAGCTGGTCTTTATGGCTATGGCTGCGCCACCTTCACCCAGCGCGCCGACCTGGTGAAGCCGGCGGTGGAAAAATACCTCAAGCCTTTGCTGGTGGGAAAGCCCGCCGACCGCATCGAAGACACCTGGCAGATGGCCTACAACTCGTCCTATTGGCGCAATGCCGCCGATCTCAACAATGCCATGAGCGGCGTGGACCAGGCACTGTGGGACATCAAGGGCCGCATGGCGAACATGCCGGTCTATCAGCTGTTGGGCGGCAAGGCGCGCGAGGCGATAGACACCTATGGCCATGCCTCGGGCAGCGAGATCGCCGAATGCATCGATAGCGCCAAGAAGTACATCGCCCAGGGCTTCCGCCATGTCCGCATCCAGGTCGGCGTGCCCGGCATGGCCGGTTATGGCTCCCGCGCCGGCGGCAGCCGCATCCCTTCGCTGCACAATGCGCCGGTGTTCGAACGCGAAGGCGCCAAGCGCCGCGCCTTGGCGCTGTTCGAGGCGGCGCGCAAGGAGCTGGGCCCCGAGATTGAGCTGTTGCACGATGCCCATGAGCGCTACACGCCCAGCGAAGCGGTTCAGCTGTGCAAGGATCTGGAGCAATACCGCCTGTTCTTCCTGGAAGATCCCTTGTCGCCGGAAGACATCATGTGGTTCCCCAACATCCGGGCCCAGACCACCACGCCCTTGGCGATGGGCGAGCTGTTCAATTCACCCCATGAATGGACGCCGCTGATCAGGGACCGGCTGATCGACTATATGCGCATGCATATCTCGCAGATGGGCGGGTTGACCCCGGCGCGCAAGGTGGCGGCCTTTGGCGAGATCTTCAATGTCCGCACCGCCTTCCATGGCCCCGGCGACGTCTCGCCGATCGGCCATATGGCGATGACCCACCTAAACCTCAGCATCACCAATTTCGGCATTCAGGAATATTCGGAGTTCAACGACGCGCACCGCGAGATATTCCACGGCCTGCCCGAGATGAAGGACGGCTATCTCTGGGCTAATGACCGTCCGGGCTGGGGCATGGAAATCGATGAAAAGGCGGCGGCGAAGTATCCCTTCCGCAACGATCCCCTGAATGGCGGCTGGGGCGAGGTGCGCCTGCCGGATGGCCAGATCGTCAAGCAGTAACGCTTAAAAACAAAAAAGCCCCGCATCGAAAGATGCGGGGCTTTTTCTTTTATCTTGCCGGTTGCGGCTTACATGCCTTTTAGTTCCCGCAGGGCGATCTGCAGCATGGCGCGGCAATGGCCCACGTCATAGGCCCAGCCGGAGTTGGTGGTCTGAGCTTCCTTGGGAAGCAGCTTGTCGGTGTCCAGCGAGCGGGGATGCTCGGGGAAGATCGTGTGCTTGTAATTGTTGCGCACCAGAAGCTTCATCACCTCGAACATGTCGTTGTCGCCGTCGTCGGGGAAGACTTCGGTATAATCTTCGCGGGGCTTGCGCATCACCACATTGCGGAAATGCACCTGGCCGATGCGGTTACGCGAGGCCAGCCAGTTGCCCACCACGATGGGATCTTCGCCCAACTCGCGGGTGACGCCGCAGTCCCAGGTCATGCAGTTGGAGGGCGAGTTCACCGTCTCCACCAGCCGCTTCCAATCCGAGAAACTGTTCAGCACCTGGGCCGAGCCGCGGCTCATCGGCGGCGGCGGATCGTTGGGATGTACCGACATGATGACGTTGTTCTTTTCCGCCACCGGGATCACTTCCTTGAGGAAGTAGGTCATGTTCTTCCAGGTGTCTTCATAGTTCTGGACGGCGCCGTCCGCCGGGAGCGGCGGCAGATCCTTCATGCGGTCGTACTTGAACTCGGAATAGCCGGCGCCGCCGCGGCCCGGCACCTGCTTGTAACCGTCGGTGGCGCGGTGGTTGTAGAAATTCCATTCCAGCACCGGGATTCCGAGTTTACCCATGTTGACGATGGTCTGCTTGATCTTGGCGATCTCCTCGTCGCGGCCCGGCAACCCGCGCACGATCTTGTTCATCTCGGGGTCCATGCCGCCCTTGTAGGACCAGCGGATCATCATGATGCCGATATGCATGTCGTGCTTTTTCAGCGCGTCCACCCGCGGCTGAAGGTAATCCATACCCCAGGGCTGTTCCGGTACCGCCTGGGCGTCGATCCAGTTGATGCCCAGCTGCTTGATGCGGATTGCTTCGGCTTCGCTCAGCATGTCGTCCATATAGATGGTGAGCTTGGGCGTATCGGGGCCTTCCTGCGGCTGGCCGATGCGCTTGTTGGGGGTGGGATGATAGGGCGCCGTTGGGCCCTGCTGCGCCCAAGCGGGTGCGGCGGCTCCGGCCAGCAGCGCGCCACCCGATTGCAGCATCGCGCGGCGCGAAAAATTCGTCATCTTGGTCATGGGTCTTCCCTTGGTTACGGCGGTTCGTCCGCCTGGTTGTTATGGAGAGGTTACCGATTCCGCGCAGGTGGCGGCAAGCCACCTGTCACCAAGGAATATCCCTGGCATATTTCTGGATCAGGGCCACGAAATCCGGAAGGTGATTGTCAAAGGCGGTTTTGGAGCGGGCGTTGAAGGTGAAAGCCAGCAGATATTCGCCCTCTTCGGAATAGGCGACCGCTTTCCAGTTTCCTTGCCCACCGGCGGGCGCGAAAGAATAGAGATGGAAGGGGGTGCCGTCCTTGTCGGCGACATCCGAAAGCTGTTTCACCTCGGTGCCGGCGGGGGCAGCGGCGCGGTCGCTCTCCACCATTTGCGAGGCGGAGGTCTGGGCGCCCGCACCCACGCGGGAAAAGCCACGGGCCTGGATGGTCGCCTCGGCTGTAGCCGGATCCACGCCATCGGGGATCAGGGAATTGGCCCCAAGCCGTAGGCTGGATTCCATGTCCTGGTGCCATTCGGGAATGTCGGCCAGCTTGGGCCAGGATTTCATGCCGCCGCTTGAGGAAAATTGCAGCATTTCGGCGCGCGCCGGCGCCATGGCCATCAACAGGCATACGCCTCCCAGCAGGACACGACGGACCTGACGCATTTTCGTCTCTCCTGATGGCAACGCGGCCAGTTTCATCCACCCGGCCCGGTGGGGCAAGGCGTTCCGAAAGACCAGATTCGGATCAGGTCTGCTGCAGGTGCGAAAAGATGCGAAGTCCTAGTGAGCCCAACTACTGGGCCTGAGCCGCCAACGCCGCCTCGGGGTCCGGGGGCAGGGTGATGGTGACCGTGGTGCCCACATCGACATTGCTTTCCATGGTCAGAGAGCCGCCGTGCAATTCCGCCAATTCCTTGGTCAGGGGCAGACCCAGGCCGGTGCCCTGATGGCGCTGGCTGAGTTCGCTTTCCACCTGGCCAAAGGGTTCGAGCACCTTGGGGATGTCTTCCGCCTTGATGCCGATGCCGGAATCGGACACCGAGATGCAGACGTCCGGCCCGCGACGGAACACATCGATGGAAATCTCACCGCCGACGCGGGTGAATTTCAACGAATTGGACAGCAGGTTGAGCAGCATCTGATGAATCCGCTTACTGTCGCCGCACAGCCGGTCGACGCCATCGGCGACATGCACCACGATGCCGATATGGTCGCGGCTGGCCTGTGTTTCCACGCAGCGCACGCAATCGATGATGACCTTGAGGATTTCCACCTGCTCGACGCGCAGTTCCAGCTTTCCGGCATCGAGTTTGGAAAGATCCAGCAGGTCGTTGATCAACGACAAGACATGGACGCCGCTATTGTGGATGATCTGGGCATATTCCAGATAGCGCGGATTGTTCAGCGGTCCGAACATTTCCTTGGAAAGCATTTCCGAGAAGCCCAGGATGGCGTTCAGCGGCGTCCTGAGCTCATGGCTGGTGGAGGTGAGGAAATCCTTGCGCGCCCGGGCCGTGTCCACCGCTTCCTGGCGGGCGCGATGCGCCGCCGCCAATTCGGCTTTCAGCACATCGATCTGCTGCTGGTATTGCTCTTCCATTTTCCGCAAAGGCGCCAGATCGCGGAAAGTCAGCAGGGTGCCGCCATCCGGCGTCTTGCGCAATTCCGGCTCGAATTCGCTGCGCGCGGTGGATACGGTCAGGGGCAAGCCCGGCGAACCCGTGGTCAGGTTCGCCCGCGCATCCGTCAGTTCATTGCGGGCCAGCCGTGACAGGGCGTCATAGCTGATAGCGGATTGTCCCGACACCGGGCCGCTGCTGGCGCGCTTGAGAAAATCGGCTTCCACCACAATGGGAAAATTGTCGCGAAAACTCAGATTGCAGGCGCCCAACCGGTTGTCGGAGTCGAAATAGGCGATCGGTTCGGGAATCTGATCGAACAGTTCGTTCAAATTCACCCCGGAAGCGAGATAGCGCTTCTTGTTGAATCGAATGACAGTCGGCATAAGCGCCTCCGGGTAAACGTACCGAAATCGCCCCCTATTTCGTCCGGCCATGCACTTTGCATGACCTTTCTATAGCCCGCGCAAATGGTGGCTGAGGATGGTTACCCATTCCTTAACCGCGGCGTGTAAAAGCGGTTAAAACGCAGCTATCCACAAGCAAAGATTGGGAACTTTGGCGTCACCGCCTGTGCCATTTCGCAACAGCCAATAAAAACCCGCCAAGATTGCCTTGGCGGGTTTTCCATAGTGTTGCGCACATTCAATGCGCCAGGGGATCGGGCCTCAATTGGATATGGACCACTTTGCTGGTGGTCCCTTTGCCGCCCTCCATATGGAACGGTGTGCGGGTGGCATAGGTGCTCCACAAGCCGCGGCCTTTCCAGCCCGCCTTGGCATCATCGATGCGTCCGTCCAAACCTTTGGCGTAAAAGCCCATGGGATAAGGCACGCGCAAGGTCATGAACTTGCCGTCCACCACCGCGAACAGCGCATCCGAAGCATTGCCGGTGGCGATGGGAATGTTGTTGCCCAGGCCGAAGGTGTTGTGCTGGTCCACCCAGGAATAATAGCTGGCTTCGGCGCTGCCGGGCTCCTTCACATCGCGGAATTGCGGTCCGGGGAAGGGATACAAGGTCCAGCCTTCGGGACATTGATTGCCAGTGGCTTTGGGACCATTGAGCGGAGCTTTGCATTTGCGGCGATCGAAGCTGCCGAAATGCCCGCTCGCCAAGCTGGCCCACACCACGCCATTGCTGTCGATGTCCATGCCACGCGGAGAATAGCCGTGCATGCGCGCCTTGGGATCATCCAATGGCGGCTGATAAATCTCGGTCAGCGCCATGGACGGATTGGACCCGGGCATAACCCGCAAAATTGCTCCCGGGAAACCGACGGATGAGCCCCAGATGGAACCATCCTTGGGATTGGGCGACACGCCGTAAAAACCGCCGGCCAAGCGCATGTCTTTTTTGGAGTCTTGCGGTTCGTTCGGCTGCGTAAAGTCGTCCCGCTTGCCATTGCCGTTGGTATCTACGACCAGTGCTGTCCAACCCTGTGCTTTCTGTTCGTCATGCGTTGCATCCCAAATCCGCATGTCGAACCAGCCCAGCGCAGGCCCGCCGCCGCTGGTCCAGAGCTTGTCCTGGTTGTCGAACTGCAGATGGTGCGTGCCATAGCATGTGTCGATGGGCGTGAAGATCTTGGTCTTGGGGTCATAGACCGCCAGCTGACGCCCCGAACGATCCAGCGGGAAAGCTTTCGCCGAAGGGTGGTTCGATCCCTGTTTGCAGAAGGGTGCTTCATTCTCGGGCGCCCGCACCCGGGTGGTGAACCAGACGCGTCCTTTCTGGTCGAACATGGGATTGTGGATGGTGGTCTTGCTGTCCCAGATCACTTCGCGTCCCCAATAGGGCGAGGCATTGGGAATCTCATTGTCCTTGCTGGTGGGCGTATCGTCATCGCGTACCAAAGCCTTTACCTGGCTGGCGGTGTTGGTGACCGGGTCCAGCACCGGGATCATGTCGGTACTCTCTTCCGGTGAACCGTAAACCTTGCCATAGGCGTTCAGCGTGGGATTGCGCTTGTCGGTGGAATTTTCGTCATGCAGATAGGCCTTGGGCGTGTTCCAGTCCCATAGCGTGAGAACGATATTCCGCTCCTTGCCTTGCGGGCGTTGCGGCTTGGCGAACGGCAATTCGCCTTTGGCGATGCGATCACTCCAATCTCCGAACAAAGCCAGCGCCTTCTGAGTGTCGAACCGGCCGATCGAGCCGATCATGGCATTGGCGGCCTGGCCGATCTGGATGCGGTGCTCCCAGGCCGCGGCGGACGAGTCGAACTTGCCCAGCGACCTTTCGATATTGCGGGTGGCGGGATCGCCCAGTTGGTGACAAGTGAAACAGCCGTCGGTTTTGACGATGTCCAGCCATTGCTGCTGGCTTTTCATCTTGGCGTCCATGCCATTGCCGCCGGGCTTGGGGCCGGTGCCGGGAAATTCGTTTTTGGCCGGAATCTTCAGCATCGAATACCAATAGATCGCGGGGTAATATTGCGCCGCGGATTTGGCATCGGGCGCCGCCACCGCCTTCAGGTTCAAATTCTGTCCGGGCTTGCCTTGGACTTTCTGGGAATCGACCAACCCATAGCCGCGCACCCAGATGGAATAGGTGGCCGCCGGCAGATCGGGCAGGACATAACGGCCCGCGTCATCGGTCACCACGATCTTGGCGAATTTGGTGGGAAGGCCGGTGGTTTCGGCGATCACCCACACGCCGGCTTCGGGTCCCTTGGGACCCGTCACCACACCGCCGATGCTTTTGGAGTCAACGGCGACCGTCTGGGCTATTGCCGGGCTTTCCCGCCAGGGCGCGGCAAGAACAAAAGCCGCCGCGGAAAGAAGAAGACCTGCGCCAATCGCTTGCTTGCCAATTGTCATGACGGTCGCGCCCCATCGCTAAGGTGGTTGTTCGGATCCGGTATATCCTGGTGTTTGAGGGCGCGAGCTTAATCCTGCTCTGGATTTCCCGCAAAGCGCCCGTCATGGAATGCTCGCTGAAACCTCGCCCGGCTGATAAGATCGGAGAAACGATAAGGGGTTGGGGATGAGACGTTTATTGCTGTCCGCCATTTTTCTGTTCGCTGTTGCAACAGGAGCTCAAGCCAGCATTTCCGCGCAACCCTGGGGCGCCACTGCGGACGATGGCCGCCCCGCCCAGATCTATACCCTGACCAACGCGCGTGGCATGGAAGCACGGATCACCAACTATGGCGGGGTGCTGGTTTCCTTGAAGGTTCCGGATCGGGGCGGCGCGTTGGGGGATGTGGTGCAAGGCTTTGACACCCTGACCGACTACACCAGCGCCGACTATCTCAAGGCCAATGGCCATTATGGTTCGATTATCGGCCGGTTCGCCAATCGCATCCGGGGGGCCAAAATCACCTTGGACGGCAAAAGCTATGCGCTTGACCCCGACAAGAATGGCGACCTGGATCAGGGCGGTGTCATGGCCTATTTCCGCCAGGTCTTTACAGCCACGCCCAAGGACGGCGCCGAACCCAGCCTGGTGTTGCGCCACACCGATCCCGACGGTTTCATGGGCTTTCCCGGCAAGGTCGAGGTCACAGTCACCTATACCCTGACCCGCGACAATGTCCTGCGCATCGATTTTAGCGCCGTCACCGATAAGAAGACGGTCATCAACCTGATCAATCACTCCTATTTCAATCTGACGGGCAAGGGCACGGTGGACGATGAGAGTTTGCAGCTCTTCGCCCATCATTTCACGCCGATCGATTCTGGCAGCATCCCGACCGGCGAGATCCGGGATGTGGCGGGCAGCGATTTTGATTTTACCAAGCCGGTAAAGCTTGGACCGCGGCTTGCTTCGACCGATCCGCAAATCGCGAGCAAGAAGGGCCTGGATCATAATTTCGTGATCGACGGCACGCCGGGTCGATTGCGCATCGCCGCGCGCATGAGCGATCCCGCCTCGGGCCGGGTACTGGAGATTTGGACCACGCAGCCCGGTGTGCAGGTCTATTCGGGCAATTCGGTGCGGCCCAAAGTGGCGCTGGACAAAGGCTATGTGCCGCATGGCGCCATGTCGTTTCAGACCCAGCATTATCCGGACTCGCCCAATCATCCCAATTTTCCTTCCACCGAACTGACGCCGGACAAGCCGTTCCACGAAGTCACCGAATTCCGTTTCCCGGCGGCGCGATGAGCGTCGGCGATAAAAGCTTCGCTGCGGCGGAAACCCTGCCTCTGTTTCCCACCTTTGTGTGGAAAGCGGATTTGAAGCCCGAGGAATTCGAGCCATTGAATGCCGGCATTCTGCAAGCCTTGGCGGGGCTGGGCGCGCCGCTGACGGGCTTGCGGCCGGGCGAGAATTGGCAATCCGATCACGGGCTGCATGGCAATCCTGCGTTCCAGCCCTTAAGCGAATGGGTTTTGGCCGCTTCAGCCCGGCTTCTGAACACGCTTTATATAACGCAGCCGCTGATCATCACCGGCTGCTGGGCCAATGTGAACGCGCCCGGAACCGGGCACCGGCTGCACAGTCACCGCAACAATTATCTCAGCGGCGCGTATTATGTGCAGGCGCAGGACGGCGCCGATAGCATCAATTTCTACGACCCCAAGGCGCAGGCAGGCGTGATGCGCCCCGCCACAAGCCAGCCGACGGAATACAATACCGAAGTGGCCATGGTGCGGGTCGCCACCGGCAGCCTGATCCTGTTTCCGGCCTGGCTGCAGCATGCGGTGGATGTCAACCGCAGCAGAGGTACGCGCGTCAGCATGTCGTTCAATCTGATGTTCGCGCAATTTGCGGAAGCGATGGCGCGGCCAGGTTGGACGCCCGGTGTCGGCACATGAGTGAGAATCGCTGCGGCGGTTGCAGCATGTGCTGCAAGCTGCCGGAGATTCCGGTTCTCAACAAACCGGAAGGCCAGTGGTGCAAGCATTGCGCGGTGGGCAAGGGTTGCACCATTTATGAATCCAGGCCCGCACCCTGCCGCGCCTTCGCCTGCCTGTGGCTGGAATCCCAAAACGAGAAAAAACCCTTGCCGGCTGAACTGCGCCCGGACCGCTGCAAAATGGTCTTGACCTTCACCCCGGATCGCAAGGACGTGCTGGGCTATTGCGATCCGGCAAGTCCTCATGCCTGGAAGGAGACGGCCGTGTTCCGCCTACTGCAGGTGATCGCCGGCCAGGGCTACCGGGTGATGTTCGGCAATGGGCGCGAACATTTCGCCATAGACCAGGGCAGGGTGCGCCGCGCCGAACTGGCGGAGCCAGATGCGCAAGGCGTGCGTTTTTTCCGGCGATTTCTCGACTAAGTTTTTGCTGGCCGCGCCGGCGCTGCAAAAGAAAAACGCCGGGCGCAGGGGGCGCCCGGCGTCTCTCTCCAGACCGCACTAATAGGAGTAGTGCAAGCCGAGATAGAATTCGCGGCCGTACCAGCTCGCGTGGTTGAGGCGCACGCCCACCGAGTCGAGATAGGAGATCACCGGCTCATTGCTCAAGTTGATGCCCTGGAATGTCACCGTGAAATTGTCGTCGATCTTGTAACTGGCGGACGTGTCCCAGCTCAGATTGCTGGCGATCAGGCGCAGGTCGTTATTGTTACCCGGATTGACGCCACCCGAATCCAGATACTTGCTGCGGAAGTTGGCCGAGACGCGCGCCTGGAAGACGCTGTCGTCATAATAGAAGACGGCGTTGTAACTGGTGCGCGACATGTTCTCCAGGTCGGCGACCGCCTGGATCGTGCCGTTGGCGGCCAGGTAGTTCTGGCGCGCCTGCACGAAGGTGACATTTCCCAACACGCCGAAATTCGCCCAGAAGTCGGGGAGAAAATCGAAGGGTTGCTGCCAGTTGACCTCCGTACCGTACAGTGGCGAGCCCTTCTGATTGACCTTGAAGGTGAAGTTGGCCGGTTGCGACGGATCGCAGAAAGAGGTGAAGGCGCCGCCGCAGGCTGCCAGCGCGATGCTGGTGGGAATGCCGAACGGATTTCCCGTGAAAGGCACGTTGGTGTTCTGGCTGGCGATCAAAGTGTCGATGTGCTTGTAGAAGAAAGCGACCGAGAACAGCGCACCCTTGGAATAATACCATTCGAAGGACATGTCGGCGTCCTTGGAACGGTAGGGCCTGAGCAGCGCATTGCCGCCGGAAACCGCGAGCGCGGCGGTTCCGGGCTTGCTGGCGCTGATTCCCGGCACCAGATCGGGCAAGTTGGGCCGCGACATGACTTCAGCAGCGCTGAAGCGCAGCAGGAAATTGTCGGCGGGTTCCATCACCATGTTCAGCGACGGCAGCCAGTCATGGTAGCTGTAGGGAATGACGACTGGCACAACCGCCCGCACATTGGCGTCGTAATTGTAGCCTTGCCCCACTGTGTCGGTGGCGGCGTAGCGAATGCCGATATTGCCGCGGAAGGGAACGCGCCCGATGGTGGTGTCCCAACTCAGCATGCCCCATCCAGAAGTGTCGTTTTCGCGGATGCTGCCGTTCTGGGTGAGGAATTGTCCCGGTCCCAGCGCAAAAGCGGGGCAACCCGGCGCGACTTGGCAATTGGCGGGGGCGGTGCTGTTCGACGGCCAGATAAGAGGTTGGACCGTTTGGTCGTAGATATTGAACTGGCTGATCAACTTGTCGACGCTGGGCGTAACCCAACTGGTGGCGGTGGCGCCCGGCGCGCTCATTCCCGTCAGATGATAGATGTCGGTGATGGAAGACAGCGGCGCGTTTTCGAGGGCGGTCGGAATCCAGCTATCCATGGTGGCGGTGCTGCCGTTGGTGCGGCCCAGTTTCTGGGTGCGATAGCCGAAATTCTTGTAATCGAAGCCGGCATCGAGCGTCAGTTCGTCATTGATCTTGTAAGCACCGTGCAAATTGACCGAGCGATAGCTGGTATAGTTGAACACCGGGGTGTTGCGATACTGCGTGAAAAACCAGCCATTGGTCGATGTTGGGTCGATCTGGCCCACCGAATTGGAGAAAGTGCCCAGCGGGTACCGCAAGTCCACCACATAGGGAGCGGCCGCGGTGCCAACACCGCCGCCCACGCCGCCGGGGCAGCCGGAGATCGCGCCGGTGGCCGAGGTCGCGGCGGTGCAGTCATAGTCCATCTTGAAAAGATAGGAATATTTCGAGCGGAAATGATTTTCGGACCAGCCGAGCCGCGCATCCACTTTGAAATCCGAGGAGAATTCATGGCTGGCGCTCAGGGACACTTGCGAAAAACGCGTATCCTGCTGGCTGCCGGCGCGCTCGGAGGTCAATCCGACGCCGGTGGCTTCCAGATAAGTCAGGTTGTTGCGCTTCTGGTCGACGGCATAGTTCAGGATATTGATATTGCCGTTGCCCAGGGTGTTGGCCTTGAGCGGCGGCGCGCCGAGTGGCGCAAGATTGCTGCCAGTGCCCGAAATACCGAAGGCCGGTGAAACGATGTCGGAATTGTCCTGGATCTGCCACAAGTCGGCAAACATGGCGTCCAAAGTAAACAGGGTGGCGTCATCCGGCTGGTATTGCACCGAACCGACAAAGCCGGTGCGCTCCTGGGTCTGGTAGGCCGGGAGGTAGCGCGGGAAGCGGTCGTGATAGGCCTCGTTGACGACGTCATAGTCGTTGGGCAGCAGCGCGGCGTTGAAGGTATTGCCATTGGCATTGTTGCCGATCGTCTCGATCGTGCCCGCCGTCTGGGCGATCGTTCCCGGCAGGCCAGTGCCGACGACTTTCACACTGGCAAAACGCTGCGCCACCGCGCATTGCGAACTGGCGCCGGGATTGTTGGTCACACAACCCGCGATCAGGGGCGAGGAATGCTGCGCATTTTGCGCGGTATTGTCGTTCTGGAATCCGACCGAGTCGGTATCGAACAGCTGAATCTTGCGCTGCTGATAGGCGCCGGCGAAGAGCACGCCCAGCTGGCCGCCGAAGAAGGTGTCAGAGATCACGCCGGAGAAGCGCTTGTTGAAAGCGCCCCGCAGGTCGGTGTAGCTGCCCTGGCCCGATCCCACCAGGGTGAAGCCCTGATGATCGAAGGGGTGCGGCGTGGCGAGCTGGATGGTGGCGCCAAGCGCACCCTCGTGAAGATTGGCGGCGGCGGTCTTGTTGACCGTGATACCGGAGAACAAGTCGGAATCGAACACGTTAAAGTCGAACGAACGGCCGACATTGTTGCCGGACGTCGTGATCGTCTCCATGCCGTTGATTTCTGTGGTCGTGAACAAGGGTGACAGGCCGCGGACGGCGATCTGCTTGCCCTCGCCATTGGCGCGGCTCAGCGCGACGCCGGGAATACGCTGAATGGATTCCGACAGGTTGGTATCGGGAAATTTGGCGATGTCTTCCGCCAGGATGGTATCGACGGCGTTGGTCGCGTTGCGTTTCTGCTCCAGCGAGCGCTCCAAGCTCGCCTTGAAGCCCGACACGGTGACGCTTTCGACACCGGCATCCGCGCCTTGCGCCAAGGCCGCTTGAGAGAAAGCCATGCTGGCAACCGCGCAAAGCGCTGCGGCCGAGCCGCCGGACTTCAGGCGTGCGAACAACGCCGGACTGACAAGCTGCATGAATCCCCCTGCTACGCACCGGTCCCAAAGCGCCGTGCGCTGTTGTTGATCTGGCTACAAACCCTAGAGGCAAACCGGCTTTTGTCTGACTTTTATCGGTAAAAACGACTTTTGCCCTTGCAACGGATTATGGACCGGGTCCCCTTTCTGTCAAGACGTTCACGTGGCCGGAAACCTCAGCGGGATGGGGAGAATTTGTGTCTCTCGCATAGCGAGAGGGGGTGTGGACCTATCGCGCCGCACTGCAACAAGATATGGTGATTTCCCGCCGGAACTCACCGGCGAATCCCTTTTCTTCGATCAGACCCAAGCCATGCAAAAGGCCAAAGCAACGCGGACTGCCAAAACCCTCTATGCCGCGCCCGCCCTGGAAAAGGGCTTTGACATCATCGAGCTGTTGGCGGCGGCGCCCGATGGTCTGACCTCCACCGAAATCGCGCAAAGGCTGAAACGGTCCTTGAGCGAAATCTTCCGCATCCTGGTGGTGATGGAACGCCGCGGCTGGTTGCACAAGAATGCCGACAGCGACCGCTACAGCGTCAGCTACCATGTGTTGGAACATGCTTTCCGCGCCACCCCCGCACAGGGCCTGAGCGTGTTGGCGGCGCCGGTGATGTACGCCCTGACTTTGGCGACCGAGCAGTCCTGTCATCTGGCGGTGATCTCCCAGACCAGCATCATCATCGTGTCGCAGCAGGATTCGCCCGGCCATTCCGGTTTCAGCGTGCGGCTGGGGGACAAATGCGACGTCCTCAACAGCTGCTCCGCCCATGTGCTGCTGGCTTTTTCCGACGGCGCGACACAGGAAAAGCTTCTGGGAGCGGTGCGCCCGCCCGCTGCGGCTCTCAAGAAATTGCGCGACCGGCTGAAACTGGTGGCGCGACGCGGCTATGAGAGCAAGCCCAGCTCCCGGCATGTGGGTGTGCATGACATCAGCTATCCGGTGTTCGGCGCCGACGGCCGTATCCGGGCGGCGCTGACCATCCCCTTCCTGTCGGTGATTGACGGCACTCAGCGCGCCGATGTCGAGCAGGCCCGCAAAATGCTGGCCGATGCGACACAGAAAATATCGCGCGGGCTCGGTTGGATTCCGCCGCTGAATTGATCCGGTTACCGGCTCGCTCTGTCCGGCAGCGCGAAAACATACAGCG
>Ga0163161_10001756_pt1 | contig 15843 bp, 8 predicted proteins | sample S45metaG_FD_129847 | JGI IMG/M metagenome (GOLD analysis project Ga0163161, IMG submission 129847) | Switchgrass rhizosphere microbial communities from Kellogg Biological Station, Michigan, USA - S4-5 metaG | ecosystem: Host-associated > Plants > Roots > Rhizosphere > Soil | place: USA: Michigan... | reverse complement strand
GCATGAATTTGAGAAAGCTTTAGGTGTAGAATGTGAATTTTGCCATGTGAAACCGGCAGACTCAACAGCAGACTGGGACATGGCCCTGGATGACAAACCTGAAAAAAATATTGCCCGCAAAATGATCACCATGAGTAATAAGATCAACAAAGATTTTTTTAATGCCAATGCAAAATATGGAGATGAAAATGCCTTATTGGAAATACATTGCGTAACCTGTCATCATGGGCAGCCTCATCCTGAAATGGAAGAAGAGGAAGAAACTAAAGAGAAACAACAATAAAAGTTTTCCTCGTTAAGCGTTTCTATAAAACAAAAACCACCGCGATCAACGGTGGTTTTTTTATGCACTCATTGTCTAGTAACCCGGATTTTGGGGAAGAATATTTGGGTTAGCATCCACTTCCGGCTGTGGTATGGGCCATGTCCATTCACGGGCAGCCAGATCCAGCGTACAAAAACTGTTGCAGTCGTCCCTGTTAACTATATGTGTCGTTCTTTTAAGATCAAAAAAGCGATGCCCTTCACATATCAATTCTTTTCTTCTTTCCTGTGCTATTGCATCGGTTAATGCAGCTCCGCTGAGTACTTCCGGGACGTACCCATTGATACGTGCAGCTCTCAGAGTATTGAGATCATCAAGAGCAGTGGCTTCGTCACCATTCCTGGCAGAAGCTTCGGCGCGTACCAGGTACATTTCACCAGTACGGAATGCTTTAAAATTTACAACACCGTCCGGATTTCCCAGCTGAGCGCTCTTTGCCAGGTATTTTGATAAAACAAGTCTGCCGGAAATATCCTTGAAGTAGGAAGAATAACGTACATCATTTACCGGGTCATAAGTAGAAACCAACGTTGGATTGGGTTTGTACTGGCTCCTGCCTTCTGGTGACGGTGCAACGGGAAAATAAACATTTGATCCCGGTGATCCCTGGCCTGCCTCAAATATGCAAGACCATAATACCTCACTATTAGAAGCATCCTTCCATATATCAGGGAACTCCGAGATATCGGCCAGGGGTCTTGCATCAATGGCAAGTGTTGCATACTGAATAGCATCATCAAGCTGGTTGCTGTATAAATACATTCTTGCAAGCATGGCATTTACTGCGTCAGCGTCAATGTATGCACGACTATCACCATCATTAATGTCATGATCCATGTTGGTCATGAGTGTCGCTGCATTTTTAAGATCCTGTTCAATATGATCATAATCTTCTTTTACGCTACCGCGGGCAGGTTTTTGTTCATAATCAAAAACGGTGAGGTATGGAATGCCCGGCGATGTGGAATTGCGATCGTAATCATCTGCAAAATATCTCAGCAGGTCAAAATGAACCAGGGCTCTTATGGCCAATGCCTGCGCCTTGATACGATTGACAGCTCCCTGGTCTTCTGCGGCAAATTTGTCAATGTTATTTTCAACGATATTGGCCTTTGCAATAATTGCGTACCCTGCTATCCAGGTGTTTTCAATTTGTGATTCATCTTCAGCATAGGCCCATCTCGAAAAAACTCTTTCATTTCCCAATGATTCGTCTGTTTCGTTTAAATTATCACTCAACATATCAGGCAGGGTAACAAAAGCATTCGACGCCGCATCGGTTGCTCCATAATAATTTGTATTTTGGAACGCGGCATAGGCACCCGTTAAAGCAAATTCAAAATCCTGGATCGAGTTCAATTCTTGTCCATCGAGAATATATTGTGGCTTTACATCAACCACTTTTTTGCAAGATGCCAGGGAACATATAAGAAGTATGGTGACAAAAAATTTTTTCGTTATCATAGATGATAATTTTATTTTTTTAGAATCCAACACTTACGCCAAACGTGACGGTTTTTAATTGTGGGTACACAGAGCCACCTAATACGCCTGTTACCACTTCCGGATCATATCCAAGGAACTTATGCCAGACATACAGGTTTTCTCCCTGCGCAAAAATTCTTACACTTCTTATTTTTATTTTGTTTAAAACATGTTCAGATAAATTGTAGCTCAGCATCACGTTACGAAGCCGGAGATAATCGCTTTTTTCAACGAACCTCGACGTCTCGCCATGCAGATCATTGAATGGACTGGGAATATTTGTAACGTCTCCCGGTTTCTTCCACTCTTGTAACATTGAAGACGCAAGGTTGGAAAACCAATAAATGGAATTTTCAACATTATACCTGTCATTGTTATATGTATAAGCTCCATAAGCGTAACTGAAAAGTACATCGAGACTAATACCCTTATAATTCCATGTCGTGGAAAAACCACCGAAATTGGGCGGGTCGGAAGAACCTACGATCGCCCTGTCATCCGGGTCATAAACGTTAGTTGTGGATTTTCCGTCTTTTTTATAATAGAGCGCATCTCCATTTTGAGGATCCACACCGGCATAACGAACAACATAAAATGAATTGATCGGCTCACCAACCCTGTTGATGTTTAATCCATTTATATTATCATTCTGACCGTTTTGATCAAGGAGTTTATTATTGTTATGGCTATAGTTTAATCCAAGGGTCCATATAAAATCTTTGGTTTTTATTACATCACCGCTTAAAGAAATTTCAATCCCCTGGTTTTGCAACTTACCAAGATTGTTGTTGATGGATTGGAAACCCGATGTACGCGACAATTGCCTGTCTAAGAAGAGATCTTCTGTTTTGTTGTTATAGACTTCAATTGTCCCCCCCAATCTACCTTTGAACATTGTGAACTCAACTCCTGCATTGAACTCAAGTTTTCTTTCCCAGGTTAGCGTTTTTGGAAGGTTGATAAGCGCAAGGCCACCTACTCCATTGTAAACAGTGGGACCAAAATATTCACCTGTTGTAAAATCACCAATACCCTGGCTTCCTACAGAACCGTAGCTAACCTTTAACTTCAAAGCATTTAACCAGCTTCTTGTTCCTTCCATGAAATTTTCTTCAGACATGATCCAGCTAGCACCCACCTGTCCGAAATTTGACCAACGCTCTTCTTCCGAAAGTCGTGAGGAACCATCTCTCCTCGCTCCGGCATTGAGATAATATTTTCTTTTGAATCCGTAGACGGCATCGATAAAATAGGAGACGAGCCCATTTTCAGTTGCAGATCCGGTTACTGTTGGGATGTAGCCGTTGGTGGCGGTTCCTGGTGTAATTCCTGCTTCATTTTTGAATGGTCCTACCAGGCCAAACCCGTTGAAGCCAAAATTCTCACCTTTGCCTTGAATGACTTCATTGTAGATCGCAGCGTTTATTTCGTGATCGCCCATTGTATGCTGGTAACTTATAGATGTAGTTCCCGTATAGCGGAAATTTTTTGAATAACCCCGCGTGACCTGGCCATTGCCACCTTGTGCTTGCGCACCCTGGTCGGTGCTTTTGTCAAGGTAAAGGAACGATTCATTTTCGGTAAGATCAGCACCCCAGACAGTTCTTGCTTTCAAACCTTTTACCCAGGGAACATTCCATTCAAGATAAACGCTGCCTACTCCTTTGATCTGATCCGAGTTACCATTATTTTCCAGTAACTCCTGCAAAGGATTGGGCTGCCCTTGTAAATAATCGATCTGGTAATTTCCATTTGCGTCATATAAATTAAGATATGGATTAAACCACCTGATCGCATTTAACGGGCTTCCAATGTATGAGTCATTTTCTCTTGTCCCTATCATTCTTGAATATCCCAACGTGCCGTTCAATCCAACGTTAAAATTTCCAAACGAATTATCAATATTTATACGCCCGGTATAACGTTTCAGACCCGTTGTGACCACTACGCCTTGCTGATCAAAAATAGATCCCGATAAATAGAAGTGTGTTTTGTCATTGCCGCCAGATACACTAAGCTGGTGTTGTTGCGTGGTTCCCTTGTGAAAAAGAATATTCTCGATGTTATAATCTAATTTACTGAGGCTGTCCACTTCATCCGGCGTCCATCCAAACGGATTTGGCCCATAGTCGGGCCTGTCATAAAATTCATACTGCAGTTTTTCAGCGGATGTCATCAGCTTCAGTTTGTTTGTCGGGAGTTGAGAATAGCCATATTGAAAATCATAATTGACTTGTGTTTTGCCGCCTCTTCCTTTTTTTGTAGTGATGACGATCACACCGTTAGCGCCGCGTGATCCATAAATAGAAGTAGATGATGCATCTTTTAATACAGTATAAGATTCAATGTCTCCTGGATTAATGGTGGCGAAGTCGGCAGCATTTACCTGTACCCCATCTATTATATACAATGGAGTATTGCTTCCGTTAATAGATCCTTTACCACGAATAGTAACCACAGCTGCAGCACCGGGCTGACCACTTTGTGATTGTGATAGTAAGCCGGGAACTCTGCCCTGTAACGCTTTGTCGAACGAACCAAGAGGCGTCAATTTCACTTCGTCGCCTGATAATTTTGAAATGGAGCCCGCCACCTGTCTCTTGTTTTGTGGGGCGTAGCCGGTTATCACTACTCCCTCAAGGCTGCGTTGTGCCTGTTCCATGACCACGTTTAAACTCGTGTTATCCGCTGTCACTTCTTTATCGGCAAAACCGATATTTGTAAAAGTGATCACAGCATTGGGGGCAGCCGTGATCCTGAAACTGCCGTCTGGACCCGTTGCAGTTCCTTTCGTACTTCCTTTGAGGTTAACACTTACGCCGGCTAAGGGTGTGCCGTTTGCATCAGTTACTCTGCCTGTAACCTCCCGCTGTGCTTTGACAGAAAAAAAGGCGATAAATGCGAACGTCAAAAGCAGAATTAGTTTTTTCATCTGAACATGTTTTGGTTTATTAGCCGGGATGCCAACCTGTCCTCTGGCTATTTATTTTCATTGTATGGCTGGCGAATATACTGGTTGGGTGGGGTACCGCAAATTGACAATAAAGAAATAATCAATGCTGCATTTGAATTTTTTATTTACTGAAACGTGAGAAATGGTCACTGAAGTTGTCCGTATGATAATTAAAAAGGCAGTCAAAAATTTCGACTGCCCTTTTTAACGATTGAGTATTAGGATCAATATCCGGGATTCTGTTGCTCCCTGATATTAGGATTGGCATCGAGTTCGCCCTGTGGAATCGGTAAAATGCGGCGGAAATTGGAGGTTTCCAGAACAAGCGGCACATTGCCAGGATAATTGTTTGCAAGATCTATGCGGGTAACATCTAAATTGTTTCTCGCTAAGTCCCAATAACGATGTCCTTCAAAAGCAAGTTCTTTTCTTCTTTCCAATAAAATATCATCTAATAATGCCTGTCCTGATGAAGAATATCCTGCAAAGCCAGGGTCTCTTTCAGTGGCTACACCATTCAGGTAAGTGAGCGCAGTTGTTTCATCATTGTTGTGATAAGCAGCTTCTGCGGCGATTAAATAAACTTCCGACATACGTATCACTTTCGTTTCATCTTTGTCAGCCGAGCCTGCATTGGGAAATTTATTTACCACTTTTGCATCCGCACCGCGAATAGGACTTCCTACTATAAACAGATCTTTTCTGACGTCTGTGTTACTGTATAGCTCATATAACGATTCTGTCGCCAGTGCATCACCGTAGCCGGTTTGATCATAAAAATAGGGGAGGGATGAATTTCCAATATTATTGGTGGCATCAAACACCACTTCAAATAGTGCTTCCAGCTTATCACTTCTGTCTGTATTATTTTGCCAGAATGATTGCACATCATTCAAGGTGAGCAGTGAATAGCCGCTGTTGTTGATCACGTCTTCTGCAGTCGTCAAAGCCTTATCCCATTCACCTTTGAATTGGTACATCCTTGCAAGCAGGGCTCTTGCAGCCCATTTCGTAAAGAAACCTGAAGATTTATCCTGCGTCATTAAATTGGCGGCATCAGTAAGATCCTTTTCTATTTGGGCATACACTTCCTGCACTGTATTTCTTTGAGGCTTTAGCGTCGGGTCATAAACTAAAATCAATGGTACACCCAAAGCATTCGGATCAACTGTATAAGGTTTCGCAAAGAACTTTACCAATTCAAAATACATTAACCCTCTTATGGCCAACGCTTCGCCGCGCAACTGGTCAATGTTTTCATTGCCTTGCAGAGAAGAGTTGATCACATTATTTGCTCTGGAGATAGTACTATAAGCGGACTGCCAGATCCCCTGCCCATTTACGTCTGTGACGGTGTAGTTGATCTGGAAAAAATCCAAATAACGGTTACTATTAATGGAGGAGATATAAACATTATCTGAAACCAGGTCACCAAACAGGGGAGCAGATCGGCCATATAAGTTGGCGCTGTTCATGTTGCCGTAGGCTCCATTCAATGCCGCCTGCATATCTGATTCGTTTGTAATAGCAACATCAGACGAAACACTGGTATAGGGCCTGAGGTCTAAGAAACTTTTTTTGCAGGAACTTACCATTGTTACAATCGAAGAGAGAACAATGAGGCCTGCAAGTTTTGATTTATTTCGTGCTTTCATGTTTATAAATAAGTTTAATTGATTAATCATTTTTACAATTCAATGTTCAGACCCACTGTGATGGATTTTGGAATAAAGAATTGCAGGTCATTCGTTCCATCGATCGATTGCTCAGGATCCATGGTGATATTTTTGTCAAAAGCTTTTGTCCAGAGGTTAGTGCCTCTTACGTAAAAGCTAAGACGTGATAACATCATCCTCTTTAAAACGGAAGAAGGCATTTCAAATCGCAGAGCAAGATTGCGCAGGCGTATATAGTCTCCTTTATAAAAATATCTTGTTGAAGGAGCATTGGAATTGGTGGCATTGTTGAAATCATATCGTGGAACATCCGTGATATCGCCCGGATTTTGCCAGCGCTGTAACTCCTTGCGGTTATGATTTAATGAAGCAAAGCCGCCATCACCGGTATATAAAAACCCCCATTGATCATAGACATAATTTCCATACTGATAATTGAACTGCACGTCAAGACTTACAAACTTATAAGTGAACGTTGTATTGAACCCTCCAAATCCTTTTGGTGAGGCGCTCCCGATAATTGAACGTGTAGCCTGGCTAAAATCATTTGTTGTTTCTTTTTTTGTAGCATCCTTATACCATAAAGGATCGCCGGTCTGAGGATCTGCCCCTGCCCACAAGCGGGTATAGATAGATTGCACATCTTCTCCCTCGCGAATAATATAGGGAAGATTGATGATCTCTGACTGGCCTTCACGCAAATGTGTCACTTCATTTTTATTCCAGCTCCCGTTGAATGAGATCGTCCAGGTAATATCTTTTGTTTTAATGGCCGTAGCATCAATGGTTAATTCTAAACCTTTGTTCACCATAGCCCCGACATTATTACTAAACGAAGGGAAACCGCTGGTTAATGAAAGTGGTTCGGCCAGGAGTAAATGGTCTGTCTTGCGATTATAATAATCAGCTTCAACAGTGATCCTGTTTTTAAGCACACCCACTTCAATGCCTATGTCAAGAGGTTTATTTTCTTCCCACGTAAGATCTGCATTACCCACGGTGCCATTGTCATTATAAACAAGGTTAGTGGTAACTCCCGGGGCAAGGGTTTGAGGAAAACTTGCCGGCAAGCCGTTGTACGTTCCGCCGAACGAATAAATTGTTCTCCATGCATAATTCCCGATCTCTGCATTACCGTTCACACCATAAGAAGCCCGGAGTTTTAAAAGTGAAATGACGTCGACGTTCTTCATGAAATTTTCCTGGTCAATATTCCATGCTCCACCGACGCTCCAAAACGTACCGTAACGGTTGTCAGAACCAAATCTCGATGAACCATCACGACGAATACTTCCTGATAAAGTGTAACGGTTCAGAAAACTCACATCTGCTTTTGATAACAATGAAGTAAACGCATAATCAGAACCTGCATAGGTAGGTGTTTGCGGTGTTACAGGTGAAGGATAAACTATGGAGGTAGTTAACGGCAATCCTGTGCCTGTTGCATCCTCCGTAAGTTGCATTGACTTCTGTGCTTCATAACCTGCGGTTACATGTCCGCTTATTTTATCTTGCCAGGCATGAAAACCATAGTCAGCCAGGTTGGTCCATACCCAGTTGAAAAGTCTGTTATAGCGTGTATAAAATAAACCGGTTGTTGAAGGATCATTTGACGAAAAATCACCAAAGAATGGATTGAAGTAATTGTATTCTTCTATTGTGCTGTAGTCAACACCATACCGGGATGTTATTTTCAGATTATCCAGAATATTATATTCAGCGAATGCGGAACCCAGCAATTTTGAAGTTTGGTTGCTTAAGCGGTCATATTGCCGGATAGCAATAGGGTTGTATATCTGGTTAAAAACAGTAGGATCATAATTTGGCGTGCCATCAGGATTGTATGCCTCCTGTGTTGGAAGCAAAGCCAGCGCCGCAATAATTGGATTTCGGAAATTGGCACTTTCTGATTCTCCTTCCTGGTGAAATGTAGAAAGATTAAGATTAGCACCGAAGGCTAAGCGCTTGCTGGCCTGGTGTCGTAAACTCGTATTTACGCTGTAGCGTTTAAAATCTGATCCAATAATTTCACTTACCTGTTTAAAATATCCGCCCGAAAGAAAGAATTGTGTTTTGGAATCACCACCGGAAGCGGATACATTTATTTGTTGCTGCTGCCCCTTTCTTTTTACGAGATCAAGCCAGTTATAATTAGCAGTGGTATTGTAGCCAAATGCATCCAATACTCCATCAACATCAGGCTGGGTGCCGCCAACATGCAAAATGCCCTCGGTGGTTAATTGTTTAAATTCATCTTTGGTCAACGGCTTTGCGAGGTCAGGGAAAAAGGCAATATCGTTTGAGCCAAATTCCCCATCTACTCTTATCTTGGTTTTACCTGCTCTTCCTTTTTTTGTAGTAACCAGGATTACTCCATTAGCCGCGCGGGAACCATAAATAGATGCCGAGGCAGCATCCTTCAATACACTTATACTTTCAATATCGTTCGGATTAAGACCTGCCAGCAGGTTACTTGAATTCGTGGCGCCTGAAAAATCCCCGGTGTTCACAGGAACACCATCGATAATCCATAAGGGCGCGGAAGAAGAACTGATAGAACCGATTCCCCGGATGCGGATCTGCTGAATGCTCCCAGGTTGGCCTGTTGGCGAAACAGACTGAAGACCTGCCACCTTTCCCTGCAGTATCTGGTCGACAGAAGACATCGGGACATTTTCCACCTCGCTTCCCGAAACTTTGCCGATCGCACCTGTTACTTTTCTTCGTTGCTGTGTACCATAAGCAACCACTACTACCTCATTCATCGTTCCGCCGGAAGCGGATAAACTGATCGTATAACTATTTGCACCAGTGAGGCTGATTTCCTTGTCGGCCAAACCTACATAAGAAGCAACGATCGATGAGGCATTTGAAGGAACTGAAAGAGAGAATGAGCCGTCTGCAGAAGTAGACGTTCCCGAACTTGTTCCCTTAATAACAACAGAAGCATTTGCAAGAGGCGACCCTTTTTCGTCAGTAACTTTTCCTGTAATTGTTCTGTTTTGACCTGACGCAAAGAGAAGCGAGAAGATTGATGTAACAAGAAAAATAAATTTTTTCATTGCCTGATGTTTTGATTTTACGCCCATAAATACCAACCGATTCTGGGCTAACTGTTTTCATTCTTTGGTTGGTAAATTGTTCCAGTGAGGATAAACAAAGGACAAAAAAGAATTGCTCAATGCTTCGCGTTTTCGCTTTCAATTAACCGAACCATGAAAAAGAATAACCCAAACGCAATTATTCAAATAAAAAAACCAGGGCTTTAGGTGCGATTTGTAACTTTTGAAATCAGAAGTAGAATTTTTTCATCACTTCTGCTTTTCTTGAGAAATAGTTGAACAATCATTTCGTGCCTGGTCACAGCTCTATAAATTAATAAGTCATCGTTCTGTCATGAAGTAGAATTTTTAAACGGGAGGATTTCCTCAACCATGAATTTTGATAAGCGAAGCAGCGTTATTAAAATCTGAATAATCTATTACTAAATTTCTCCATTTTACGGCAATAAAATTGTTTCAGTTTTCTTCAACCATTCGTACCTGAATTCGTCCACGAATAATTATTTACTAGAGGTTAACAAGAAGGACAAATAGATTTGATGTAGATGCCCGTTAACAGTTAAGTTATTTTAATCCTTATCCGAATCATGAAAATATAAACCTAAGAACCACTGTTGTTATGATTCGTGACCGATACCTCAAACTGTTCTTTATTCCCTTGTTGGGGGTAATGATCCCGCCTGTTTCAGGTATTATTGTCTACAGCCATTATTCAAGCATTGAGATAATGGCTTCAGTTATTTATTTCATTCTCACCTCGTTTTGCATCTGGAGTGGTTGCAACTGGATCCATAGTAACCTAAGGGGTCAATTTAAAGTAATAAACCCTTTCCCAAAAATTATTTCTCTCTGCATTATCTGTTTATTGTATGGGAATAGCGTAGGCAGTATCTCAACAATGATCTGGTTCTCTCTCTCAAAAGAAGGTTTCAGTTGGGATCCTCTTTTCAGGTTCAATCTTTTCTGTGCTCTTGCTATTATTCTTTTCACCCTTGTCTATGAAATTTTATTCCTAAATAAGGAACGGGAGCTGGACAGTAAGATCGTTTATCAAATTGATCGCGAACGCTCACAGGCTGAGTTGGAGGTACTTCGTAAGGAACTTGACCCTCATTTTATTTTTAATTCGCTCAACACATTAAATCACCTCATCGTTAATAATCCACAGCAAGCCTACATGTTTAACAATAAACTAGCCCAGGTATATAAATATTTTTTGATCAATAAGAATAATGAACTGATATCCATTTCTGATGAGCTTGAATTTATCGACAGCTATTTTTTTCTTTTACAGATCAGGCATGACGACAAATTGAACCTGTCCACTGAGCTGAATGGAAATGATGAAAGAGTAACAATGATCCCGCCTTTTGCGTTACAGATACTGGTGGAAAATGCAATCAAGCATAATGAATTTAGTGAAGTAAAACCTTTAAATATAAAAATCACTTTGAATAATGAATACCTGAAAGTATGTAATAATGTAAAACCAAAGCCATACCTCGTTCATTCCACAGGTATAGGTTTAAAGAATCTCAGTTCCCGTTATAAGATACTTTGTAACAAGGACATTATCATTGAAAGTACGAATGAGTATTTCGCCGTTAGATTACCGGTAATCAAACAGCCTAACCTTTAAAAAGTATTTGCCATGTTGAACACAATTATTATTGAAGATGAAAAAGCGGCCCGTCAGAATCTTATCAATGCGCTGATGAACATTGATGCTAATTTGAATGTGGCTGCGGAACTCTCCAGCGTGAGAGAAAGTATTGAATATTTTTCCACGGCACCGGAAGCAGATCTTATCTTTTGCGATGTGCAACTGGAGGACGGGTTATCATTTGAAATTTTCAGTAAGATCGAGATCCGCACTCCGGTAATTTTTATCACAGGATATGATCAATTTGTCATGAATGCCTTTGAATACAATGGCATTGATTACCTGCTTAAACCGGTGAGTGAGGATGAATTGCAAAAAGCAATCGTGAAATACAGAAAGCTTGAAAAACATTTTGGCAACCAGTCCTCACTCAATAACCTGGTTCAATATGTGTCCAGGAAAAAAACAAGATTGATCGTAAAAAAAGGACTGGAAAGCATTTCCCTGCGATTGGAAGATATTGTTCTTTTTTTTACAGAAAATAAGATCGTATACGTCGTTGATCAGTGGGGTAAAAAATATCTCATCGACAGGAACCTGGGTGAACTGGAAGAAGATCTTGACAACAGTATTTTTTTTCGCGCCAACCGGCAATATATTGTCAACATCAATTACATAAAAGGATTTAAGCCTTATGAAAAAGTTAAGCTGCAGATCGATCTTATTCCTTCTGAGCTGAATTATTCAATTATCATCAGCCAGGAAACAGCACCCGCTTTCCGGAAATGGATGTATGAAGCATAAATAAAGTTTCAGGAGTTTCAAGGTTCCAAAGTTTCAAAAAGCATTCGCTTATCCTCTGGAACTCCTGGAACGTTTGGAACTTGTAAACTCATATTGCTTTGACCACGTTGCAAATTACACCTGGTTTGCCTAATGTGTAATAATGGAGCACAGGCACTCCAAATTTTTTTAACTCTTTTGATTGCTGAATAAGCCATTCCGTTCCTATTGCTGCCACTTCCTCGTCATTTTTACATTTCATGATCTCGTTAGCCAGTTCATTGGGAATGTCGACATAGAATGTACGAGGAATAACTGTCAGTTGTTTTTTTGTTGTGATGGGTTTCAAACCGGGTATGATCGGGATGGTTATTCCCAGATCACGGCAGCGTTTTACAAAATCAAAATATTTCTGGTTGTCAAAAAACATTTGCGTAATAATGTATTCGGCGCCGGCTTCCACTTTTGCTTTTAAATAGTTAAGATCTGTATTCATATTTGGCGCCTCAAAATGTTTTTCGGGATAACCTGCTACACCGATACAAAATCTTGTTTTCACGGCTCCCTTCAGATCTTCTTCCAGGTAGATCCCATTATTCATATTGGCTACCTGTTTCATCAGGTCAATTGCATAGCGATGCCCATCAGGATCCGGCTCAAAAAATGCCTCATTTCTGGGAGCATCACCCCTGAGAACAAGTACATTATCCACCCCCAGGAAGTTCAGATCGATCAATGCATCCTCCGTTTCGTTTTTGCTAAACCCCCCACAAATAAGATGGGGTACGGCATCCACCTTGTAGTGATTCATAATTGCAGCACAGATAGCTACAGTACCTGGCCTTTTTCGTACATCAACTTTCTCAAACCGCCCGTCCGGTCTTTTCTTGAACATAGTTTCACTGCGATGGTAAGTAACATTAATAAATGATGGTTTATGTTCCATTAGCGGGTCAAGATGCTCATAAATAGCACTCATTCCTTTTCCCTTCAGTGGGGGCAATATTTCAAACGATATAAGCGTATCCTTTGCTTCTTTTATATGCTCTGTAACGGTCATTATTCTTTATCTTAAATATCGTGCAAACATAAGAAGGCAGAAGCCAATTACAAAGTGTGAGGCCATTAAGTCGTAAAACTCATGAAGTCAGTAGCCAGTGATCCTGTTAAATCGCATCTTACAAGAGTGGACAAAAATATTGAAGCGTTCATACCGGTGATAAAGGGCTCATGGGCCTCAATGACCATTTAATTGGGTAAATTGCATTGATGGTCACCCGGCTTCGAACTTTTTTTCTCAGGTTTTTTATTATCATAAGCTTTATACTTGCTGCGGTCTTTTTGCTGGCTTGCCTGGCACCGTATCTTGATCCCATCAAATGGTGGTTCATCTCGTGGCTTGGGCTTATTTTCCCCCTCCTGTTGGCATTGATGCTTATTTCAGTTTTTTTCTGGTTATTCTTTAAACCAAAGTATTCTTTACTGTTTTTGATCGTGTTGTTAATGGGATGGAAAAGCATCAGCGTTTTTTATGCCTTTCATTTTTCCAGGGAATTCAACTATGAAAAACCTGCCAATGTGCTGAGAGTTGTTACCTGGAATGTGGCCCGGTTTATTGAAATAAAGAAGAATAACAACACAGGCAGTCAAATTCGTTCGAAAATGATGGAGCAATTGCTGGACCAGGATGCGGATATACTTTGTTTGCAGGAATTTCATTCTTCGGCGTTGAGCGATTATTACGATAACATAAGCTATATCCGGAAAAAGTTGCGTTATCCGTATTTCTACTTCTCATTTGACGAGGACGGATCAAAGCAGTATTATAGTTCCATTATTTTTTCAAGGGTACCAATTATTGACAGCGGTATTGTTTACTATCCCAGTCCCAGTTTACACGAACCGCTGATACATGCAGACATAAAATTCAACGCTGATACTGTAAGAATTTTTACGACCCATTTGCAATCTGTCCAGCTAAAAAAAAGGGATTACGAAAGGATCAATGAAATAAAAAATTACGAAGACAGTATCGTTTCGAATTCAAGAACAATTTTTTCAAAACTAAAAAAGGCCATAGAGCGGCGCAGTGTCCAGGCTAAGGTTATAAAGGACCAACTCAGGCAAAGCACGTACCCCGTTATCTTTTGTGGTGATTTTAATGATGTACCCAACTCTTATACATATTTTACTGTTCGCGGTAATATGCAGGATGCATTCCTGGAAAAAGGAAGCGGTATTGGCCGATCGTTCACTTCCATATCACCGACACTTCGCATAGATTACATCCTTACATCAAAAGATTTTTCAGTTTTGCAATTTGACAGGAACAAAAGGAAATATTCTGACCACTATATGCTGGTTGCCGATTTAAAACTGCACCCCTAAAGGGGAGTTTAGAACATTCTTTGTTGAAGGCATAAACGTTTATTTTTGCCAGATAAGATAAGTCTTCGTGGAAAAGCAAACGAGTTGAACGAGGTTTAAAACTAAATGCAAAAAGCTAAAGGATGATTGAAAGTAAAAATAATAAGCGTGAAATGCAAGGCTCACCTTTAGGGCCCGCCCGTGCCGGTACGGACGGGGATGGGGGTAAGAGCGAACTAAAAGTCAATAATTCATTAACACGACAGAAAGAAGTTTTTAAGCCTATCACTCCCGGCCACGTGGGTATGTATGTATGCGGACCCACCGTAAGCGGTGAAAGCCATTTAGGTCATGCCCGGCCTTATATAACTTTTGATGTTATTTATCGCTATCTAAGTCATCTCGGTTACAAGGTTCGCTATGTTCGTAATATCACAGACGCAGGACATTTTGAGGAAGAAGGCAGAGAAGCCGAGGATAAGATCTCAAAAAAAGCGGTGCTTGAAAAGTTGGAACCCATGGAACTTGTGCAGAAATACACAAACTTGTACCATTGGGCAATGGAACAATTCAATTGCTTGCCGCCATCAATAGAACCAACGGCAACGGGGCATATTGTAGAACAGATAAACATGATCGAAAAAATTATCGCTGATGGTTACGCTTACGTGATAAATGGTTCGGTGTATTTCGATGTAGAGAAATATGCAGCAGGTCATGATTATGGAAAGCTCAGTGGCAGGGTAATGGACGATCTGCTTGAAACCACCAGGGAACTGGAAGGGCAGGAGGAAAAAAGGAATAAAGCAGATTTTGCTTTATGGAAGAATGCTGCACCGGAACACATCATGCGATGGAGAAGCCCATGGGGTATAGGTTTTCCAGGCTGGCATATAGAATGCTCTGCGATGAGCGCGAAATATTTGGGTGAGCAATTTGATATACATGGAGGCGGAATGGATCTTTTATTCCCTCATCATGAAAGCGAGATTGCACAAAGTACCGTTTGCAATCACCTGGCTCCCGTTCGTTACTGGATACATAACAATATGATCACGATCAATGGGAAAAAGATGGGCAAGAGTTACAACAACGTCATCAAACTGACAGAATTGTTTAGTGGTGACCATCCGGCGCTGGAGAAAGCATATCACCCGATGACGATCCGGTTTTTTATTTTACAAACCCATTATCGAAGTACACTTGATTTTGGTAACGAAGCCTTACAGGCTTCAGAAAAAGGATTGAAGCGACTTTGGGAAGCGTATGAGAATTTAGGGAAGCTGCAAGCGGCAAATGACACGCCACAAGCAGAGGATAGCGAGCTTGAAGCGAAAGTAAAAAAACTCATAGCCGAATTCGATGAATTCATGGATGATGATTTCAGTTCACCGAAAGTACTGGCCAATATGTTCGAGATGGCGCCCATCATCAATTCAATCAAAGATGGATTGATTGCGGCAGGTGCACTAGGTGGTACAACCATACAGTTGATGAAGGAAAAATTCAAACTTGTGTCGGTCGTTTTTTCGCCGTGCGAAGCGCTTGATAAAGAAGACGCAAAAGAAGCCAAAAATTATTTTGATGTC
>Ga0163161_10001755_pt1 | contig 15846 bp, 16 predicted proteins | sample S45metaG_FD_129847 | JGI IMG/M metagenome (GOLD analysis project Ga0163161, IMG submission 129847) | Switchgrass rhizosphere microbial communities from Kellogg Biological Station, Michigan, USA - S4-5 metaG | ecosystem: Host-associated > Plants > Roots > Rhizosphere > Soil | place: USA... | reverse complement strand
TCGGCGCACCGTTCTTCCCGCGTCCGGCTGGCGAATACGCAGAACTGCTGATCAAACGCATCCGCGGCTTCGGCTCCAAGGTCTACCTGGTCAACACCGGCTGGACCGGTGGTGGCTACGGCGTTGGCAAACGCTTCAACATCCCGACTACCCGTGCGGTGATCGCAGCGATCCAGAGCGGTGCTTTGATCGGTGCTGAAACCGAACACCTCGACACCATCAACCTCGACGTACCATTGGCTGTGCCGGGCGTTGAGACTGGCCTGTTGAACCCACGTAACACCTGGGCTGACAAGGCTGCTTATGACGAGTCTGCCAAGGCGCTGGCCGGGTTGTTCGTTGAGAACTTCAAGAAGTTCGAAGTGAGCGACGCGATCAAGGCTGCTGGGCCGCAGTTGTAAGCGTTGGTTTGATGTAATGAAAAAGCCGCCCTTTGAGGGCGGCTTTTTTGTGGGCGTTGATTTACACACGCCACGTGCACAACTGCCAATATTCCAGCTGAAAACCCGCTAAACGACCAGAATAATGGCAGTTATGGGGTTGGCTTAATGCCTTCCAGTTTCTGTGTATCCCATCGTTGCGTCATGATCGCTTGGTAGAGCATGTCGATGGTCAGCGGGACTTTGTCGCCGCGACCCTTGGCGCGGCGCTTGAGGGATACGTCAAAGCCATCAGGATGAAAGTAGCGATAGGCGTCGTAGTCCACGAAGTCGATCCCGAACTGCTCTTCCAGTGCTTCCATCAGTTGCTGCGCATCGGCACCGTCGCAGCCCAGGTCGAAGTTGATCGAGGTGGAGAGGCTGATGGTTTTGCGTTCAGGTAGACCGAGTTCTTCGTGCAGCAGCTGCATGAGCAGGTGCATGGTGTGGTCGTCGGGGAAGTTGGGGGCGAGGTTCATTGCTCAGGTGTCCGGTTGGGCTTATGCGGATCTTATTGGGGGGCTGACTTTGGGGGACGGGTGCATCTGCTGTTCCCGTCGACAAAGACATTGGAACGATCCCGATTTTCCTTGGCGTGCTCTTGTAGCGCATCAATATGGAGTTCGCGGGAAGGCTGACGCTTACCTCTTAAGATTTCGTCCATCTGCTGCACGCTTTCAAGTAGATCATCAAAAAATGTGCTCATTGTTTTCCAGTGTTCGATGACGGCTTTTTTGATTTTGATCGTTTCCACGCTCCTCGTGGGAATGCAGCCCGGGACGCTCTGCGTCCCAAGAGCCGAACGCGGAGCGTCCGTAGAGATATTCCCACGCAGAGCGTGGGAACGATCTTCATCACCTCGTCACGGCCATTGTTGTCTCGTATGCAGTATCCGCACTATTTCTATTGTTTCAGCCAAGATGACATAGACCATAACGTAATTTGGTGTGGCGACTATTTCATGAGTGCCAGGAATTCAGCCCTTTCTATAAAGCTTTGGTTGCTGGCCTGCATACTCTGTCTTGAATTCAAATACTTCGTCCAAAGCAACGGCCGCGTCAGGGTTGTCCTGGCAAATGTAATTCATGATGTTGTCCCGGTCAGTCAGCGCCGAGGGGCCCCAAACTACCCGCATCAGCGCGCTCGTTGACGTATGGCATCACGTTTGGCAGCAAAGATTCGGCGCGCCTCTTCGTCGCTCACTCTTGGCCGGGGATCATCAATGCCAGCCTGAACCTGCTTCTTGAACCACTCCTCGTAAGCAGATGCTTCATGGGCGTGCTTCATTGCCTCAGAGCGGTCAGGGCGAGAATAGCTTTTTACTTGAAGAGGGTCATAGCTCGATGTATCGACATCGAAATGATTAATGCCTATTCCTTGCAAGTAGATCACTAGGGTTTCGAGTCGTTTAAACAGGCGAGTTTGCTGGCTGCGTTGCGCTGCCAAGGTATTTGTTTTTGATCCATGTTGAACTTGAATCGCCCACCCACCTTGCTTGGCTAAAATATGCGTGGTGTTAACGGCGCCGCTTTCAACCAATTTGACGAGCGCGCTGTGATCAATCGTTTCGGTTGTCATAAGTAGGAGCCCATGGAATATAAGTGGCTCACATGCTACGCAATCAATAATAGTTTGCAATATTTTGCCTCCATTAAGGATGTAGGAATCAGTATCCTTTTTCGTGGGCAGCCAGCTCACAGGGAAGCTGGCATGCCCTGTGATTACGGTGTCTTAGGCAGGTGCTTTCCAACCCATCATGCGTTGTTGGGCGACTTGCATCAGGTCGAAGCCGTCCTGAGTCAGCAGGTAAAGCGCGTGGGTGATGTGGGGAATGTCTTCGACGTCGCCGTGTTTGAAACAAACGCAGTGCAGGGTTTTGAGGAGGTCGCTGGAGGCTCGGATGCGCTGGATGGCGGCTTCGAAGATGTCCTGGGGGTTAGCCTCTGTGTCGATGATCAGGGGCGAGGAATCGGTGAGGTTGGTTTGCAGGGGGCGGTAGCGATCAAAAAGAGGATTTAACGTTGTCACAGATGAACACCTATATTTAATTGGTAATGTGAGCTCTCTTTGTCGGGTGACCAAGCCCGAGCCGCTGATGCCAGCGACGGTCACGACTATAGGTGTGAGCCGTCGGGCAGCGATAGACGACAAGGGATCTGAAGCTGTAGGACCGGGATGAAGCTTTTATAGGGCGTTGCCTACAGACTTATCTCTTTCGGAATTTTGTCTCGTTTGATTGCCTTCAGGCGTTTGACATCTTCATTTGGAATGCTGGGGTGTGGCTCCTCCAGGCTGGCTTGTACTTGTGCTTTGAACCATGCGTCGTAGGCTGCCTTGTCGAGCGGTAGTTGAGTGTCGAGTGTTTTGAATTTCATCAGATGCACCGCGTTATCGTTCATCGTCGGAACGCCGCCCGGACCAAGCCCGGCTCCCACAGGGATTTTCATCCGGGCATTAACCAGCGGAAGTTTTCGGCAGTCGTTGTCGGGCGATGTCCAGCAGTTCGTTGCCGTCCTGGGTCAGCAGGTACAACGCGTTGACGATGTTTGGGATGTCGTCTGTATCAGCCTGTTTGAAGCACAGGCAATAAAGGGTTTCGAGCAGGCCGCTGGCGGCGCGGATGCGTTGTCGCGCGGCGTCGAGTATTTCGTAAGGATCTGCGTCAGTGTCGATGACCAGCACGGGTGTTTCGCTGTAACTGGTTTTGAGTGGGCGATAGCGGTCTGGCATGGGGTCCGTCCTGTTTTCAGCGGCGCGGCTAACTATAGGGGCGCGCATTCATGCCTCGCAATACCGCGCAAATGGACGGGTTTTGTAGGGGATTTACTGTCAGTGTCGCCTTTTGCCTACGTGCGGGCCGAGGTTTTTTTCAGCAATACCCTTTTGGGGCGAATTTCCTACGGGGTTGTCAGGCGCAGCGCTTCCAGCCTCGGTAGGGTGCGCGTCAGAATCTGTAGGACGTTTCGAAAACGACTGTGCAACGCTTAAGGGGAATCAGCCCGGCTCATGCTGCATGGGCGAGCAAGGGCCGGGTGTTTCAGGAGCAGAAGTTGATCGAGCAACTACGGGTGGTCGTGTGAGCCACTTGACCAGCAGTGGTCAGGACGTTCGCCAGGCCTGTTGGGCGGAGCATTCCAGGGTGTCGCACGTAGCGAGTATCGGTGGCTCTGCGGGAGGCCCGTCGCAGGCACTCAGCAGCAGGGAAATCAGGATCAGCGCAATTGCAGCAATCGGTTTGTGAAACATGGTCGTTCCTTGTTCAAATGCCGCGACCATCAGGCGTCCTGCCGTGATGTGAAGTGCGCGGACGGTTGTTGTGCGAGAAAGACCTTACCGTCAGATTGAGCGGTACCGCGAGGAACAAAGTGTTTCGTTTGTTTCATCCTGTGGCAAAGCTCCATAGGGCGACGCGGTATCATCCCGTATCGTTTTGGTCCCGACCTTTTCTCGACTCGCGGCGTTTGCCAGCTAGGCTTTGGGCTTCGCAGCGGTCAACGGAGTGACAGCTTATGCACAACACCCTGGAACAGGTTTTCGGTTATCCACAGTTTCGACCGGGTCAGGAGGCGGCAATCAGCGCGGTGCTGGCCGGGCGTTCGGCGGCGGCGATTTTCCCCACCGGTTCCGGTAAGTCCCTTTGCTATCAATTACCGGCCTTGTTGCTGCCGCACCTGACGCTGGTGGTCTCGCCGTTGCTCGCGCTGATGCAGGATCAACTGGCGTTCCTGCAACGCCACGGCATCGCGGCGGGCAGTATCGATTCGGCGCAGAGCCGCGACGACGCCAGTGATGTGATGGCTCGGGCCAAGTCCGGTGAGTTGAAGATTTTGATGATCTCGGTGGAGCGTCTGAAAAACGAGCGTTTCCGTAATTTCCTGCAGCAAGTCCCCATCTCGCTAATGGTGGTGGACGAGGCGCACTGCATCTCGGAGTGGGGCCACAACTTCCGCCCCGACTACCTCAAGCTGCCCGACTACCAGCGCCAGTTCAATATTCCACAGGCGCTGCTGCTGACCGCTACCGCGACGCCCAAGGTGATCGCGGACATGGAGGCCAAGTTCGCCATCGCCCCGGAAGATGTAGTGACCACCGGTTTCTACCGGCCGAACCTCAACTTGTTGGTTGAGCCCGTACGCGGTCAGGACAAACGCCGACGTCTGGTCGAATGGATGAGCGAGCGCCCCCATCAGCCGAGCATCGTCTACGTCACCTTGCAAAAGACTGCTGAGCACGTCGCCGAACATTTGGGGCGCAACGGCATTCAAGCCGAGGCCTATCACGCAGGTTTGCCCCACGATCAACGCGAAGCCATCCAGAAACGTTTCATGGCCGGGCAGTCCAATTGCATCGTCGCCACCATCGCGTTTGGCATGGGCATCGACAAGAGTGACATCCGCAACGTGGTGCATTTCGACCTGCCTAAATCCATCGAAAACTACAGCCAGGAAATCGGCCGTGCCGGGCGTGACGGGCAACCCTCCGACTGTCTGGTATTGGCCAACCGCGATAGTCTCAACGTGCTGGAAAACTTCGTCTACGGCGACACGCCCGAACGGGACGGTATCCGCTGTGTGCTCGATGAAATGCTCGCCGCTGCGCCTGAGGGGCAGTGGGAGTTTTTGTTGGGGCCGCTGGCCGATCAAAGCAACATTCGCCAATTGCCGCTAAAGACCTTGCTGGTCCAACTGGAGTTGCGCGGCTTGATCGCCCCGCGTTACGCCTATTACGCCGAATACCGGTTCAAGTATTTGCAGGAACCGGAAGCCTTGCTCGCGCGCTTCGAGGGTGAGCGCAAGGACTTTGTCGCCGCCATCATCCAGACCTCCAGTCGCGCACGAACCTGGGCTACGGTGAATTTCGACGCCTTGTACGAGCAATATCAGGCCGAACGCAATCGGGTGGTCAAGGCACTGGATTACTTTCAGGAAAAGGGTTGGGTCGAGCTTGAAAGCAAGCAGATGACCGAGGTCTACAGTCTGCGGCAAACGGACTTCGACAGTCAGGCGTTGAGTGCCGAGCTGCACGCTTACTTCACCCAACACGAACGTACAGAAATTGCGCGGATTCACGCGATGCTGGACTTGTTCTCCACCGACCACTGCCTGGGTTATCGCCTGGCCGAATATTTCGGTGACGAAAACGCACCTCGGCAATGCGGGCATTGTTCGGTGTGTTATGGGCATGTGGCGCGGCTGCCTGCGCCGCCGGAATTGCCGGCGCTTGTGGATAAAAATTTCGAAGCACTGTGCGGTGAATTTATCCATAGGCATGAACAGCACACGGGTAACGTTCCGTCGGCTGAGCGCGTGACTCGGTTCCTCTGTGGGATCAGTGTGCCGCTGTTTACCAAGCTGAAGGCGCGGACTATTTCAGGGTATGCGGTGTTGGAAGATTATCCGTACGGCGAGGTACGCGGTTGGGCCGAGGCTCATCTGTGAAGTTGAAGTACGACCGCTTCCACAGCGGTCGTTCAAACATCTTCATGAGGTTCACCGTAAGCGTCGGCCAATAGCGACTGGGCTTGTTGCTCGAGAAAGTCGAAGACCTCCTCCTGAATCGATCCTTGGTATTGCTTGCGGCGGCCTTTGGAAACAATGCCGTTTTGATCCAGGCACTGCATGACTAACCTGGACAAAAGATTGCCTCGAACGTCGTAGTTTTCGTTCACAACCTTCACGAGTGTATCGAACCGCTGAAGAAAGTCGGTTTCCTCTCTCAGCTCTACCTCGAGGGCCCGTTTAGCCATTTCCATTGTGAAGGCTACGCAATCGGTGGCATCCCAGTAGCGATAGATGCTGGCGTCACCAATGAAGTTGAAGCTCATTGTTTCCGCATCAATCCAGCGAACATCCCAGAATTCACGAACGGGCTTTGAGAAAGATTGCAGCGCTTCCAGATAATGTTGTTCTTCGCGCTTCATAGCGACCGAAACAGGTAGCAAGAGACCGTTTTCGAGAGCGCCGCTTCGGCACAGAGCCAAGTGGATGAGGAAGCGTGAAAGACGGCCATTGCCGTCCATGAACGGGTGCAGAAAGACGAAGCCAAAAGAGGCGATGCCTGCGACCACAAGAGGATCGAGTTGCTCTGGCGCTCTGTTGGCGAACGTCATCAACTCTTCCATCAATTCACGACAGAGCCCTGGGGCCGGCGGCACGTAGGTCACGCCAGCTGCGCCGCGAAACGAATTGCTCAGGTGATTCTGTTCGTGACGGAATGCGGCTGCACGATCAAAGGGATTAGAGATCGCACTATTTTGTAACGCGACAAGATAATCTTCGGTAAGCGGCCGACGCTCATGTGCCTGGCGGAGCAGTTGTACGAATCGCTGTGCTTTCTGCTCGCTGGGAGCTTCCTTCTCGATGGCAAACGAGTTTTCGGTTTCGCTCAGGTACGCCCAATTGATCGCCCGATCCATCATCTCTTTTGGAAGGGCGCCAATAAAGGCTCTTGATCGACCCAGAATGTCATAGTCGAGCAAGGTCTGAATCTCTGTTGTGCGTTCGACTGTCGCGCAATATCGAAGTGTGCCAAGTCCATTGAAGTCGACTCGCCAACGCGAGTTTCGTACCGATGGCCCGGTGATGTAGTTGTCCGGGGCAAATAGAAAAGTAGCGGTACCGCGAGGATTATCGGGATAGTCCAGGTGCTGACCGGTGAAAAACTCCCAGAGGAAACAGATTTTACGTAGGTAAGCGCTACTGGGAGCCTTGGTAATGGCTTCGACCAGTATTTGGCCATCAATATGAGGGAGTGCCTGAGCCAGAATGGCGAGATTGACGCCCTCATGTTTTAGGGCAAATATGATGTGAGCCAGATAGTCATCTTCCGCTGGCGCAACGCTCTGCGGTACTGACAATGCACCGCCGATTTTCTCCAGGCGGGTAACCGGCTGGATGATCGCTGGCCGCTTCACCTCGATAGCTTTCAGATCCAGCGCATCAATCAAATGGGCGTAGCCCACTCGGTTTCCCATCGGCAGTTCCCCCGTCCGGATAGATTTTTTTTACCACACCAAGTTTTTTTTTAAAATCGGCGAAGCTGGCAAGAAAATTTTAACCTGATTCAAGCTGTTGGCTAGCGCTCATTTCACTCCTATTGAGTACTTCCAGAGTTCTGTATCCCAAAGGACTCGGACTTCTGCTGTGAGAATGGGGCTGCAATGGGTATCTCATCCATCCGCTGAATGTCGCTCATCACAGGAATAAATTTCAAAAACGCACGACGCCTGACTATGGTGGTGGCTGTCTTTGGATCGCCAACAAGAGAGCAAATCATGAGCCAGACGCCATTCAACATTCAGCGCGCCGCCGTCATCGGTGCAGGCACCATGGGCCGTGGCATTGTCATGTGTCTGGCGAACGCCGGGGTGCCGGTGCAGTGGGTGGATAACAATCCGCAGATGCTTGAACAGGCGTTGGCCACGGTAGCCGAAACCAACGCTCACAATGTGCGCCAAGGGCGCATTGATCAGGCCGAAGCTGACGCGCGCATTGCGCGAGTGACCGCAGCGGCGGACTACGCATCAATCCGTGAAGTCGATCTGGTCATCGAAGCGGTCTACGAAAACCTCGAGCTGAAACAGAAAATATTTCGCGAACTGGATGGGCTGCTCAAACCCGAAGCGATTCTGGCTAGCAACACGTCGGCGCTGGATATCGATGCTATCGCTGCGGCAACTCGCCGTCCGCAGCAAGTGCTGGGCCTGCATTTTTTCAGCCCTGCACACATCATGAAACTGCTGGAAGTCGTCCGTGGCGCCCAGACTGCTCCGGCAGTATTAGATGCAGCGCTGGCACTGGGCAAACGCATGGGCAAGGTCAGTGTGGTGGCGGGTAACTGTGACGGTTTCATCGGCAACCGCATGCTCAATACCTACGTGATCGAAGCACGCAAGATGCTGCTGGAGGGTGCTTATCCCTATCAGGTGGACGCGGCGCTGCAAGGTTTCGGTTTCGCCATGGGGCCGTTCCGCATGTACGACGTGGTTGGCGTAGACCTGGGCTGGCGAGCTCGGGAACTGGCGGGCACAGGGCAGGATGCGCCGGAGGTTCAGGTGGACAACCGGCTGTGCGAACTCGGACGTTTCGGTCAGAAGAATGGCAACGGCTATTACCACTACGAACCGGGCAGTCGTCAGGCCGAGCACGATGTGGAAGTGGATGCGCTGGTGTTGCAGGTCAGCGAAGGATTGGGCTTCCAGCGTCGCGAGATCAGCGCTGAGGAGATTTTAGAGCGTTGCTTGCTGGCACTGGTCAACGAAGGGGCGAAGATCCTTCAGGAGGGCATTGCCTCGTCGGCGCACGACATCGATCTGGTGTACCTCAACGGTTATGGTTTTCCGGCGGCGAAGGGCGGGCCAATGGCGTGGGCGGATCAGCAAGGATTGGCCGACATTCATCAACGCTTGATGGCGCTGGAAACCCGGCAGGGTGATCACTGGCGTCCGGCACGCTTGATCGGCGAATTGGCAGAGGTGGGTAAAGGGTTTGCGGATCGATAAACTTCAGCCACTTCAAGACGAGAGCTGCGCATGAATCAACGCACCGACTACCCACACTTCCAGCCCATCACCACCCGCTGGCACGACAACGACGCCTACGGTCACGTCAACAATGTCACCTACTACAGCTTCTTCGACACGGCGGTGAACACTTACCTGATCGAAGTCGGTGGCCTGGATATCCATGACGGCGAGGTCGTGGGTTTTGTCGTGAGTTCGGCGTGCGATTACTTTGCCTCCATCGCCTTTCCGGACCGGATCGAGATCGGCTTGCGGGTTGGCAAGCTGGGCAACAGCTCGGTGCAATACGAATTGGCTGTGTTCAAGCAAGGGGAAAACGAAGCTTGTGCGGCCGGGCGCTTCGTGCATGTCTTTGTAGATCGTGCTTCAAATCAGCCGGTATCGATTCCGGCCGGATTACGTGGAGCGCTGGAACGCCTGGTGGTTTAGACGGGGCAAAAAAATCGCAGCCCCAGGGCTGCGATTTTTTTAACTACCGATTAACGAGGCGATGGAAGCCTCAGTGGCGATAGTATTTGTGTTTGTGCTTGCGATGGCCATAGGCATGGCCACGACCTGGATGGCCGTCACGGTAGTAACGACGATCACCATGGCCACGATAAGAGCGACTATCGTTGTCGTCATCTTCATTATCGTATTTGTTGCCCATGTAGTTACCCAGCGCGCCACCGGCGCCGCCGCCTGCTGCCGCGCCGATCAGGCTGCCCGTGGTGCCGCCCATGTTGCGACCGACCACGTTACCGCCTGCCGCACCCAGCGCACCACCGATGGCAGCTTCGCCACGGCTGTGTTTGTTTGCGCCGACTGCGCTACCACCCGCACCGCCCAAGGCCGCGCCGATGGTGGAACCTGTACTGCCGCCTAACGACTGACCGACGACCGAGCCAAGAACCCCGCCCAATGCGCCGCCCACACCGGCTTCGGTGTTGCCGCCAGCAGAAGCAATGCCACTGAACAAGCCAAGGGACAACAAGAGAATCGAGGAGAACTTCATGGAGGAACCTCAAGGGGATGACGACGCGATCCTGAGGCTGTGTCAGAGGTGTGACAATCGAAATCCGACGAGTAACACGACTTGTGCACATTTCTATAAGTTACTGTTTTATAGACGGAACTTAACTGTTTTTTGCCGGTCTTTAGTTACTTAAGACAGGCCGTTTCTATACAGGAACGGCCTTTTTTGTGGGCGATTGGAAAGTGATTGATCCGGAATATTTGATGATCGTTCCCACGCTCCGCGTGGGAATGCAGTCAGGGACGCTCCGCGTCCCAAAGCGTGACGCGGAGCATCACAGGAGGCGTTCCCACGCAGAGCGTGGGAACGATCACGCCGCCCTAAGCCGACCTGGCCAAAATCAACCCGGTCTCACTCGCCATTTCCAACCGGATCGCCACGAACTTGGACGTCGGCGTATGGCTGCCATCCCCGATGCTTTCCAGCGGCACCAGCGGATTCACTTCCGGGTAGTAAGCCGCCGCTTGCCCCGCAGGAATATCAAACGCCAGCAGCGTGAAGCCCTTCACCCGACGCTCACGCCCGTCATCCCAAATTGAAACGATATCGGCTTTTTGCCCCGGTTTGAAACCCAGGCGAATGATGTCGGCTTCGTTCACAAACAATACATCGCGCTGACCTTTCACCCCACGGTAACGGTCGTTGAGACCATAAATCGTGGTGTTGTACTGATCGTGCGAGCGCATCGATTGCATGATCAAATCCGGCAGCACGCCGGTAGCGCGCGTGCGCTCGTGCACCAGGTCTTTTGGCAGTACATTCGGTCGGAAATTGGCCCGGCCTGACGGCGTGTTCCACTTACGCGCACCGGCGCTGCTGCCGAGATAGAAACCGCCCGGATTCTTGACCTTCTCATTGAAATCGCGAAAACCCGGGATAGTGTCGGCGATCAGATCGCGGATACGGCTGTAATCAGCCACCAGCCAGTTCCAGTCCACCGGTTTGCTGCCCAGGGTCGCGGCGGCGATACCGGCAATGATCGACGGCTCTGAACGCATCTGGTTCGACAGTGGCTGCAATTGGCCGTTGGAAGCATGGACCATGCTGAACGAGTCTTCTACGGTCACCGCTTGCGGGCCTTCGGTCTGCATGTCGATGTCGGTACGACCAAGGCACGGCAGGATCAACGCGTCTTTACCATGAGCCAAATGGCTGCGGTTAAGCTTGGTGCTGATCTGCACGCTCAGGTCGCAATTGCTCAATGCCTGGAACGTGCGCGAACTGTCCGGAGTAGCTTGGGCGAAGTTGCCGCCCAGGCCGATGAAGACTTTGGCGCGACCTTCGGCCATGGCATGGATCGCCTCGACCACGTTGTGGCCGTTTTGACGTGGCACCTTGAACTGGAAACGACGCTCCAGCGAGTCGAGGAACGCCACCGGCGGACGCTCGTTGATGCCCATGGTCCGATCGCCCTGCACGTTACTGTGGCCTCGCACCGGACACAGACCGGCACCTGGCCGGCCAATGTTGCCGCGCAGCAGCATCAGGTTGGCGATTTCCTGGATGGTAGACACCGAGTGGCGATGTTGGGTGATGCCCATGGCCCAGCACATGATCACGTTCTTGCTCTTGGCGTACATGCGTGCCGCTTGCTCGATCTCCACCAAGGTCAGCCCGGACTGTTCGACGATCTGCTCCCATGGCGTATCGTCGACGGCGGCCAGATATTCCAGCACGTTGGCGCTGTGTTCATTGAGGAAGTCGTGGTCGAACACGGCAGGTTCACCGGCCTTCTGCGCATCGCGTTCCCATTGCAGCAGGAACTTCGCCATGCCGCGCATGATTGCCATGTCGCCGCCTAATGCCGGACGGAAGTACGCGGTGTTGGTCGGCTTGTCGCCGTTGGTGAGCATTTCGATCGGGTGTTGCGGATGCTGGAAGCGTTCCAGGCCGCGCTCTTTCAGCGGGTTGATGCACACCACCTGCGCACCGCGTTTCACCGCTTCGCGCAGCGGTTCGAGCATCCGCGGGTGATTGGTGCCGGGGTTCTGGCCCCAGACGAAAATCGCATCGGCGTGTTCGAAGTCGTCGAACGTCACGGTGCCTTTGCCGACGCCGACGCTTTGCGCCAATGCCACACCGCTGGCCTCGTGGCACATGTTCGAGCAATCAGGGAAGTTATTGGTGCCGTAGGCGCGCACGAACAGTTGATAGAGGTACGCCGCTTCGTTGCTGGCGCGGCCCGAGGTGTAGAACTCGGCCTGATTCGGGCTCGACAGCCCTTGCAGGTGTTTGCCAATCAGGGCGAAGGCCGCTGACCAGCTGATCGGTTTGTAGCGATCGGTCTCGGCGTCGTAGCTCATCGGCTCGGTCAGACGGCCCTGGTATTCAAGCCAGTAGTCGCTCTGCTCCAGCAGCGAGGTGACGCTATGTTTGGCGAAGAATGCAGCGTCGACACGGCGTTTGGTCGCTTCCCAGTTCACCGCTTTGGCGCCGTTCTCGCAGAACATCACCATGCCCTTTTCCGGAGAATCGCCCCAAGCGCAACCGGGGCAGTCGAAGCCGCCGTTCTGGTTGGTCTTGAGCATTATGCGCAGGTTTTTCAGCGCGTTGTCGCTGGTCAACCAGGCCCGGGCAACGCTGGCCAGCGCGCCCCAGCCACCGGCCGCGCCTTTATAGGGCTTGTAGCGGGGGACGGGTTTCTGGTCGGCTTGTTGATGTTGGCTCACGCTTGAGTCTCCAACGCTGGGCTGTAGACCCGTGGCGCATTCTTCTGTGGTAGATGGATGAGATTGAGGTTATGACGACGGGCCCATTGCACGGCAAGGCCCGTGGGCGATGACAGGCTGACGAGGGTCTGGATGCCGGCGCGCAAGACTTTCTGGATCAATTCGAGGCTGCACCGGCTGGTGACAATCGCCAGGCCGCCAGTCGTCGGGATCTTCTGGCGGATCAACCCGCCAATCAATTTGTCGAGGGCGTTGTGCCGGCCGATGTCTTCGCGGCCCAGCAGCAATTCGCCCTGAGCATTCATGAACACCGCCGCATGCACCGCGCCGCAATGTTGGCCCAGCGGCTGGAACGCGCCGATGCGTTCGCGCAGGCCATCGAGCCATTCGGCGGGCGGCAGCGGCGCGCCGGGCAATACTTTGAGGTCGGGCAGAGCCTGTTCAACCGCTTCCACACCACAGAGCCCGCAACCGCTGGTTCCAGCCAGTTGCCGACGTTGCTGCTTGAGGTTCCAGAAGGCGCGATTGGCGATGGTCACTTGCGCGTATTGCGCCGACCCTTCGCCGGTTAATTGCAGGTCATAAATGTCGGTCGCGTCCTCGATGATGCCGCTGCCCAGGCTGAAGCCGACGATGAAGTCCTCAAGGTCCGTCGGCGTCACTAGCATGACGGCCTGGCTGATGCCGTTATAGGCAATCGCCAGCGCAACTTCCTCGGCGAGCGCGGTGTTGGCCGATTCGGTGTATTGAAGGTCGCTGTAACTGTACGTATGGCTTGCGTCTGGCGCGGGCGTTTCGAGGGCTGGCGCCGCGCAGGTGGGGCGCTTAGTGTTCATGGGCATCACCGACGGTCTGATCAGCTCTAAGCCTAGGCGCGTCAATGTGTCGCGTCTAATCGCTATTACTGATCCGCCGATAGATGACGTCGATCAAGAGTCCTTTGGCGATTTCTGATAGATCGCAAAACAGGCTTCCGCCAAGGCCGAGCGTGGGGCGCTGCGACGCATGATCAACCCCAGCCGTGCGAGGGTTTGCGCGTTTTCGATGGGTTGCAGGCGCAGGTGATCGGTGAGATTTTCCAGCCCGCCGTCCAGCGGCATCACCGCGCAGCACATGCCGCCGTGCACCGCTTGTAACAATTGGTGCACGGCATCGGTTTGCAGCAGGGGCTGAGGTGACAGGCCACGGCTGTGGAAGTTGTGGTCGATGGACTGGCGAAAGTGCATGCCGCTGGTGAGCATGCCCAGCGGCAGTTCGATCAGCGACTCCCAGCTCAAAGGCGCGTCGCCGAAACTGAAAAAGCGCTGATCGTAGAGCAGGCCCATGTGGGTTTCACTGAACGCCAGTGAATCGAAGCGTTCATTGTCCAGACGCTCGAGATAAGACACACCGAGGTCCAGACGGTTGTTCGACAGCTGCTCGAGAATTTGCTCGGAACTCAACGCCGACAGTTCGAAACGCAGGTTCGGGTGTTCAGCGTGCAAGCGTTGCATGAGCGGCAGCGGATCGAAACTCGACAGCGGCACCACGCCCAATCGCAACGTACCGACCAGGTTACCGCGACAAGCCGCAGCTTCAGCCTGCAAGCCGTCGTAAGCCGCCAGCACTGTGCGCGCCCAGGCCAGCACACGCTCACCTGGTGCGGTAAACCCTTCAAAGCGCTGCCCACGATTGACCAGAGGCAACTCAAGTTCTTCTTCGAGGCTGCGTAGGCGCATGGACAGGGTCGGCTGGGTGATGTGGCAGCGGGCAGCGGCCTGGCCGAAGTGCCGGGTTTCGTCGAGGGCGATGAGGAATTTCAGTTGCTTGATGTCCATCTTCGCTCCAGGGCGCGGTGAAGGAGGGGATTCTAGCGCTTGCGCCAGATCAACGTCATTGGTCGGGTTGGAACCGGGGGTTACCCGCTTGGTCTAGTCTCTTGCGTCTGGAAACCTAAACCCAAGGAGAGTGCACCATGAGTATTTTTAGCTTTGTGAAGGAAGCCGGCGAAAAACTGCTCGATCTGCTGACCCCCGGCAACGCCAATGCCAGCGAGCAGTTGAAGGAGCACATCAGCAAGGTTGGCCTGGGTAACCCGAATGTGCAGGCCACGGTCGATGGCGACAAAGTGACCGTGACCGGGGAAGTCGGCAGTCAGGAAGAGAAAGAAAAGATTCTGCTGGCGGTGGGCAATATTGCCGGTGTGGGCAGTGTTGATGACCAAATCACCGTAACCGGGCCGGTGGCGAAGGCTGCGGTGTTTGTCACCGTGGTGAAGGGCGACACCCTCAGCGCGATTTCCTTGCGCGTGTATGGCGATGCCAACAAGTACAACAAAATCTTCGAAGCCAACAAACCGATGCTCAAAGACGTGAACAAGATTTATCCGGGGCAGTCGTTGCGCATTCCCGAGTAATCCTCAAGACCGCTTTCGCGAGCAGGCTCACTCCCACAGTTCTGCATTCACTGAAGATCTAATGTGGGAGCGAGCCTGCTCGCGATGGATGCGACTCGGTCTCAGAGCCCTGCGATAAGCTCCCGATAATCCCCCACCGCCGCAAACTCCGCCGTGTCCTTGGGCCCTTTGCGGCTGTCCGGCTCGCTCACTGCCAACAAATGCTCGACACCAAAACGGCGCGCACTGCGCAGGATCGGCAACGTGTCGTCGATAAACAGACTGCGCGCCGGATCAAAGCCGATATCGGCCTGCAACGCCTCCCAGAACTGCGCATTCTCTTTGGGAAAACCGTAATCATGCGAGCTGATCAAGCGCTCGAAGTACGGCGCCAGTTCAATCCTTTCCAGCTTCAATGACAGCGAATCCCGGTGGGCATTGGTAATCAACACCACACGCTTGCCTGCCTGTTTGATTGCCGCCAGAAACGTATCCGCATCCGGGCGCAAGGCGATCAGATGAGCGGTTTCCAGTTTCAGTTCGCGCACCGGCAGTTTCAATTCGGCGCTCCAGAAATCCAGGCAGTACCACTGCAACTGGCCGGCATTACGTTCGAACAGCGGCTGCAATTCCAGCTCGGCCATGGTCCGGCTCACCCCATGCAGCTCGGCGTAACGCTGAGGCAAGTGCTCCATCCAGAAATGATTGTCGTAATGCAGGTCCAGCAGCGTGCCGTCCATGTCCAGCAGAACGGTGTCGATGTCGCGCCAGGGCAGCAGGGACATAAAAAACTTCTCCAGCGGTAAAAGAGATATCCGAGGTCAACAATCAGGATAGGCCGGGTATAG
>Ga0163161_10001754_pt1 | contig 15849 bp, 16 predicted proteins | sample S45metaG_FD_129847 | JGI IMG/M metagenome (GOLD analysis project Ga0163161, IMG submission 129847) | Switchgrass rhizosphere microbial communities from Kellogg Biological Station, Michigan, USA - S4-5 metaG | ecosystem: Host-associated > Plants > Roots > Rhizosphere > Soil | place: USA... | reverse complement strand
CAACGTGACGGTGCGCAAGGCCACCCTTGGCACGGATGAAAACTTCCCAAAGCGGCCAGTCACTGCTCACGCTGCCTCCCGCGCTTGTTTCTTGGCTGAATGAGCCGCCGCGGCCTCGCGCACCCAGGCGTTGTTATCCCATGCCTCGCGGCGCGCGGTGATGCGCTCCCTGGCAACCGGGCCCTCGCCGCGGACGACCGCATAGAATTCTTCCCAATCGACCTCACCGAAATCGTGGCCGCCCTTCTCTTCGTTCCACATCAGCTCTGGATCGGGGACGGTGAGGCCAAGGAAGTCGGCCTGAGGCTTGGTGATGTCGACGAACTTCTGGCGGAGCTCGTCATTGGTCTCGCGCTTGATCCGCCAACGCATCGAGCGCTCGGTATTGGGGCTGTTGTCGTCGGGCGGGCCGAACATCATCAGGCTGGGCCACCACCAACGGTTGAGGGCATCCTGTGCCATGCGCTTCTGGTCCGCCGTGCCGTTCGCCAGCGCGATCATGATCTCGTACCCCTGGCGCTGGTGGAAGCTCTCTTCCTTGCAGACCCGGACCATGGCGCGGGCATAGGGGCCGTAGCTGGTCCGCTGGAGCGGCACCTGGTTCATGATCGCCGCGCCGTCGACCAGCCAGCCGATGGCGCCGATGTCGGCCCAGGTCAGCGTCGGGTAGTTGAAGATGGTCGAGTACTTTGCCTTGCCGCTGTGCAGCGCCTCGATCATCTCCTCGCGGCTCGTGCCAAGCGTCTCAGCCGCGCAATAGAGGTAGAGGCCGTGGCCAGCCTCGTCCTGCACCTTGGCAATCAGGATCGCCTTCCGGCGCAGCGACGGCGCTCGCGTGATCCAGTTGCCTTCTGGCAGCATGCCGACGATCTCGCTGTGCGCATGTTGCGAAATCTGGCGGACCAACGTCTTCCGGTAAGCTTCCGGCATCCAGTCCTTGGGCTCGATGAACTCGTCGGCCGCGACCCGCGCCTCGAAGGCTTCCAGCAGCGCCGGATCCTCGGGCGTTTCGATCGGCTGAACATTCTTGCTGAGCTCGGTCGTGTACATGGCTTCGCCTCTAGCAATTGCGCCCTCGCACTTCAAACGCATGAACGAGGCGGCTAGAGCCGCCGTCATGGCTTACGAAACCATCCTCTTCGACCAGGCGGGCGGCATTGCCCGGATAACGCTCAATCGGCCTGACCGGCTGAACAGCTTTACGCGCGCCATGCACGCCGAACTGCAGGCGGCGCTCGATGAAGCAAAGAACGCTCGAGTCATCGTCCTAACAGGCGCCGGCCGAGGTTTCTGTGCTGGGCAGGATTTGAACGATCGCGCCGTCTCGCCCGGACAAACAGTGGACCTCGGCGAGACGGTCGAAACAAGCTGGAACCCGCTGATCCGCCGATTGGCAACCATGCCACAGCCGGTCATCGCCAAGGTCAACGGTGTTGCTGCTGGCGCGGGCGCCAACATCGCGCTTGCCTGCGACATCGTCGTTGCCGCCAAGGAAGCGAAGTTCATCCAGAGCTTTTCAGCGCTGGGCCTGATACCCGACAGCGGCGGCAGCTGGCATTTGCCGCGCCTGGTAGGGCAGGCCCGAGCCTTGGGGCTGGCGCTGACCGGTGAACCACTGCCAGCCCATAAGGCTGCCGAATGGGGCCTGATCTGGAATGCTGTCGATGCCGATGTACTCGACGCCGAGGTCGATGGCATTACCACCAAGCTTGCCTCACTACCCCCGCTCGGCCTTGCCGCGATCAAGGCAATCATCCGCTCAACCGGCGAACGTACGCTCGATCAGGAACTGGACCTGCAGCGCGACGAAATGCGCCGGCTCGGGTTCACCGAGGACTATCGTGAAGGTGTAGCCGCCTTCCTCGAAAAGCGACCAGCGAATTTCAATGGTCGCTAGGCGGCTCGCGACCCGTCCGAGCCAAGCCTGATTTCCGTGCCGAGGGCGTTCTCTGCCCAGTTGAGCGCAGAATCGAAGGGCTTGGCATGAAGGGCGAGGATCGATCTATCGACGCGTTTCAGCTTTTCTGCGGAAAAAGAGATTTGCGGCTGTTTCGAATGTTTGCCGCCGTTTTCCTCGACACTCATCTCCCGCTCTTCGAAGTGTAGCCCGATGTCTAGCGCCCTGCATGCCTTCATGGCCGCCTGCGATGGCTGCTGAGAAATCAGCTCGAAGTCGACGACCCGATCGTCGTCCCAACCGCCGCGCTGCATCGCTCGCTTGAACGATTCAAGCTGCAAATGATGCGCAACCATGGCGAGGTTGGTGGCGCGCCCGAGATCGTCGCCGGACGCTTCGGTCGCACTTTGTAGCAGCGCTTCCCGGTTGGCGTCTCCGGAAGCCATGTGCCACGCCAGCTGTGCGGTATGAGTCATACGCTCCGGCCCGCCTCGGAGGACTGCGCGGAGGAACCCCGGCCGATCGATGGTGACGAACAAAGGCAGCAGCCTATCGGTCCGGACGACAAACTCATCGAGGATGCCGTTGACCCAGCAGGCCGCCTTCACGGTGACCGCCTCCCCGGCGACGAACGGACGGCGTAGTGCGTTCCTTGCGAGCCGCAAGGCCGGCGCCAACACATCTAGTGGCCGCCCTTTGCGCAGGCTGACGGTCTTCCAGGCGGCGAGGTCCGTCAGGCACTTGGGCTCTTTCAGAACCAACGACCGACCGGGTACATCGATCGACCGCGCCAGTGATGTCGAACCGCAAAATGCGACGTTGAAGATGTACCTGTCCCGCGGCAACTCAAGCTCTGGTGCTCTCATGAGCTCAGCGAGCCTCACGGACACGGGCGGCTCCAGACTGATATCGCTGCGGCCGTCGACAAAGGACGCTTGGCTCAGGAGTTCGCGGTTGGTCTTGAAAAGCACCGCCCGTTTGGCATCAAGGTCGATGGAATGGAGGAATGTTCCGGGTTTCGAAAACCTGAAACTCGATGCAAATTCCCTAAGCGGCGACATGCGCCTAAACTACCAGCCGATCAGCCCGGCGCAGACGGAGCGCTCTACAGACGAACCTCATCTATCGACGAACGGCTCTTGGTCACGATCTCTGCACTAAATCAGTAAACTTTTGTAAGTCGATGTTGCCGCCGGAAACGACGCAGATGATCGGTCCCTCTCCGGCCCGTCCGCTGAGCGCCGCGGCTAGTGCCAGACAACCTGCTCCCTCCGCTATCACTCTCGCCTTTTCGGAGGTCAGCCGCATCGCGTCGCGAACCTGATCGAGCGAGACGACGATCGAGCCGTCCGCGACGGAGGCCATGCGGTCCCACATTCGCTGCGTGACGCTCTGGCCACCGGCGCCATCGACGAAGCTCGCCTGCCAATCCGGGAATTTGCTTGGCGCTCCCTGCTTCAACGAAAAATCATAAGGCGCGGCCGTTTCGGGTTCCGAACCCAACACCCTTACATCCGGACGCAGCGCCTTGATCGCACTGCCGACCCCCGTAATCAGTCCGCCGCCGCCAATCGCGGCGATCACCGTTTTTACGTCCGGCGCGTCCTCAAGGATCTCCAGGCCCATCGTGCCGTGGCCGGCGATAAAATCGTCATTGTCGAATGGGTGCACGAATGTGCCCTGCATGCCGTCGAAAGCATGCGCCTCGGCAGCTTTCCACGCCTCTGCGTAAGAGACGGGGACGATGGTCGCGCCGAGCCCGCGCATGCGGTCCAGCTTGGTCTGCGGCGCGGTCTCGATGGCGACCACCGAACAAGGAATGCCGGCGGCGCGGGCGGCATAAGCCACTGCCTGCCCGGCATTTCCCGCGCTGATCGTCCAAACGCCCCGCGCCCGTTCCTCGTCACTTAGCTTCGCTACCGCATTGGCGGCGCCGCGAATCTTGTAGGCATTGGTCGGTTGCAGGTTTTCGAGCTTCAGCCGGACGTCCGGCCCGCCCTTGCCCAATTCGAGCCGCACGAGTGGTGTGCGCAGGATAGTACTCGCGATGCGCTCGCGAGCCTCGCGGATTTCCTCAATCGTGATTGGCCGGACCGGCTGCAGCATCAGGCCCCCTTCTGCTCGACTGCTTGCTGCAATTGTGGAGGCGACTCAAGGCGCGGCGACAAAATCCGCCGGCGCGCGAGTTGGCTTGCTTCTGAACTCGGGTTGACGGATAGTTAACATATATCAACGGGGAGACGGGGCATGGCCAATTCCGTTGCGGCGCCAACTGCGAAGCGTCTCGAGTCGCTAGACTTCATTCGTGGCTGCGCGTTGTTCGGCATCCTGATCATGAATATCGTCGGCATGGGCCTTGGCGCCGCCTACGACAATCCGACAGTGATGGGCGGGGACACGGGCATCAACCTGTGGACCTGGTTCGTCGTCAACGTGACGTTCGAGGGAACTCAACGCGGGCTTTTCTCCATCCTTTTTGGGGCAGGTGTCATCCTCTTCACTCAGAGGCCGGAGTCCACCGACGCCTATTTCCGGCGCAATCTCTGGCTGATTGCCTTCGGGCTATTCAACGCTTGGGTGCTGCTTTGGGGTGGCGATATTCTCTATTTCTACGGCCTCACCGCCCTATTCCTATTCGCTTTCCGGCACCTTCCCGGCAAAAAGCTTCTCGGCCTTGGCATTGCGTCGTTCGTCCTCGGCGCCGCATGGACCGGCCTCGACACCTACAACATGCTGGACCTGCACAAGCGCGCAGTGGCTGCCGAGAGAGTGTCTGCGGGGGCGCGAACAGAAGAACAGAAGAAAGCTGTTGAAGAATGGAAGGAGGAGGCTCGCGGGGGGCCTTCGCCGGAAACCGTTGCGAGGGTCACACGTGACAACCAGTCCGGTTATCTCAGTGCGCTGCGCGTGAGAGCGCCGCGGATTGCCGAAGCCGAATCCTGGAGTGCCTATCGCTATTTCTTCGACGTTTTCGGAATGATGATGATCGGGATGGCTCTGTTTAAGTTAGGCATCCTGACTCTGGAGGCACGCACGCGGACCTATGTGGCAATGATGCTGGGTGGATATGCGATCGGCATACCGCTCAATCTCTATGAAGCCTATTGGCTGATGAACCACGGTTTCTCAGGCCTCGCACGGCACCAGGCGGACATTACCTATGATTTCGCGCGGCTTGCGCAAACGACTGGCCACCTTGGCCTGCTGTGCCTATTCCTGCGATCTGGAATCTTTTCCTGGTTCCGGCGCTCAATGGCAGCAGTCGGACGGATGGCGCTGACCAACTATTTGACCCATTCGTTGGTCGCGCTGATCATTTTCGTGCTCCTCGGCTATTGGGGCAAGCTGGAGCGCCACCATCTCTACTACATCGTTTTCTCCGTATGGGCGGTGCAGGTCGTCGTCAGCCCGATCTGGCTGAAGCACTTCCACTTCGGCCCCGTCGAATGGCTGTGGCGATACCTGACCTATGGCAAGGCGCCGCCCTTCCGCCGGGAAAACCCCTCCACGCCGGCAACGCTCGTGCCTGCCGAGTAGGCATTGCGTCAGCGCCGCTTCGCCCGCAATGACGCGGGCGAAGAGGTGGAAATGAAGACTCAGCAATTGCTCAACTATGCCCGCGACCGGTGGGTGCCCGGCGAGGCATCGAGCCTGGCTGAAATCGCTTCCGCCATTGATGGAACGCCGGTTGCGACGACAGGATCGGGCGGCCTCGACTTCGGCGGCATGCTGCGTCACGCACGGCAATTCGGCGGGCCGGCACTCAGAAGAATGACGTTCCATGAGCGGTCCCGGATGATCAAGGGCCTCGGCCTGGCGATCCTGGCGTGCAAGGAAGAGTTGTACCAGCTCAATTATTTGACCGGCGCGACCCGCAAGGATGGCTGGATCGACATCGAAGGCGGCGCGGGCACGATGTTGTCCTTCTCGTCCAAAGGCCGCCGCGAGCTGCCCGACGCGCACGTGTTGCTGGACGGCCAGGTCGAGCCCTTGTCGAAGAGCGGCTCCTTCATCGGCCAGCACATCTACACCTCGCTGCAAGGAGCGGCCGTGCACATCAACGCCTTCAACTTCCCCGTCTGGGGGATGCTGGAGAAGCTGGCGCCGACGCTGCTCGCGGGCATGCCGGCGATCGTCAAACCGGCGAGCGCCACGGCCTATCTCTGCGAGGCAGCCGTCCGGGTCATGGTCGAAAGCGGCCTGCTTCCCGACGGCGCGCTGCAGCTGATCGTCGGCGGCGTCGGCGACCTGTTCGACCATCTCGGCGGCCAGGACGTCGTCAGTTTCACCGGTTCGGCCTCGACTGCGCTCAAACTGCGCTCCCACCCCGTCGTCCAGCGCGAGAGCGTCAAGTTCGTCGCCGAACAGGACAGCCTAAACGCCTCGCTCCTCGGTCCCGATGCAGCGCCGGGCACGCCGGAGTTCGACCTGTTTGTGAAGGAAGTCGTCAATGAGATGACCGTGAAGGCTGGCCAGAAGTGCACCGCCATCCGCCGCGCCATGGCGCCGGCCGAGCTTCTCGACCCGGTTGAGGCTGCGATCCGCGAACGACTGGCCGCAACTAAGGTCGGCGACCCGCGCGACAAGGACAGCCGCATGGGAGCCCTCGTCTCAATCGGCCAGCGCGAGGATGTTCGTACGCAGATTAGCAAGCTCACCGCCTCCGGTGCGCGCATCGTCGCCGGCAACCCCGACGCAGCGCCCGGCGTACCAGGCGGGGCGTTCATGGAGCCGATCCTGCTCCGCACCGACGACCCGTGGGCGACCAGTGCCGTCCACGATGTCGAGGCGTTCGGGCCGGTGTCGACCGTCATGCCCTACAAGGACATGGCCGACGCAATTGCTCTAGCCAATCGTGGTATGGGCAGCCTGGCCTTGTCGCTTTTCACTTACTCGCCGGATGCTGCACGGCAATTCATCCAGGGCGCGGCGGCCTATCACGGCCGCATGCTGGTCCTGAACCGCGACAATGCGGCGGAGTCGACCGGCCACGGCTCTCCCCTTCCCGTTTTGGTCCACGGCGGCCCCGGCCGCGCCGGCGGCAGCGAGGAGATGGGCGGCATCCGCGGCGTGAAGCATTACATGCAGCGCACCGCCATCCAGTCGACCCCTGCGATGATCGCTTCTATCAGCGAGCAATATATTCCGGGCGGCCCAAAGCACTTCATCGAAGCCCATCCCTTCCGCAAGCGGATGAGCGAGCTTCACATCGGCGATACGCTCAAGACCCCCAGCCGCACCGTCACCATCGCGGACATCGAGCATTTCGCCGAATTCACTGGCGACAAATTCTACGCCCATATGGACGAGGAAGCGGCGAAGGCCTCCCCGATCTTCGAGGGTCGCGTCGCCCACGGCTATCTCATCCTGAGCTTTGCCGCCGGCCTGTTCGTCGACCCCGATCCGGGGCCCGTCCTGGCCAATACAGGCCTTGAGAACCTCCGCTTCCTGACGCCGCTCTATCCGGGCGATTCGATGCGCGTCGAACTTACCGTCCGCTCGAAATCCCTGAAGAGCGAGGACACCGGCGTCGTCCGGTGGGCGGTCGAGATCTTCAATCAGAAGGACGAGTTGGTCGCCACCTACGACCTGCTGACGGAAAACACTCCCTGACGCGAGCAACCGCCCTTCCCGTCGTTCGTTGACCGGGCGAGAAGGAAGGAGGGCTCCATGAAAGTCAGTGAAGTCATGACGAGCGACGTGCAGACGGTCCGCGCCGACCAGACCGCACGCGAAGCGGCGAGCTTCATGCTCCGCGCCGAGGCGGGATCGATCCCGGTAGTTGAAGGGGATGAGGTCATCGGCATCATCACGGATCGCGACATTGCCGTTCGCGGTGTCGCCGAAGGCCGCAGCCCGGATACGCCAGTGCGAGACTTGATGAGCGACGGCATCATCTGCGCTCACGAAGATGACGATGTCACCGACGTAGCGCGGCGAATGAGCGAAGAGCAGATTCGACGCCTGCCGGTTTTGGATCACGACAAAAGGCTGGTCGGGATTGTCAGCCTGGGTGATCTTGCCCGCGAGACTCGCGGCGAACCAGCTCAGCAAGCCCTGGAAGGCGTCAGCCAGCCCGGAGGCGACCACCAGCAGTAGAAATGATTGTCGCCCCGGCTTCGGCCGGGGCCAACATCACTTCAGGCCTGCGATCGCCTGATCGATCAGCTTGGCGTCCGCCTTGGCGTCGTGCCGGTCGGCGATCAACGTTTCCGCGGCCTTGCTGGCGGCAGTAGCGGCTGCGGCGCGCAGCTCGTTGATTGCATTACGCTCCTCGGCGGCGATCTTCTCTTCCGCCATCTTGGCGCGGCGCTCGACCAGCGCTTCGGCGTCGGCATTGGCCTTGGCAACGATTGCCTCCGCTTCCGACTTGGCGCGGTCAATCATCGACGCCGCTTCCTTGTCGGCCGCCTTGGCCTTCTTCTGATATTCTTTCTTCAGCTGCTCGGCCTCGGCGCGCAGCGAAGAAGCTTCATCCAGCCGCTTGCGGATGGCGGCGATCTGGTCGTCGAGCGATTTGGCGACCGCGCCCGGCACCCGCTTCCAGACCATGATCGCGAAGACGACGATCATGGCGAGCGCCACCCAACCGCCGGCGTTCAGGCCGAGTGCGGTTGGCTCTTCGTGATGCTCGGTCGGAACCTCGGTCCCGGCGGTCATGTGCGCTACGTCAGCCATGAGCCGATTCCACTGCCTTCAGCGCCTCGTCCTTGCTGACCTTCAGGCCGGCGACCTTAGCGGCGACGTCCTGAGTCATTTCCGCGGCCGCACCGAGGATTTCGGCACGGGCGGAATCACGAGCCTTGCGAATGCGCTCATTCGCCTTGTCGAGCTTCGCCTGGTTGGTGGCGTCGGCCTTGGCGACCTTCTTCTCGATCGCTTTGGCGACGTCGCTCTTGGCAGCCGCCGTCAGCTTCATGGCATCGGCGCGGCTGGCGTCCATGCGCTCGCGATAGGCTTCTTCCATCTTGTCCGTTTCAGCACGGGCCGATTCCGCCGCCGTCAGGTCCTGGGCGATCTTCTGGTCGCGCAGGTCGACGGTCGACTGGATCTTCGGCAGCATGCCGCGAGCGATGACAAAATAGATGAACCCCAGGGTGATCGCGAGCCAGAACAGCTGCGACAGGAGCACATCCGAAAGCTGGGTAAGTTGAGGCATGGACGTCCCCGGTGCGGGCCGGACTAGCCGGCCCGCTGCCGTTTGTTAGCCGTTGAAGGCGTAAAGGATGATCATCGCCACGGCGAACGCCATCAGCCCGAGAAGCTCGGCGGCGGCGAAGCCGATGAACAGGCGGCCCTGCTGGCCGTCAGCGGCAGCCGGGTTTCGCAGCGCGCCCTGGAGGAACGCACCGAAGACGTAGCCAACGCCGGCGGCGGCAGCACCAACGCCGATAGCAGCAAGACCGGCACCAATGACCTTTGCAGAAGCGAGATCCATTTTAAAACTCCTTGATAAAAACCGACAAAACCTAGTGAAGATGAACTGCGTCGTTAATGTAGAGCGACGTCAGCAGCGCGAAAACATAGGCCTGGATGGCACCGACCAGCAGTTCCAGCGCGTTGACGAAAATCACGAAGACGAAGCAAAGCGCCGAGACGCCATAGCCCGCTGCACCGCCGCTGTTGAGGCCCTGGACCACGAAGTTGCCGAACACGTCGAGCAAGATGTGGCCAGCGAACATGGCGATGAAGGGACGAAGGCCGAGGCTGAACGGGCGAACCGCGAAGCTGATGATCTCGACCGGCGTGATCAGCAGCTTGAGGACGAAAGGCGTCCCCTGCGGCACGAACAGCGAGAAGAAGTGCAGGCCGTGCTTCCAGAAGCCGACGCCCAGTACGATCGCGAACGTGATGATCGACATGACGCCGGTCACCGTGAACTGGCTGGTGACCGTGAACGGATGCGCTCCCGGCACGACCGCGAACGGCATGGCGCCGATGAGGTTCGCGAAGAGGATGAAGATGAAGGCGGTGAACACCCACGGCAGGTATGTGCGGCCTTCCTTGCCGATGCTGGATGTAACCATGTTGTTGACGAAGCCGACCAGCCCTTCGGCGGCAACCTGCCAGCGGTTCGGGATCAGCTCGCGGCGCATGCCCATCAGCATGAAGCCGGTGATCACGGCCAAGAGGATAAGCATCCAGAGGGAGCTGTTGGTGAAGGCGAACGGGTTATTCGAGCCCAGCTGTCCATAGATCGGATCGATCATGAACTGGTGCATCGGGTCGATTTTGCTCTCTACGGCCACTTATTGCTTCCCTGAGTCCCTGTTCGAGCCCTGCTTCGTAAATCTCATCACATCCAACACCGCCCCGGCGAAGCCGATGAACATCAGCCCCAGCATGATCCACGGTGCCGTGTCGAACAGCCGATCGAGCAGCCAGCCGATAATGGCACCGCCAAGCGGCATTCCGATCAGGCTCTGCGCGACCCTCTGGCCGACGTTCTTGATCAACGTCGAGGAGTCAATCGGGTCTGGCCCACGCTCGGCCTCCACCCGCTCGGCCCGCTTCAGCCGCTCTTCGAGCGTACCTAGGCGCGCGTCCTGGGGGGACGTCGGAACCTTTTCGGTCTCGTCTTCAGCCATGCTACGCAAGCCTCCCGATGTTGTGCGCCAGCGCCTTTGTAAGGGCAGGCGCGAAAGGCATGGAACATGGCGGCCAAGAGCCCGCCAAGGCGCCGTCCCTTTATGAAGGGGCCGGGATATAGTCAACCGCGGCTTCCCCCGGTTCTTTGCCCCGTATAAGTTCGGCTCGATGAAGTATTTCCTGGCCCTCGCCTTAATCCTCGCAGGTTGCGGTCCGAAGGCGCCCGAAACACCTCCGAATCAGGGAGCGGACAACGGACAGGCTGCGACGAAACCGGTACCTCCCGCGCCGCCCGCCAAGCCCTTCTCGGTCGAGACCAAGAACGATCTCATCGAGTACGACTTCTCCTACCCGGCCGAGGCTGCCGCCATTACCGAGTTGGTGAAGCGATTTGCCGACGAGATGGCAAAGGAGAAGTCGGAACTCATCGCCGATGCCGAGGAGGACAAGGCGATGCGGGAGAAGCTCGGCACCGACTTCAATCCGTTCTCAGCTTCGACTGCCTATGAATCGTCGGGCCAAAGCGACCGCTTACTGAGCCTCCGCGTCGATTCCGGCGGCTACACCGGCGGCGCCCACGGCTATGCCTCGACGGGTGCCTTGCTCTGGGATCGTCAGGCGAAGCGCGAGATCAAGTTCGCCGACCTCTTCGCCGAAGCTTCGAACCGTGACCGGCTGCTGACCCAGCGATGGTGCGATTCGCTCAACAAGGCCCGCGAGGAAAAGCGCGGCGAGCCGGTCGGCGGCGGCGGGATGTTCGACGAGTGCCCGACACTCGACGACGTCTCGATCATCCCGGTCGATGCCGACAAGGACGGGAAGTTCGATAAATTGCTGGTAGTCGCCTCGCCCTATGTCGCCGGGCCATGGGTCGAAGGCGATTATGAGGTCGAGCTGGCGGTGAGCCCCGACCTGCTCGCGGCGCTGAAGAACGAGTTCAAGCCGAGCTTCAAAGCCTAGGGCGCGCAGTAACTCGGCACCGACACGTTCTGCATGGTGGTCCGCCTCCGCCAGACATTATCCGCCAGCAAATAGGGTTCGCCAACTTCGACCGATCGCAGCGTCACGCAACCGGCGGTGATGCCGACGTCCTGCGGGGTCACGCCCTTGGTATTGGCAAGGTTCGAGTAATGCGAACGGCGGCGGATGTTGATCGACTCTACCTCGCGGCGGACCGCGGCGGGCGCATTCGCGGCCATCCCCAGGTAACCGTCGTAACGCTCTCCGACCTGCCCGGCCGCCTTGGCTGCCCGGATCGTCGGCGACATCTGCGCCATCGCCGGCACCGCGAGAGCCAATGCCAGCAGTGCCGCCAGCTTCAGTTTCACTGCTGCCCCCTCGGCTTCGTCTGCGGGAAGTCCTGCGGATTCTGGTTGATGATGTTCTCGACGTCCCGCTGCAGGCGGACGACCACCTCCTGCTCGATCTTGACGTTGAGGTTGATCTCGATCGGCTTTTCGGGCGCCGCGAGGCTGATGCAACCGCCGAGCGGCACCGCCAGCGCGGCGGCTCCCAGCAGCGATGCCCCCTTTTTGATTCTCTCGGTCATTGCGCTTCTCTCACTTGGTTGTCGGGGTTGGCGGGTTGGTCTCGACCTTTTCCTGGATCGGGGTCTGGGTCTGGGTGTTTTCTTCGTTCTTGCGGATGACTTCGGTGGTGATGCCCGGCACCTGGTCTAGCGGCCGTGGCAGCACCTCTTCGATGACCTGACGCGGGTCGCGGAACGCCTTGGCAGTGGCAATGAGGCCGCGGAACGGCCCGCGGATGGTCAGGTTCAGCTTCAGCGGAATCTTCTTCAGCAGGCCGCGGATGATCCTCTGCGTGCCAGTCGAGCCGAGGCCAACGCCGTCGATGGTCGAGCGCGTAACGAACTCGCCGGCTAGGTCGCCGTCGAGGCGGATGATCATCGATTTGAACCGGAGGTCGCGAAGCGCCTCGAACGCGATGTTGCCCATCGTCCCGAGGTTCGCCTTGTTGACCACGCCATTATACTGGAGGAAGCCGCCGCCTTCGCGAGAATCCAGCCGCCCGCCGACGATACGGCCGCCATTCTCGTCGAAGATCATCGGCAAGACGCCATCGAAGACGCCGGCCGCGTCGATTTCCTTGAAACCCATGCTGCCGACAAAGGTGTGCGCGTCGAGACCCACGACTTCGAAGGTCAGCCGCTTGGCGGTCGGCTTGTTGAAGTTGAGGATCGTCTCTTGGAGGATCAGGCGACCACCCATGAACGGCCACTCGCCGCGCTCGATCTTTACGAGGCGATCGGGCAGCAACTGGTAATGCATGACCCCGTCCTCGACGAGGATGCCGGGGTTGACGCTTCCCAGCGTCACCAACTGGCCCGGGCCGGTTTCGAGGCCGAGGAGGTCCGTGAAGTGGATCGTCCCGTTCATTCCGGTGACCGGGCCGAATGGCGCCGCGAGGTCCATGTCGTGGACGGTGAAGTCGCCGGTCGAGGTGACCTTGCCGGTGCCGTTCCAGGCGATCCGGCCCTGGCCGGACAGGCTGCCGTTGACGAGGGCGATGATCCCTTGGGTGATCGGTGTCAGCTCTTCGGGCTGAAGGCCATTGCCGAACTTGATGCCCGGCACGTCGAGCAGCGCATTGCCTTCTCCACTGTCGAGATTGTGATGGATCGTGACGTTGGTCACCGGCGTGCCGCTGGCGGGATGCTTGAGCAGGCCCGTCGCCTCGATGCGGTTGTTGGCCAGGAGGAAGTTCACATTGTCGCTGCGCAGCGGGTAGAATTTCACCGGGTCGGCGCGGTCGGCGACCGTCATGGCGCCCTCGAAGCCGACGCCGCCCTTGACCATCCTCCACTTGCCCGCTGCCTCGGTGATCGCGAGCGGCACGCGGCCGACGATCGCGCGGCCGCCGCTGAAGGTGCCGTTGCCGGAGTAATTGCCCTCCAGAGCCGTTGCGTTGAGCTGGACCGGCGCGTCGGCCTTGCCGATCCGCATGGCGAAATCGCCGACCTGGAAGCGCTCGCGCATCAACCGAGCAAAAGCGGCGGACAAGGCAACGGGTGAATTGCCGAGCGAGCCCGCGAACTTCGGATTGCGGAGCAGCGCGCCGACCTGGAGGACCCCGCCGGGTCCCTGATAGGCGATGGCGGGACCGGTCGGGCAGACCGGAAGCCGTGACGAGCCGAGCTTCAGCGACCCCATCTGGAAGCTCGCGAACCGCGCATCGAGGCAAGTGCGGCCGAACCGGAAGCCCGCCGAACCGCCGAACTCGGCATCGATCGGGATCCTGAGGCCGCGGACTAACCCGCCGGGCACTGGGCCGTCCATCAGGGCGATCGTGCGGACGCTCGTCGACCCATCCGGCGCCGCGGTGAAGCGGATAGTATCGAGCGCCAGCCGACTGTTGCCGGCACGATAGGGCGCGACATTGGCGGTGCCGGTCATCGGCCCGCCGTTGCGTGGCTGTTGCAGCGAGACCTGGGCCGTTGGCAGGCCGCCGCCGGCCATCTGGATGTCGGTGTCGATGCGGACTTTGCCCTTGGGCCAGTAGTAATTTAGCCCGTCGCGCCCCGCCACCTGCGCCCGCGCGCCGTTCGGTCCGCGGACGTTGGCGGTCTGGATGCGCACGCCGCCGCCACCCGGATAATTGACCAGCACCAACCGGCCGTCGGCATCGAAATTGCTGACCGTGTTGCGGACGGCCGCGCCCATCGCCTTGGCGACAGGTTCGATGGGCGTCCCGTGTGCGGCGTCGAGCGCGCCGGTCAGCTGCGCCACCAACGGCCCGGCAAGCCGAGCGCTATTCGCACCATAATTGGCCGCGACCGCCAGCGTCCCCTTGCGCGCCTGAAGGTTATACTTGCCGCCCAGCCGCGTGCGGTCGGCGTAGATGGTCGCCAGCCGCGCCCGTTGCGCCGACAGGTCGAAGCCGCCGCTGGCGCTGGTCGGAGAGCCCTTGAAGCTGATGTTGGCGACAAGGTTGGCAAGGCCATTATCTCCGGCCGTGAAGCTGCCGACCGCGAGTTTCCCCTTGCCGTTGAAGTCGGAGAAGGCCTCGGCGAAACTGCTGTCGACCTCGATCCGCGGCGCGATCATCGTCATTCGGCTGGCCGGGCAGTTAAAACTGGACGCTGCGACTGGTCCCAGTACCTGCGGCCGCCGCGCCACAACACCGATGGCGACATTCGACTTCAGCCGATCGAGCGAACAAGCACCGACGTCGAGATGGTGGGCGGAAGTTGCGAGGCGGCCCTTGAAGCCGCCGGTGAGGTTGCCGCTGCCGACGATTGCCATGCCGAGGCGGCCGTAGGGTGTGTCGAGCCGGATCGTGCTGTCGGCGACGTCCAGCACGACATCAGGGAGCCGGAACGGCTTGCCGCTCGGCGCCGGCAGCAATTTGTCGATCTGGCCCCAGCTGACCTTGCCCGACTTCAAGAGCCGGCCGTTTAGATGGGCGCCGCGGGCGACGATCCGGTAAACCTGGACCGAACCGTTCCACTTCACCCGCATCTGGATCAGCGCCTTGCGGGCGACGAGGTCCGGGTGCCTGGGATCGCCGATGGTGATGTCGCTGATCTGCTGGTTGTGCAGCCCGACCTTGTCGATCGTATAGGTCGCCTGGACGCCGCGCTTCTCCAACTCGTTGGCGATGACATTCTCGGCGAGCGGCTTGCGCAAGATCCACAAAGCCGCGAAGCCGATGACCGCCAGCACAAGAATGACCAGCAAGCCGACGCGCGTAATCCTGCGGACGTGATGCCAGCCGGTGCGATCGTGGATGAGGACTGGCTCGGCGAGCCCTTCCTTCTCCAACTCCTCGCCGATCTCTTCCGGCAGGCCTTCGTCGTTGTCGGCGCTCATCCGGGCTTAGAACCTCTCGATACCGCGACCGTTCCGTGCCCGCGACGATGCTGCGTTGCAAGGCGCGCGCGGATTTCCTAGCCTTTCGCTGCTCGGTTGTTGTGTTTCCTGGGAGGCTTGAGTGGCCGACAATCCGAGCGATTCATCCGGCCATCGGGCGCGGCTGCGCCAGCGATTGTTCGAAGGCGGCGGCAAGGCCCTGCTCGATCACGAGCTGGTCGAGTACCTCCTCACCCTCGCCATCCCCCGCCGCGACACGAAGGCGCAGGCCAAGGCGATGATCGCCCGCTTTGGCGGCATCGGACCGCTGCTGGAAGCCGGGCCGGAGGTGCTCCGCAGGGAGGGCCTCTCCGAAGGTGTGATCGGCGCGCTGTCGATCGCTCGCGCCACCGCGCTCCGCCTGCTCGAAACTCGCGTTGAAGGGCGGCCCATCCTGTCGAGCTGGGACGCGCTCGGCGATTATTTGCAGGCAGCCATGGCCCATAACAGCGTCGAGGAGGTTCGCGTCCTCTTCCTCAATGCGAAGAACATGCT
>Ga0163161_10001753_pt1 | contig 15874 bp, 12 predicted proteins | sample S45metaG_FD_129847 | JGI IMG/M metagenome (GOLD analysis project Ga0163161, IMG submission 129847) | Switchgrass rhizosphere microbial communities from Kellogg Biological Station, Michigan, USA - S4-5 metaG | ecosystem: Host-associated > Plants > Roots > Rhizosphere > Soil | place: USA... | reverse complement strand
GTTCTAACTTTCCGAGATATGATGAGTAGTCTTTTTGTATTGCATTAATACGCGAAATTCCCCTGCCCATCACATTCCAATCCATCCACTTACCACGTATAACGCCAAATATTGATTCTGATATAAACTTTCGAAACAGATTTAGCTTCTCTCCTTTTAGCGCATATTTTGTTCCGAAAGTATAAGCAGCAGATTTAACCACACTTGTCATAAACTCTACACCATACCCACCGTTGTACAGATATCCATAGTGCATATCGTAAGAAAGATCGTATTGAATTCCTTCTCCTGTGGTGTATTGAATGGATAAATAAGCCTCCTTTACGCCTACATCCAACATTTTTTCATTTGCTAACAAAGCACTTATAACTATCCAGCCCATAGCAATCTGTGCTTTATTGGCACCAAAATTAAACCTGTGCCTCGGATTATTCCGTCCGTTACTGTTAATTGAAGTATCTTTACAAATTACAGCCAGCGTATTTCTTTCCAATCCAGGATCTAAAGGTAACTCGCTAAACCTCATATTAACCAAACTTAACGCTAAAGTTTGTGGGCGTGTAATACCTTGTTGATACCAATTGTCGCAATAAGGCAAAGGTTTATGGTTAATGAAATAGCTCAGACTTTTATGTATAGCCTGCCCAATCTGTTTGTTCCTATAATAACTACTTTTAGGAAGTGAATAAGCTAACGTCATCGTTCTTATTCTTTCCAATACAGGCAACCAATCTGGTTTTATGCGTTTATGATCTGCATAATTTATAGATTCCCATTTTCCGCTCTCCAAATTTAAACCTACCAGATTATCCTTAACACGTTTGTCTAGACTCATTATGTCCTTTACCTCGTCAATTTGCTCCTGATGAACCCGTTGTAATATGGTTTGAAATACCGACTGCGCTTTTGTATGGTTAAAAAAAAATGAACTAAATGTAAATAAGAATATTAAAAAAACAGACTTCTTCATATCGGCAAATATAAATTTTAGCCTGCTAATATCGAATTGGTAAAGAATATGATACCCAATTTAGTGGGTTGATGTTATATTCTTAAACAAAAAAGCAGCTCTTTTTCAGAACTGCTTAAACTTGAGGCTAAGGGTCAATGTCATTAAGTTAAGATGTCACCCTGAGGGTAATTTATATTATAAAAATCAATATTAATTAAGGACAGGTATTTAAACGAATTGATAGGCTGCGAAGAATCGTCATCTCGACCCTTCTAAGAGATCTGTCAATGATAACGTCGTCAAAGGCATTTATTTGCGTTTTATCAATCTCAAGAAATCTCCGACTACGCTCTCTACAGGAGTCCTTTGGACAGACTGACGACCGCGGTGTTTATTAGCTTTGCTCTATTTCCTTCAGACTGTTCATTTTTTTATAAGCTAAGAATCCTTTTATATCTTCAAAGTGTTCACGAACACGTTTATTGCCAAATTCAAACACTTTTTGTGCGAGTCCATCTAAGAAATCCCGGTCATGCGATACCAAAATCAAAGTACCATCAAAATCTTTCAACGCATCTTTAATAATATCTTTGGTCTTCATGTCCAAATGGTTGGTTGGCTCATCCAGGATCAATACATTTACGGGTTCTAACAATAATTTAATCATGGCCAAACGGGTTTTTTCGCCACCAGAAAGCACCTTAACCTTTTTTGTGGTATCATCGCCACTGAACATAAAGGCACCTAAAAGGTCTTTGATTTTTATTGAGCCGTCGCTTAACGGAATTTGATCAATGGTTTCGAATACCGTTAGGTTCTCATCCAGTAATGCAGCCTGATTTTGCGCAAAATAGCCAATTTTAGCATTGTGTCCTACTTTTAAACCGCCTTCAAAATCAATCTCACCCATAATGGCTTTAATCATCGTCGATTTACCCTCACCGTTTTTACCAACGAAAGCTACTTTTTCTCCTCGTTCAATCACCATGGATGCTTTTTCGAACACCACATGATCGCCATAAGTTTTGGTAAGCTCTTCTACCATTACCGGATACTGACCTGAACGTGGTGATGGAGGAAACTTCAATCGTAATGCCGAAGTATCCACTTCATCGATTTCGATTACTTCGAGTTTCTCGAGCATTTTTACACGCGATTGCACCTGTAAGGTTTTAGAATAGGTTCCTCTAAAACGGTCGATAAATTCCTGATTGTCGGCAATAAAACGTTGTTGTTCTTCGTAAGCCTTCAACTGATGCACACGGCGCTCAGCACGCAGTTGGAGGTAATGGGTGTATTTGGCTTTATAATCGTATATCCTCCCCATGGTTACCTCAATAGTACGATTGGTAATGTTATCTACAAAGGTACGGTCGTGCGAGATTACCATCACGGCTTTTGCCGAATTGATCAGGAAATCTTCCAACCATTGAATACTTTCGATATCCATGTGGTTGGTAGGCTCATCCAATAAGATAAGATCAGGTTTCTTTAATAAAATTTTGGCCAACTCGATACGCATACGCCATCCACCTGAAAACTCAGAAGTTTGGCGCGTAAAGTCTTTGCGCTCAAATCCCAAACCTTTTAACACTTTCTCTACCTCTGCATCATAATTGGTTTCTTCGATAGAATAAAATTGCTCACTTAATTCCGATACCCGCTCGATAAGCTTCATATAATCATCACTTTCGTAATCGGTACGGATAGTAAGTTGTTCATTCAGCTCGTCAAGCTCTTTTTGCATCTGGTTTACCTCTGCAAAAGCTTTCATGGTTTCTTCAAAAACAGTAACATTGTCATGAGTAAGCAAATGCTGTGGTAAATATGCAATCACAGCTTCTTTCGGACCTGTTACGTTGCCAGAAGTAGGTTTAGCTACATCGGCAATGATTTTTAGAATGGTCGACTTGCCTGCACCATTTTTACCCATTAAGGCGATTTTATCGTTTTCGTTTATCGAAAAGGTTACATCGCTAAAAAGGGTGGTTCCGCCAAATGAAACGGAGATGTTATTTACATTAATCACGATTGGGAATATTAAATTCGCGGCAAAGATAAAGGAAAGTGGTTAAATTATCGCGAGAATTTTAAGGCATAAAAAAGGATTCAGTTTTATACTAAACCTTAAAAAATCCTGATCTATCACCATACTAAATCCTAACTAATTTATGAATGAATAACTGGATTAAGAATTCAGCTACAAATAGATTAGAATTCAGGTTGAATAATCATCAATCGATAATGACGTTTTTTGGAATGATGTTCCCTGAAATTTCTTCACCGTTCAATTCCTTCAAAGTGGTTTCGATCATCAGGCACATTGCATTTAGCGCGAGATCGTTTGATGCCATGCCGAAAGGCTGCTCTATCTCATCTGCAATGGCCTCAAAGGCTACAAAAGTATAGGCAATAAAAGCTACAATAAACGGGGTAAGCCATTGGAGGCTATCAACAAGCCCGAAGGGCAACATAAAACAGTACAAATAGACAGTACGGTGCAATAATACACGATAACTATAAGGAATGGGGGTAGAAATAATACGTTCACATCCACCAACAATCTCTCCCAGTTTATCAAGGTTTTCATCGAATCTCATCTGCTGTATAGTGTCAATGCGGCCAGTCCGGTGTGCATTAGCTACCCATTCGCTCATGAGTTTCGTAATCATAACAGGTTTATACTTTGTAGAGATGATAAAATCATAATACGTTTCGCTAAGCCGTACTTTAAGGTCCTGTTGCGGATCTGTATCTCTTAGCTGATGTTTGAGGGCATAGGCAAAAGAGACGAGAAGATCAATAAATTGCTGCGAAAGCGACCTGTCAATTGGTGGTTCCGGAAGCGTAAGTACCTGCCGGGCCAGTGAACGCGTGCAATTCAATAGGGCTCCCCAGAGTTTTCGCGCTTCCCAAAATCTATCATAACTAACGTTGTTACGGAAACCGAGGAACAGTGCGAGCACAAAACCAAATAAGGTTAGCGGTGTTGGATTTAAAGGGATTTTGAAGGAAAAGATTTTACCATTGAAGAATACAACGCCAACTGACAAAACAAAAAGTAATGAGAGCCTGGGAAGCAGCTTTGGAAGAACAGAACCATGCCAAACGAACAGCATTTTGAACCAGTTTTCCTTATTTCTAATTATCATACAGCATTTTGGCTTTTAAGCATCTTTATTTATAATGTGATCGTTCCTGTCTATTTTCTTTTTATAGCTGAACCGTCTGTTCCAGTTTTTTCACTCTTTCGTATATCTCAGGATCATGTTTTTTAATCCTGATCTTTACATATTTCGACGCCGGCATATTGCTTTCTTTCACTACATTGTTGATGCCTACCAGCACATTTGTTTCCGGAAAATAGGTAATAGCATTTTTTTCAGGAATCTGATAGGAAACAATAATAAATAAAGGAGCTATCCGCTCTATTCCATCATCATAGTTGAATAAGTCTACCTTATCGCCCGCTTTGAGTCCTGCACCATCAATGTCACTCTGGTTCATAAACACTACCCTACGTTCATTCTTTATGCCCCGGTACCGATCGTCGAGCCCATAGATAGTGGTATTAAACTGGTCGTGTGTACGAGTAGTAGCCATCATATATTCCCCATCTTCCAGAGTGTTTTCAGGAAGACCGGTTAATGTAAACGGTGCTTTTTCTCCAAAATCCTTTGTAATAAATTTCCCATCCCTTGCAAGATTAGGCAGATAAAATCCTTCCTTACGCCTAACTTTTTCATTGTAGTTTTCAAAACCTGGGATACATTTTTCAATGTCGTCCCTTACCGCATCATAACTTTCTGTGTAACGTTTCCAGTCGATGACCGATTTATCGCCCAAAGTTGCCATCGCCATACGGCATACTATCTGTGTTTCATTGATGAGATTATCCGATACCGGTTTCAGCATTCCCTTTGATGACTGTACTACCCCCATTGAGTTTTCTGTAGTGATAAACTGATGCATACCATTTACCATATCAATATCGCTCCGTGATAGTGTTGGCAATATAATGGATTCCTTTCCATGAACGAGATGGCTACGGTTGAGTTTTGTAGATACGGAAACGATTAAATTAAGTTTTCGTACCGCATTGGCCGTATAGTTTGTATCTGGTGTTGCCGATAGAAAATTCCCTCCCAAGCAGAATAAGACTTTGAGTTTACCTTCATGTATGGCTTTGATTGCCCTCACCACGTCATACCCATGCTTACGGGGAGGATTAAAGCCATAAAAATTCTGAAGACGGTCGAGTTGGGCATCAGTAGGTTTTTCATCAATCATCATGGTCCTGTTTCCCTGAACATTACTGTGCCCACGAACAGGACAAACACCTGCCCCGGGCTTACCGATACTACCTTTTAACAACAGGATGTTGAGCATTTCCTTAATCATATCTACTCCATTAGGCTGTTGGGTGATTCCCATTCCCCAGCAGATAATGATTCTTTTTTTGAATGCCAGCATTTGTGCAGCATCGTAAATCAAAGCTGTAGAAACACCAGATTCTTTTGCAAGTTCTGCTAACTTATAGGTTTCGAACTGCTTGATAAAAGCATCGTACCCAACTGTTTTTTCGGCAATAAAATCTTGGTCGAATACCGCTCCTGGAGATTTCCTTTCAAATTCAAGTAGAAGTAATTCAATCGCCTTTAAGAGGGCCATATCGCCATTTATTTTTACCGGCAGATAAATATCTGCGAGTTTTCCGCCATTACCCAGCACACCACTTACCTCCTGAGGGTTACGGAATCCCATTAATCCTGCTTCAGGCAAGGGGTTTACGGCAATGATCTTGCCCCCATTCTTTTTACATTTTTCGAGGGCACTCATCATCCTCGGTGCATTGGTCCCTGGATTCTGGCCGACGATCACAACCACGTCGGTATCGTAGAAATCCTCAAGCTTTACGGTTCCCTTTCCAATACCAATTGTGGGGCGCAGTGCAGTACCTGATGTTTCGTGGCACATATTGGAGCAATCGGGCATATTGTTGGTCCCATATTCTTTTGCAAATAACTGGTAAAGAAATGACGCTTCATTGCTCGTTCTGCCCGAGGTATAAAATGTTGCCTCATCTGGGGTTTCCAACGCATTCAGATGGGCTGCAATTTTCGAGAATGCATCATCCCAGGAAATGGGTTGGTAGTGGGTGCTCCCCTGTGGCAGATACATCGGTTCGGTTAACCTTCCCATTTTCCCTATGGTAAAGTCATCCAGCTTGGCCAGGTCAAAAACAGAATTTTCCTTAAAAAATTCGGCAGTAACCCTTTTGGTTGTAGCCTCTTCGGCAAGCGCCTTTGCTCCATTTTCACAATATTCTCCCAATGGAGAGCGCTCATCATCCGGGTCCGGCCAGGCACAGCTCGGGCAGTCGAAACCGCCTGCCTGGTTCATTTTAAATAATGCCTTTGTTCCTCTTATAAGTGTTTTTTCTTCAATCAGATCACCAAATGCAGCCACTACTGCCGGTATGCCTGCAGCCCATGTTTTTACGGGTGTTAGTTTAAGGTCTAACAATTTATAGGGATTTTCTGCAGCCGGTTCTTTTTTATCGTTCTCCATACCTTAACTATTTAAGTGGGGATTGGGGTAATTATCGCTTTGGTCCTCTTCTACGTTATCGAGGCAGGTAAAGTCCTTTTCTATCAACAAGCTAACAGGCCCGCTAAGCTCGCTAAATCCTACCTTATCTGTATTGACCAGCTCTTCCACCATTTTCTTGGGCATGTTCAGTACGATGCGGTTATCAATAAAATCGGCACTTAGGTTGTCTTTATTTGTGGTTGTTATAGCGTATTCCAATGTTTTACTCATGAAATGGGAACTTTCGGAGAGAAACCCAACAACACCCAGCGCCTCGACTTCGGATTTGGTTAATCTATATCTTAATGAGTTACCTTTAATTCTAATTTTCATGCGATGTAGGGATTAATATCTGATCGTTAGTGGTATATATGTTAAACCTGTCGTTTCTAAGAAAGCCAAGCAATGTTATATTAAATTCATTAGCCAATTCTACAGCGAGGGTTGATGGAGCCCCGATTGCGGCAACAATCGAAATTCCGGCCATGGCTGCTTTCTGGATGAGTTCAAAACTGGCCCTCCCGCTCAACAGCAATATAAATTGACTTAAGGGAAGCATATTCTTACTTAGCGCAGTACCGATTAGCTTGTCCAATGCATTATGACGCCCAACGTCTTCACGTAGTAATGCCAATTCGCCTTCTATGGTAAACAGACCAGCAGCATGGATACCGCCCGTTGCTGCAAAATTGCATTGGGCCAGCCTCAATTTTTCGGGCAAGCTGTAAAACACATCGGGAGATAAACGCACCTCCTCTTGATGAGCTAAATTTGAATAAGGACTTACTGTTCTTATGGATTGTATAGACCCCTTGCCACAAACCCCACAGCTTGAGGTGGTATAAAAATTCCTGTCAGATTGCAAAAGATTAGGTATAAACCCTTCTATCAATTCTACACAAACAATATTTTCTTTTTGCAGTTCGCAGGATATGGGTATATGGGCGATAGCTTTAACATTTCCATGTGAAGAAATTATACCTTCTGTAAACAAAAAACCAAGAGCAAGTTCCAGGTCATTTCCGGGTGTGCGCATGGTGATGGAAATATTCTTTTCAACCCGGTTACTGGCCGGCCCATATACTATTCTAATTTCGAGTGGCTCTTCCACTGATAATATGTCCAATGAAGGTGAAGCGATGAAACCTGAAACTTTATTGACAGGTAGGTGCTTAATCGAAACTGATGGGACATCCCTCATAACAATGATTGGTAAAGTCAGAAATTAACAATAAATATAGTTATTTTGAATATAAAGCAATTGTTATTTCCTGATATAATTAATAAGCCAGCAGCGTGTCCAAGCCTGTTAAGCTTGCAGCTATGGCTATACGATTTTACAACGATAAAGCATTCCTTATTTTGTTAAGTCTTGCCATTCTGAACTAATTATAATTTAATTATATTTAACTTCAAACAAAAGAAAGAAGGAATATTAGTCAGACTAAATGCTTAAAATATATAACTGTGAATCAATCTCAAAACGTAACAGACTACCCGAACAACAATACCATTTTTACGGTTTGGAAATTTAAAGCGGGTGCAGCTATCAGGCCTGCCTTCAAAAGGCTTTGTGCACTGGTAGAGAACATGAACCGTTCCTATGCTATTAGGGTGGTAAAAGGAAGAACGAGCTGTGTACTGGGCGTGGGCTTTTCGGCCTGGGCAGAACTGGGATTACCTTTGCCCCCTCCTAAGGAGCTTTGTAATTTCGAGCCAATTATCGGCGCGAAACATACCGCAGTATCCACTCCGGGAGATATCCATATCCACCTTCGGGCGCTAGACATGGCAATATGTTTTGATATGGCAAGTGACATTGCGAGCATCATGCTGCCAGTTGCCAATTGCCTGGAGGAGATACATGGATTCAGGTACTGGGATGGCCGTTCAATCCTGGGTTTTGTTGATGGAACGGAAAATCCAATTGGTGATGAAAGGCTCTTTTTCGCTCTCGTTGGAGAGGAGGACGCAGCATATAAAAACGGGAGTTACCTTTTTGTGCAAAAATATTTACATGAAATGAAAAACTGGGAGGCACTTTCAACGGAGGATCAGGAGAAAGTAATCGGTCGGTACAAAATGAGCGATATCGAAATGACTGATGATGTAAAACCCAGTAACTCCCATAGTGCCCTTGCAGGAATTGAGGATAAAGCAGGAAATGACCTTAAAATAATCAGAGACAATATGCCGTTCGGACATCCTTCAAAGGGTGAAGTTGGAACCTACTTTATTGCTTATTCTAAAAATTTCAGTACCGTTAAGGAAATGTTAACACGAATGTTCATAGGTTATCCACCTGGCAATTCAGATCGGATCCTCGATTTTAGCACCCCACACACAGGCACCTTATATTTCGCACCAAGCCTTACCATGCTACAGGCTTATGCTGAGGAAGGCATGTAGCTAATTGTTGCGATGATTGATGTGAGGTAATACGAGACGGGGCTTGAACCAAAACCACTGGTCCTTACCGATCATGTGCATCAGATAATCATTGATGGTTTGGAAATTCGCTAAAGCATCTTTGGATGTTTCTCACTCTTTAAATTTTGAATATTGTCCTCTTTCCATTTTTATATTTAATCGTTGGTAAAATTCAACAGGATTAAATGCTATTCGCTTATATTCTGTTTGTACGGTTGTTTTCGCTTGATTTAGTTTATTCTGGTTTTCCCAAGCGGCAATTGTTATAATGACCAAATTGCCCTCACTGTCTTTTTGTTCGAAAACCTGATCACTTATAAAGCCTGGCAAAGTTCTTATAAACACCCTGTTATAATTCATTCTCTCTACAAACTCGTCAACTGATGCTTTGGGAACTGAAAACTGATCAACGAAGTAGATCTCATCAAGATTTTCTTTTTTCCTGGATAAATTTGTGAGGTTGATGGGTAAGACACCCAACTGTTGTAAAAACCCTAAGCGGTCTGTTTGTACCTGACTTCCGGTTATTTTGCCATTTTTAAATTCATAGGTTACTATTCCGTCAACAGAAACAGTTTTATTGGTGGGCGGAATATCCTGAAATTGATTTTTATGGGTTCCACTAAATTTTTGCTTTACTACTACTTTATTTCCATCAGCAATTATCTCTTTTATTTCCCATTGAGCATCTGGAAATGCTTTTGTTAACTCAAATATTGTTTCTTGAAAACCAGCGGCACCCTTGGCTCCAAACTGGTTTATATAATCTGGTGAAATTATCTCTGATAACTTCTCGTACTGCTTTTTTAAAAATACCGTATCGTAGAGGAAATAAATGAGCTCCTTTTGTTTAGTGTTATCCATTTTGTTTGATTTTTCTAATGACCTGTTAGTGACTTGGGAAAAGCTACTTTGTTTGCACATCATTACGGTGCATAATGCGAAGGTTATTCTGAGTATTGAAGTCATCGGTTATATTTTTTATACTTCAAATTTCAGAACAACTCAAGCCAGATCATTGTAAAAAATCATTGAATTACCAAAAGTTAGGCGATTTATAGAACGCTGATGGTGTTTGCCCTGTAAACAGTTTAAAATCTTTATTGAAATGAGGTTGGTCGTAATATCCTGCGTTAAAAGCTATGTCTGCCAGGCTTTCTGCTTGCTGTTTCTGTCTCACAATTGCCTCCAGCCGTATAATAGAGGAGAATTGCTTTGGCGATGTGCCTACTACTTTTCTAAACCTTTTTTCAAAAGCGTCATTGCTGATACAAAGCGTATCTGCTAATTCTTTTATTCTGATTATGCCTTTTGTTGAATGAATTATTTCTACCGCTGTTGAGATTAATCTGTCAGGTTTATAGCTGTCTAATCTCGATAATAAAAACTGCTCAATAATTGCAATCCTTTGAATATTGTTTTGAGCTTCGGCTAATTGTTCTTCAATAATTTCAATTGTATTCCTCTTAATTAAAGCATCAAGAGAAATACTTTCTTCAAAGAGTTCATAGAGCGGTTCGTTAAAAAATGCTTTAGCTCCTGTTTCTTTAAACTGAACAACTATGGTAGCGGAATCTTGTAAATAGTGGATGAGTCTTACCGATTTTCTTAAACCAGAAATAGTTGAAGCAGGCAAAATTTCTTCTCTATTGTCTGAGAGGTAACTGACCCGTCCCTTGTAACGAAAAGCAACAACAAGCGAAGTGCCCGGCAAAATTCTATTTGTCATTTCCACTTCACTTTCAACAATCCTATATGCCTTGATGAAAGGTTTCAGTAATTGGGTCGGTATATACGCTTCAATTTTCATTTTTGCTGTTGCTACTGATAAAAATACAGCTTCTATTTATTCTGTTCAAATTTTTCTCGGATATATCCCTCCAATAACCTGGCAGGAGACCTTCCATCACCTCAGTTGGAATTCCTTTTTTCTGCAGATAGATTACGCGGTACCAGCATCCAGGATTACAACTTTATCTTCGGAACAATTCGTAGGACTGATTGCGGACAGTCTGGATGAAAATATCTTGCAGAAGATGTTCCATGCAGAACTGCAGAATGACCATGATGAGATTAAGAAGAGGAAGAAAACGTAGACAGATTCCGGCACTGCGGGGGGCATCACGAGGCAGGGACGAAAGCTTTCAATTTAGCATCAGCAAAGCGCGAGCAGAGGTTCAGAACCCGGAAAATGATAATAACCAGGTTCTGAAGTTTAAAACCGCATGAAAATTCAGGCCGACCACTTTTTCCGGTATACCATATACTGAATCCAATGCGTTTGAGCATGAAAGTGGAACGCCGATTTTGGAGCCGGCCGCTGACGATCCGCCACACTTAGGACAGCAAACATATACATTGTGCCACTTCAGGATTTTTTTACACATGCAAAATTGATCGGTGATTTAAAAACAAACTTTTCTTCACAAATCTTTACATTGTCTTTTAACTCAGAAAATGTGGCAACAAGTTCAAGCAGCTACTGTGAATATTTTTCCTGTTCTCGATTTCAACCTGTTGCAATTGATTTGCTGTATTTTCTATCTGTTGGATAAATTGCACCACTTCGACTTCCGACGAAATGATTCCGACCTGAAATTCAAGATAACTAAGTTCACAAAGAGCAAAACGCCTTTTGCCGATTTTATTTACCGTGTGAATGGCAGGCAATGGGAACAGAAGATTATGAATACGGATAATTCGCTTGTGGTAGGTGATACAATCAAAATACTCTGCTCAAAAAACGACCCGGAAATCTTTGAACAGTTGAGCCAATAAGTTTTTGTCTACAAGCTAGTAGAGCCAGCTATCCGCCTTAACAGAAAAATAATTACCTTTAAATAATCCAATGACTATGACAACATCTCTCAAGTCCATCATTTATACCCTGTCTATTATTACATTTCTTGGATGTACCGACAAAAAAGAGCTGATTCCAGTAGTTCAGCCTGCAAGTATTCTTCAAGGCAGCGATCAGATCACAAACTATATTACACAATACGTTAACTTTGACGCTGACTTCAGTACGTTCGATATACAAGGAAAAGCGATGGATAAGCAAACGTTTCTGAACGAGGTACTCTCTGGGGCGTACTTACCTTTAAGGTTAAAAACCGGCCCAGGTGAAAACTCGTATCAGCTATATAAAATTAATGTGCTTATTGAAGATTCACCAAAATACTATTTGATAGACCAGGCCCACCAGGCGCTTTTTCAACTTTCGCTTGTAGGAAAGCCTGCACCAAAGTTTGAATTTGTAGATTTAGCAGGCCATAAATACGACAATCAAAGTACCAGGGGCAAAATTTTGGTAATGAAATTTTGGTTCATAGGCTGTGTTGCCTGTGTAAAGGAAATGCCTGAAGTAAATAAAATAGTTGATCGATACCGGGGCAGAAAGGACATTCTTTTTGTTAGTCTTGCATCAGATAAAACTGAACGCCTAAAGAAATTCCTTAAGCAGTTAACATTCAAATATCAAACTGTGGCAAACGCCGATTATTACATGCTTGATTCCATCGGCATCAAGGCATTCCCTTCGCATTTGATAATCGGTAAGGATGGGAAGATCAAAAAATTCACTCTACAGTATACTGAGGTTGAAAAACAGCTAAAAACCCTTCAGTAATAACATAAATTTGAAACGGGAATAACCTGCAGAAGCCGTTTTAATTCTATCGTATTACTTGGCTTAGTACTATTTATTGTGGAATCATTTCACAGCCCTGGTTGCCTTATCAAAAGACAGCACCAGATTCTTCTGATCAATATCTTTTAACAATACCTCATGAACACCATTACCCAGGCCCGCAGTAAAATAAACATCAGACTTGACAGTAGCTCCCTTCTCAAGCCCTTCCTCAAACAGGGCAATCCCGAATAAAGTACTGTCCACCTTAGAAGAAACAATTATACTTACCGTACCCAAATCATACTTTCCGTTATTCTTCAAGGTAACAATCCCTTGCCTATAAGTGTAGCTCACCCCTTTCAGTGTTTCCAGATAGGTTTTATTCTTACTGGTAATCGCCTGATAGGTTTGCGTATAACCTGAAAGGCCGGCAATTGCCAGCAGTAAAACCAAAATGATTTTCTTCATGACTTTAAAAATATTAATTCAATTATTTCATTTGAGTAAGCGCAGATTTAAGTCCTCCTATTTCATCATCAGGATCACCTTCAGAAGCAAAAATTTCCGCGACATCCATATCTTTGCCATACACCGCGGCGTTCGCAGCCACATCGATCTCCAGTGATGCGCCATTAACAGAAAGCCCCGCAAAAAGCCCCTTGCTACGGGAATAGGAATAAACCTCGGCATCGAGTTTGTAATCTGTATTCACCGCAGAACTCCGTCCAAGGGGACCTGCCGCGATAGAGAGGTCACCCCCAAGGGTAAAGCTGCTTTTCTTGATCGCTGTCAGGCTATTGGCATGGGTAAAAACAAGCACAAGTTCAGTCGATTGTACCCCCGCCTGAAGACCGACGCTTCCTCCCGTAATAGTTACAAATACAGGATTGCTCCAAGAGCCGTCGGCCCTTTTTACCATTGCAATGCCCCTGCCACGTTTCCCTCCGATAACAAAACCCGCGTTGATCAGCTTAGGTACGATAACAATGCCCTGGGTAAGCTCGAGTAGTCTTGAGGGAATAGATTCTTTCATTTTCCCGAAACCGGAAAGCACCTGGGCCGAAGCCTGTATTCTTTTTTGCTCCTTATTCTGCGCAACGGTTGCATAGGGAAATGACAATAATAATACTGCGCAGCAGAGCACAGTAAGATTCAGCTTGATTAAGTGGTTTGTGTTCATATATCGATCAAAACATAACTGACGTTACCAGGGCATACCTGCTCCCGCAACCGTTCGTATCTGCAATATTATATCTTTTATTTCTTTTCCCGACGGCTCAACAGGTAAATTACGTTTCTGTGAGAAATCCTCTTGGTTCAATGAAATTTAGGATATAACGGCATAGCAGTTTTGCTATCTCACTTAAACAAACAGTCCTCTTTTCAGCTTTACAAGCTTGGAAGAAAGACAAAGATAAGGCAACACCCAGCGGAATAATCACAGGGATAGTGTTAAGTAAAAATGAACAAAAGACACTTCACTCAGTTTACTATGCTGTTTAGCAAAATAGCCTCAGCAATTTTGCTAATGTTCTTTTCTTCTTTGTCGAAGAAAGCCTAACATACGGGTCATAAATGGTCGTTTCCGATTTTTATACTTTTGTATTTTTTACGAAATCACACTAAAGTCCCATGCTTGGATAAATTATAGAAACTTTTGTAAAGTTGGCGACTTTTGCAAAGAAATCGCAGATTTGTTGTAGTGTTTGTGTAGAAGCGCTAATAATTTATATTTAAAAATAGTTTGCAACTTTTATCCCTACCGTCCAATCACATCAGTTTTCCAAAACCTGATATTTTTCTTTGGGTGTAAACAAAATTGTGCCCAATGTCGCCAGCGAGGTCAGGAAAAACAGGATAATGGTGATTATTGAAAAACTACTATTATCCGAGGTCAACAACACTTTTACCGGATAGATGTAAAAAATGACTATCCCGCAAATAGTCAGCATATTAGCGGATCTATCATTTTTTCTCCTGATCGCAGATCTCATGATATAAATTACAAAAAAATAGGTTGCCAACAGATACGAAAAATCAACCAATATTACCGCAGGGGCTGGCAGGTCAAGAGAAAATAGATTTGTAGATCCATCCGCAATAACGAATGGATACAACAGTAGCATCATAAAGGCGAATACACCAAATTTATCCCCGGCTGCATAAATCAATAAAAAAGATATTACCGTAACCAGCTTCAAAACATGTATATATCTATCTGCATATTTCATATTGTGCATATCTAAAAATCAACATTTATGCCAATAATCAGTTTTTACATGCAGCGGTCTTTGGCGCCGAATGATATACCGAACTAGGCGTGACGGATATATTATTAGCGCCATAAGCCTTCTGCTGAGAGAGTAGTTTGTATAATCCGTTCGGTGTTGTCCCGTAATTGATACCAGTGGTTGGCCCGATCCAGTCTGGAGGGGTAAGATTTTCGTTTGCTACGCTGTTCCAGACGTCAATTGCATAATCCGCACAATTGTAATCATTGATATCATAAGCCTTATGGCCTGCAAGATATATCGCAACCTGCATCACATGATCAAACTGATCTTCGGTGAGCGATATAAATTTCTCAGCATTAAGTTCCCTACCACCATCGTCTACAATTTTACTTCCAACCGCCTGAAGCGCCAAACTTAGCACCTCTGGTGATGGGTAAAACCCGAATGACTTGGATACCGACTGAAATGTCCAGTTGGGCGGGCCAAAAGCACCGGTTTTCATTAAGGTTATCCAAGCATGTCCCGGGCTTGGCGGTACAGTTGCGGTAGAAACCAGTTTGTCAGGAATATCATTAACAGGTAGATCCACATTAATTGAAATCATATAGGTCGCACCTGCATCGGGAATGTTCTTGAAACACTCAAAATGCTTGGTTAAATCTGCAGGATTTGCAACCGGAAAGGTGTAACTGCTTGGCTCCAGCTCCGCAAGGTTCGGATCTGTCGGGTTTGGGTCCCCCGGCAGCGTGCCGCCACCACCACCGCCAGGTGCAGGAGGATCCACAGGTGGAGAAACTGGAAAACAGGTTCTGCCAACCTCGTATGAGCCATTTAAAGACCAGGATAACTGATCATTGCTATTTCCGCAGGGATCGAACATCGGGGGCTGGCAACTCGTACCCTCAGTAGCAGTAACGTAGACAATTGCACCGCTGCAAACTGTTCCCCAGCTGCACCGGTAAGTGATAACGCATTCCTCTGTAGCACCGCGGGCATGGGCACGTTTATGCCCTGAAAAATTACCCTCGCTAAAAG
>Ga0163161_10001752_pt1 | contig 15876 bp, 11 predicted proteins | sample S45metaG_FD_129847 | JGI IMG/M metagenome (GOLD analysis project Ga0163161, IMG submission 129847) | Switchgrass rhizosphere microbial communities from Kellogg Biological Station, Michigan, USA - S4-5 metaG | ecosystem: Host-associated > Plants > Roots > Rhizosphere > Soil | place: USA... | reverse complement strand
TGTTCATTCCAATGGATGCGCTCAAAGACACTCGCGATCTGGCCCTTTGCATCAAGGATATAAACCTCAACCCGGTGCCTGTTCACCAGCGACTCGATGAAATTTACTCCCAGTTTGAAGTGTCGCCTAATGGCCTCAATACCGTTCTGGGCACGAAGCATTCGGTTGCGACTGTCCAGTCGCACACCACGGTTTTGTCCGTAACCGCGAATCCTTTCGGGCATGTCGAATTCAGGGTCATAGGTGATGGCAGCAGTGTTTATTTGATTGGCAAGCCCACGTTCACTCAGGAGATTTTGGATCCGCGCGAGCTTGGTGACAGTCAATGAACATTTAAGCGGGTTGTCGCAGCGCGTATAGAAGAACACTGCGATAGAAGGTTGGCCACAAAAGAACTCCCCAAACGTTACGGCTTCATTGTTCTGATCTTCGAAAACAGTCGACTCAATCGGGTCGCAACTCCGACGCGACTTCAACCCCCATGAGAACTTGTCTTTCAATCCACGTGGCAACTCACAACACGATTCCGTTTCTTCTCCAGCACCGCGAATTGCTTCGAGCGTTCGCTCCAAATCGACCAGGCGCTTTTTCGATAGTCCATGGGGCTGAGCCTTGATTGACTCCAGGTCTGGCAGGACAACACGCGCGTTGCTGCCAAGCCAGGCCAACGTTGCAAGTAACTCACGAACTGGACTCGTGCCACTCGAATCGTCGACGTACTCTCCATATTCATCGAACGAGACGGGCTCGTCTCGATAACGAATATTTGAGATCGCCCGCATGACAAATGGAGCGAGTGCAGATGATGGTTTGGAATAGGAACGAACCGCACGAGCGGCGGCGGCGACTAAGTAAGGATCGGTGCCGGTATCGAGTTCCTCGAGAATGAAAACAAGCGCTTCGTCTGAAACTCCTACTTGCGAGAGTGTATGCAGAAGCCAACCGCGCATGCGAACCGCCGTAGCTGCTCCACGCTCATCGTAAATTGAATGATCTTCGTGGAGCAGCTCCGTAAGTTCGTTACGTCGTGCAGGATCAGCAGCGATTGTGCTGACTAGCGACGCAAACTCCGCTTCAGACAGTGAACTGATCGTGGGGTTTGGATCCATCGATCTTCACCGTTTACTTCCCGTACTTGCTCATAAACTGGCGAGCGCCTCGTTTGACCTTAGCTCCGCCTTTTGTACTCATCCTGCTGACGTGTTTCTTCAGCGTTTCGTCTTTTGACACTGACTCCTCGTCACCAAACTGAGTAACGGCTGTCAGACTCGTGGCTCTAATTTCGTCGTAGTCCGAGTCGTCAAGCAATATCGCCCGAGCATTCTCTTGGAGGCTGTCTGGCTTAAGTGCCTGTAATGCAGCCGCTGAAACCTGTCGGATTTCGGCCGTTTCGTTTTTATCGCGCAACAGCTTTTCAAAGACAGGTGCTGACTTGGCGTCTGCTGCCAGCAGCCTCAACGCTTCGCGTTTGGCATCTTCGTTTGGTGGCTTGTTGATGATGGCTCGCGCAACCGGGTACGCTTCCGCGTGAATGTCGTAACTCAAAAGCTGGAGAGCTTTCTCTGGCGGTACCAGAGCTTTGTCCGGATTCTTTAATCCATCAAGGAGCTTCTTGATTGCGAAGCCGTCCTTCTCCCGCGCGAGTATGCCGAGCACTCTTTGACGCATCTCTGCGTTCGGATCTGTCGCGACCTTTCTCAGTGTAGCGATGTAGTCACCGCGACACGATTCAAACGCGATAACACTGAAGCTTGCTGCCTGTAAAGATTGGAGCGCAGCCAGCCTCACTTCGATCGGTTCATCCTGGTTGCGTAACACCTCCAACACTTTTTGCAAATCTTTGTCACTTTCGCAAACCAGCAATGGCACTTCTGCCATCGCCGCAACGCGTTCCTTCACGACTTGGTTTTCGCTGGTCGCGACTGACATCGCAGCCCGTGCTGACCTTGGTCGTTGCGCTTTTGATTTCTTCGTAGCTTTACGTTTCGTGGTCATGGTTCGGATCTCCTCGTGCAATGCACTTATGCAAATGGTACATCGTCGTAGTCGAATCCCATACGAGACACGGCATTGACGGAACCCTGGTAATCCAATGGATCACGCACGCGCGGTTGCGGACCCGGAGCACTCACGCAAGGTGATGCAGCCATCGTGCCTCCCGGTGCCGTCGGCGGACGAGGTGGACCTGTAATTCCGTTCCAGGGCCACATCGTATCAGGCAGATTATGACCAATCGGGTTGGCTCCGCTGTCGTAAGAAGCCGCAACTGTGAAATCGAATCTGGCAAACTGCCTCTGCCATTTTGCCCAGAGTCGATCTACGTTGCAGTGGAGAAGGAAGAACAACGGATCCCGCGCAGCGGTTGGAATGCTGGAGATGAAACCGCCGAAGCTCACGTGTGCGGAACCATGAGGGTTACCTTCCATTCCGCGAAACTGTGCATACGCAGCGCCAAGAGCGAGTGTTTGAGCTTGAGTGAGTAGTCCTGGTGGTGCGACCGCGGTGCTGAAGAATGGGCGACGATTGATTCCCGGAACACCGTCCGTTTTCCAAAACTGAAGTGGATTGGTTGGACTGAATTGTACCGTACCAATTGGGTCTGAAACGCCAAAGTAATCAAGCGTGAATATGTTTGGCGATGGCTGGTCAAAACGCCAGTAAGGTAAAGCAACGCTTGGGTCGATGTTCTGCAGTTCACGCTCTAGATCGAGTAGGTATGCGCGGTGCCAGGGGAGGAACCCAGGTGCGCCGTGTGCTTGTGGCGAACTAACGGCCGTATGCATGTCGCGGAAGTCTGCGAAACGTCCGGCTCCCTGATTATTAAGCTTCGCGAATGCAGCGACCAATCGATCGCGTTCACCGGCGGTGAGACTATTCGCATTCTTTCGGATTCGTACCATTACTTTCACGGCGCCAACCAGGCTTGCAGCGACTTTGGCATCAATCCTCACGTCGCTGTTGTTTGAGCTCGGTTGTCCAAACTTGCCAGCCACGAAGAACGGAACTGAGGTTCCATTAATCGGGACTTTCAGGGCGAGTGTGTTTGCGAAGAGACCAGTAGTACCCTTGCGGAACACCACATCTCCACCTGAAGCGGCGGAAGTTCTGGAGAGGTTTACGACAACTACGGGTCCCGTAGCACCCGTCGGGTCAGTTACACGGATCCTGCATGGAGAGGGAGCCCATGACACGAATCGTGCACGAGCGTTTGCACTGTTGTTTATCTGCAACTCAACTTTCATTGTGATCTCCTTCTTGCGGGAGCTTCTCGAGTGTTCATTCACGCAATGGGACACTTCCCCAGACGCAAAAGAACCCAAGGAGTCAATAGTTCAGGTTGATTAGGCTAAAGCAAGAACAAAAACAGGAAATCAACGGCGAGTCGTGCCTGAGGATTTGCTTGCTAACAGCCAAAGGGACGGACGGGTCGTTTGGGGGGAACTCCGCCAACACGCGAGGATTCGTGTTATCGAACGCGCGCAGACTACACCTGAGGATGGACCGTGTCAATATTTTGGTTAATCGTGAAGAGTGAATCGTGAATCGAACGTCAATCGTTTAGACTAGGGGCTAACGATTAATCATTGACTATTTCCGATTAACTATTAGCGATTTACGATTTGCGATTCACGAATTTCCGCTTCTTGGGTTATACTTCGCCCAGCTCGCCCGGCCGGCTTTATCAGGCACTCAGTCAAAAAAAGCTAAGACGCGCAGGAGCTCTTGAAGAATTCCTTCGGCATGGAGCGAGTCCGATATTTACGATCGTCGATAAGACGATCCAAATTAACGTTGGTAGAAACAGCCGTTTGATTTGCTCGGTCGAGCAAGTTGGAAGAAGCGCTCAAGGATACTTGGAAGTTACGCTCGTTATTGACAGGTCCGAGCAAACCGCCTGACGCCAGGCAAAGTCATTGCGTCATGGTTGTATACGCTCCCTGCCGCTGAGACCTTCCCGAATATTCGCCGCGCCGCGGCTAGTTAGGTTTTCTGTTGAAAGAAATATGTCGCCTTTGTGTGTTGAGGAAAATCTCCTCGCACACGGCGAGAATTGCGCTAGCTTTAGGGCGTAATCTCAAACCTACCCACCATCCGCCCGTTGCGAATTGGTTCTTTGGTCAATTCCTTCCCGCGGCTGAATCAATCAACTCAATTCATGGCGAGACGGTTCTTCGTGTCGCTTATCCGGATGATGCTTCGCGCCTCGCTAAATGCTTGAAGGCCGCATCGCCTTGTCCGCCCACAACTTTCACACGGCGTTCTTGTATAGACAACTCTGTTCCTTTCCAACGACGAATCGTTGGCACTGAGTCGGAAAGATTTGCGGTACAAGACCGGTCGAGGAGACTTAAGTTCGAATGGCTAAACAATTAATAGTCTGCGTCAACGGAAAAGAAAAGAAAATAGCAATCATCGAGGACGACAAGGTGTCCGAGTTCTACATCGAGCGTGGAGAACAACACCAGGGAATCGTCGGCAACATCTATAAGGGTCGCGTAATGCGTGTTCTTCCGGGAATGCAGTCGGCCTTCGTTGACATAGGCCTGGAACGAGATGCCTTTTTGTACGTTTCGGATTTCTTCGATGAGGAAGAAGAGTTTGAAAGGATTGTCATCGACAAATCCAAGAAGGGAACTCCGGATGCCGAGCATGCGGCGGCGCAGGAGATTGCTCAAAATCGAGTCGAGCGTGAGCAACGAATCGAAGAAACGCAGGAGAAGGTTGAACCAATGCAGGAAGCGGCGGCCCCGAGTGTCGCCGAAACACCTGAATCGGGTGAAGCAAGTCGTCGCCGGGGACGCCGTGGTCGGCGACGTTCGCGTTGGGAGAAACCCGAAGAGACGACTACTTCGCCGGCGCCAGAGCGCGAGCAGTTTGACGTACCAGATACACCATTCGTCGCCGGCGATCCTTCGATTGAGCGCATTGTTGATGAAGAAGAGTCGGCAGTTAATGGCGAGATGTTCAAGGATGCCCGATTACAAGAGCGCCTATTCGACCAAATCCACGCTGTCGAATTCAACATGGAAGATGATTATCGGAATGCTCAAGTCGGCTCGTTGTTATCGAGTGGACTCGGCGACGACTCGTTTGAACGAGTTGACGATGGTGAGACTGACGCAGAGACAGCCGTCCGAGAAGCGCGACACCTACAAGAAGCGCATCTTGCCGGTTTCAATGACGACGCTGTTCCTGACCTTCTTGGGACTGGAAGCTTTGAGCGGGTGAGCGATGATGAGGAAAGCGAAGCTGAGCCCACTCCGCGACGAGGGCGCAAAGTTGCAACGAGTTCCGACGACGCAAGCGCTAAAAAGAAAAGGACACGCCCCCCAGCTGGAGCGACGAAGGGAGCCGCGAAGAAGAAGGCATCGAGTAAGAAGTCTTCGAAGAAACGAGCGACTGATGGCGATGAATCAGCGGAAGGTTTTGCAGATTCTGAGGCGAGTGTTGGAGAGAGTCAGTCGCGTGCTGAATTTGCAACCAGACGTGGCGGCAGGCGTCGTCGACGGCCAAGTAAGGGTAAACAATCCGGGCCCGACGCAACCGCAGACGAGGTTAAGTCAGGTGCAAATGGAGGCGCGGAAGAGGTTGAAGTCTTACCGATAGTCGAAGCTCCGCCGGAAGTTGTGGCGGCACCTCCACCCGTCGAGGCACCGCAACGAGAGACACCCCAAAGAGAGACACCGCAACGTCCTCCATCAAGAGATCGAGATCAACGAGGATCGCGCGAACGCAGTGGATATCGCGGACAATCGCGTCGTGATCGACATCAACCGGCCATCACTGATTTGCTAAGTGAAGGACAGGAAATCCTTGTGCAGATTGCCAAGGAGCCAATCGCCAAGAAGGGCGCAAGAATCACCTCGCACATCGCGCTCCCCGGACGTTTCCTGGTTTACATGCCTACCGTCGAACACGTTGGCGTGTCGCGAAAGATTGAATCTGACAACGAGCGACATCGTCTCCGTAAATTGATTCAGACTATTCGAGCTGAGGAAGACATTCCGTCGGGCGGTTTCATTGTCAGAACCGCCGGTGTGGGGATAAATGAAAAGGACCTTCGTGAGGACGTTCGTTATCTGGTCCGAACCTGGTTGGATATCCGTGCCAGTGCAGAAAAGGCAAAAGCTCCCGCCCTGGTACATCGGGATCTGGATCTTGTGCAACGACTCTTGCGCGATCAATTGGCGGAAGACTTTGAAGCCATTCGCGTTGATTCGGAAGAGGAGTATCAAGGAATCGTCGAGTTTGTTAACCGGATTCAGCCTCGGATGGTCAAACGCGTGAAACTCTACACGCGTGACCAACCGATACTGGAGGCCTACGGCGTGCAGGCTGAAATCGACAAGGCCATCAAACCCAGGGTGTGGCTGAGGTCAGGCGGTTACCTGGTAATCAATCAGACTGAAGCTTTGGTTGCAATCGATGTGAACACCGGCAAGTTTGTCGGTCGCGGTAGCGGACGCCTGGAAGACACCATCACCAGAACGAATCTCGAAGCGGTGGATGAGATTGTTCGCCAGATTCGGCTCCGCGATTTGGGCGGCATCATTGTGCTCGACTTGATCGACATGGAAGAACGTCGTAACCGTCAAAAGGTAATGCAGACTCTTCAGGACGCGTTGCGTAACGACAAGTCGCCAACGAAGGTGCTTTCGTTTAATGACTTTGGCCTGGTAATCATGACTCGTAAACGGGTGAAGCAATCGCTTGAAAGAACGTTGTGTTCACCATGCCAGTATTGTCAGGGTGCCGGACTGATCAAGTCGCCGCAGACAATCTGTTATGAATTGCTGGAGGAGGCACGCCGGTTGGCTAAGGGAATGAACGGCAATAGTGATCACACTCAAGTCACTTTGCGGATCAATCCGGATGTTGCCAAGGCACTGCGCACTTCCGAACGGGATGTTCTGGTTGAGATCGAAGACTACCTCGGACCGATCGACATCACGAGTGACCCTGGCATTCATCAAGAGCAATACGACTTTGCGCTTGTATAGATGATGGGTTCATGTGATTAGATTGCAGGGGGCGGCACTCCGTGGGCCGCCCCTTCTTGCATCTAACTTGTTCAATTCTTGCAGGACGATATGGGCAAGCTAAGTAACTTTTGGAAAACGATTCTCGCTGGCGGTGCGGGTGTCGCCGCACTCGCGGCGGTTAATGCGTCGATACAGCGTAACGCTCACGATCCGGACGACACTGCTCTTGGTGGCGCGCCAAAGTTTTTTCCGTGGAGACATGGACAGATCTTTTACAAGGAGTTAGGTATCGGGAACTCTGGCGTGCCCATTGTTTTTGTGCACGGCATCGGTGCTGGTTCGTCAAGTTTCATGTGGCGGAAAAACTTCGATCCACTTGGTCAGTCCTTCCGTGTATACGCGCTTGATTTGTTAGGCTTCGGGTTTTCGGATAGGCCCGCGGCCGCTCCCTACTCTGCCGACCTCTACGTCGAATTAGTCTCCGATTTCATTCGGGAAGTCGCTGGTGGACCGGCAAACGTTGTGGCGAGTTCACTCGGCGCGTCTTATGCGGTGCGTGTAGCTGCGGAGCATCCGGAACTTGTAAACGCGATGATTCTCAATGCGCCGGCCGGTTACGACACGCTCAACACCAGACCAGGCATGGCAGGCGCAGCATTCTACGGTTTGCTTCAGTCGCCAGTGTTGGGAACGTCTTTCTACAACGTGATGGCGAGTGAACGGAGCATCCGAGACTATGCGCGACGAACTCTTTTTTATGACTACCGGCGAGTGACGAATCGATTTGTTTCACACCTCTATGCGACAAGCCATCAGGCAGGCGCGCAGCACGCCATCGCGGCTTTCCTTGCCGGTTACCTTAACGTTGATATGCGCCTGGCGTTTTCGCGTCTCACTCAGCGGGTGATTTTAGTTTGGGGAAAGCAGGACTTTACTAGTCCAGTTTCGAAAGCCAGCGCCTTGCTGGACCTTAATCCGAAGGCTGAACTTGAAGTATTTGACTTCTGTCGGATGATGCCGGAACAGGAGCACCCGGAACTCTTCAATGCATTGGTGAAGGAGGCGTTTCGCGGTGGCGAGAGGTTTTTGTCTAGAGGCGCGGCGACGTGACGAAATGGTTCGGTTATGTTTTGTACTTGTACCTGTCCTTAGTGCTTAGTGCTTTGTTCTTGGTAGGTCGTGTCGCGTGAAGCAGTTCGCGTACAAATCACTAAGCACAAAGTACAAAGCACTAAGTACAAAGCACCAAACACAAAGCACTAATCTACGCCATCACCAGTTCAGCCTTCTCGTTCCGATTCACGTGCTTATAAAGTATGTCGCGCTGTTGAGGAACAAAGCCCGCTTCGCGAATAAGAAACTGGAGCATCGCTTCGTCAGCGCTATTGTTCGCTCCAGCCGCCGACACCACATTCTCCTCAATCATGATCGAGCCCATGTCGTTTGCACCGAAACGCAAAGCTACCTGGCCCAAACGCAATCCTTGAGTCAACCACGATGATTGGAAGTTTTCGATGTTGTCGAGGAAAAGACGCGACACCGCCAGCATCTTCAAGTAGTCGACTCCAGTTGGTTCATCTTTAATACGGCGTCCCAATGCGGTGTTCTCTCGTTGGAATGTCCAGGGAATAAAAGCAGTGAAGCCGCCGGTTTCGTCTTGAAGATCCCGAATCCGTTCCAGATGCCTTACGCGATGTTCGATTGTGTCGCCGATGCCAAACATCATTGTCGCTGTCGAACGTAAACCAACGCGATGAACCGCACGCATTACGCCGAGCCACTCATCAGTAGTGCACTTGGTGGAAACTCGCTTTCGTACTTCGTCATCGAGGATCTCTGCGCCGCCGCCGGGCAGACTGTATAAGCCGGCTGCCTTGAGCCTCGACATGATCGTCTCGTAGTCGAGGTTTGAAATGAGATGAATGTTGTGAATCTCTGGTGGTGAAAAACAGTGCAGCTGAAACGTTGGGTACTTCTCACGGAGCGAACTTAGTAAGTCTTCATACCACTCAATTCCAAAGTCCGGATGCAAACCACCCTGCATCAAGACTCCGGTGCCGCCGAGTGCGATTGTCTCATCGATCTTGTGACAAATCTCTTCAAACGTTCGGACGTATGTGTCGGGCGCACCCGGGCGTCGATAAAACGCGCAGAAGGTGCAGACGACGTTGCAAACGTTTGTGTAGTTCACATTTCGATCGATGATGTAGGTAACTATATTCTCGGGGTGCCGGCGCGATCTTATTACATCCGCGGCGGCGCCCATCGGGGCGAGATCATGTGACTCAAGTAGCGTCGTACACTCCGCGACGGTCATTCGTTCGCCAGCTAGAGTTCGATCCAATACAGATTGGACGTTTGATGTGTTGGTCATGATTCCTATGTTGAATACTAAGCTACTGCCCAACTGTTTTCAACGGCTTCAACTCAGAAAGCAGTCCATGTTTGTGGGCCAGTTGAAAGTAAAGTTCGAGCCCCTTGCGAAGCTGGTCATCGACACTGAAGCTAATGTTCTCATCCAGGTAGTGGCGTAGCGATTCTCTCGATAGTCCGAGCAGCTTGTGATATTGCTCGACAATCTCGGTTTTGTGTTCCACACCTTCGTCACGCGCTGCTGAAAAGTCGACATTACTGGCTCTTTCGAAAGCGTTGTTTCTTACCGCCCACATAGCAAAAACGAAACCGAGGTCGGTGTAGTTTCGCCATAAACCAGCCATGTCCCACACGCTCAAACCTTCACGCGGAAAGATCATTGCGGGATCGCCAATCATTAGCGCGGCGTCGTTCTGCTCAAGCATTTTCTCCAGGTCGGGCGAATGAGTTGACCAGGTTGGTTCTCGATTCAGAAACTCACGGAAAATAATCTTTACAAGCGTTGCAGAGGTTCGGGACGATTCATCCAAAGCCACGCTGCTGATGTTTTCTAGGCCCTTCATTCTCGACACCAGAATGACGCTGCGTACCTCTCTCTTCGATGCTACACACACATCCGGAACCAATGACACATCAGGTATCCGTTGATATTCGATCACCGGCACGAGTGCAACGCCGACTTCTTCCTGCGCAAGAAGTTGGGCACATCGAGCGGGAACCGGGTCGACAAAGTCTGCAACTCCGCGCATCGAGCCATATAAAAAGCTCCAAATCAAAGGTGCGCTGTTTAGGTAGCTTGAGGCGGCAATTTTTAAAGGTGGGAAATCCTTGGAACTGATGCGGCTAACCTCGACGATTGGTCTCTTGCTTAACGAGGCGAATGTAATAGATTGAAATTGTGTGTGCAAGCGGACCGGCGTGTGGCAATGACGCCTTTAGTCGTAAGAATTGACACGCTCATTTCCAGGCCACTACTATCCCCTCTCACCGAGAACCTGCCCATGCCCATCTACGATCTTACTGTTCCTCTTACGAACGATATGGCTAGCTATCCTGGCGATCCGGGTGTTCAGATTACGGATTGGTCCAGCCTGGCCAGGGGTGATAGCGCAAACGTCACCCGTCTAAACTTTGGAGCGCACAGCGGAACGCACGTGGATGCGCCTGCTCATTTCATCGAAGGAGCTGCGAAGTCAGAATCGTTGGCGCTCGACGCTTTGATCGGTGAGGCCCAGGTGATCGACGTGCCGGACAGCTGTTTGTCAATCGGCAAAGAATTCGTATCCGATGTTTACGAATCGGGCAATTCGCGTGTTTTGTTCAAGACGCGGAATTCAAAATTCTGGCAGGAGTATGCAACTGAGTTTCGTCAGGACTTCACTTATCTGGAATTGGAGGCGGCCGAGTATCTTGCCGAGCAGGGAGTCAAACTGGTCGGCATTGACTATCTTTCGATAGAGCAGTTCGGACAAAAGCAACACCCAACACATCTTGCTTTGCTCTCTCGAGGAATAGTAATTGTCGAAGGTTTGAATCTCACCGGCATTTCTGCGGGGCGCTATGAACTGATTTGTTTGCCGATGCGGATTCGAAGTGGGCAGGGTGACGGAGCGCCTGCGAGAGCGGTCCTTCGTACAATCGATTAATTGAAACTAAAGCTGTGCCGGCAAAACGCGATAACCCAAACTACCGTGAGCGCGTATACAAAATCGTGCGTAAGATTCCGTCGGGTCGGGTGATGACCTATGGTCAAATCGCGGAATTGTTGGGCGAAGGATATACGCCACGAACAGTGGGTTTCGTGATGCACGCATCTCCTGAAGGCACACCATGGCATCGCGTGCTGAATGCACAGGGTGCGTGTTCGACCGGTCCAGTAGTCTTGCCACATGATAAACAACAACGTCTGCTCGAAAGTGAAGGAGTCGCCTTCGACAAGAATTTGCGTTGCGACCTACAGAAGGTCTTGTGGAAACCAAAAACTCGATCACAACCAGCGCCCCAAGTAACTTTGTACAAACGGAAATCTGTTAAGTCGCCGCAAGGAGGCAAACGATGAGCTCCGACAATATGCAAAGAGTACCGTACGCAGTCAGTCCTCCACGGTACTCAGTTTCCCACCAAATGGTTACTACTGCCTTTGAGCTCCCCAACTATCGGGTTGTTCAGAACCTCGGGGTTGTCCGCGGCATTGTCGTGCGTTCACGAAATGTCTTTGCAACCCTTGGTGCCACGCTGCAAACAATCGTTGGCGGCAACATCACTGTTTGGACATCACTCTGTGAGCAGACTCGTACCGATGCCTTCGAGATCATGATTCAACATGCGACCGAGATCGGCGCCAACGCAATCGTGGGTGCCCGCTACGATACGACCGAATTGTCGGCAGGAGTGACCGAAGTGCTTGCCTACGGAACCGCTGTGATTGTGGAGCCTCTCAATCCCGGCGAAAGCTACCGGTCATGAACTTTTCTGGCTTCTCCGAATCACAGCAGAAACGAATTGAGAGCGCTGTTCAGAACCTCGCCTTTGGTCAACTCCTGGGAATCAAGCTTGAGGCTGCTGAACCTGGCCACGCTTCAATGAGCATGGCTGTTAGGGACGAGCTTCGTCAGAACAATGGAGTAGTTCATGGCGGGGCGATCGCTGCCTTAATTGATTCAGCTGCGGCTTTCGCCGTCATACCGCTGTTGGATGCAGACGAGACAGCTACTACTGTTGATCTGACGATAAGTTATCTCCGGCCTTTGGCGAAAGGGGTGGCCAGCGCGTCAGCTAAAGTGCTCCGTGCTGGTTCACGAATCGTTGTTATCTCCGCGGAAGTTCTGGACGAAGCAGGTAATCTCGCTGCCACAGGTCTTACCACCTACCTTCGCCTTACAAAACGCTAAGAAAAACCCGTGGACATAAACTCATTTATCAATGTAAAATGTGTTTGGTCCAAGAACTGGTTTTGGCCCAGCATTCAGATCCGCGGACCCCGTCCGAGTGTTCCACTCGCGCTTCTAGCCATCCCAAGGCACTCATGTATTCTTTATACGACTCCCTCTTAGCGCAACATCCGCGCCAACTCACTCCGATCAGGTGTGCTCCGTCCACGATTGCTCAGCTCCATCGCTACTTCGAAGAGGTAGTCCTGGAAAATAGTCTTGGGGCCCTTGTTATTGAGAGTCTTCCGCAGATCGCTGAACGCTCAGCGCGCGAAACTACTCGTGTACGGGATCTGGTGCACTGTGCGAAGGACGTCTTTTTGTTTGTCGGCGCCGACGATGCCTTATCGCAATTGATGCGGACTAGAGGCAAAGAGAGCCGCGAGGCGATTGTGCTCGAGCAACAGCCTGATGCTGTCTATGAACGTTTCGTGGTAATCGCAGATGCGAGATTCTCTGCGCTGCTTGCTTCTACCGCGGGTCCTGGAGATCCAGAGTCCGGTGGTGGCGATCTTGTTGTTTGGACATTCGAGCCAGACGTTGTCTATTCAGCGTTGGAGTATTTGATGGCTCGCGTCACTGCTGAGCATCCATTCCACGCTGCTACATTTGCCAATGCCGTTCGCGTGTCGATGCCCAAAGCAACGTCGTTGCACCTGACGCTTGGGGTGACAACGAAACTTGCACGCTTGCTACAGGAACAAGCTGAGCGCGAAATTGCCGTCAATCGAATAGCTACTGCTATCAGAAACTCGCTCGACCTTGACAGTTTACTGACTACCGCGGCGAACGAAGTTGGTCGGGCGCTAAACGTGAAGAGTTGCGCCGTTCAAGTTGAGGGTGAACTGGTTGGCGAGATCAAAAGCAGTTATTACTTTCGTTCAGGGCCGACAGTAGACCTTGAAGAGAAGGGCGAGTTACTGGCCGACGTTGAACTAGTCCGCGCCTGCCTGCCACATTCACCAAAGACTTGGGTGATTGATGGTGATGATACGCACGATACCGGAGTTTGTGCTCAAGCAGCTGTGCCGTTGAACTATGAGGGCGCTTTCGTTGGCTTGATCCTGGTGGAATCAGATGATGCTTCGCGCGTGTGGGCCGATAATGAATTGCTCCTGCTGCACACGGTTGCTGATCAGCTTACAGTCGCTGTGAAACAAGCACACATGTACTCACAGATGGAGGCGCAGGCTCTTACCGATGGCCTTACCGGTTGTTACAACCGTCGATCGTTCGAACTCCAGCTTGAAAGAGAACTTCACGTTGCGACCCGAAATCGCCAGTCACTGTCGTTGATCATGATTGACTTGGATAACTTTAAACACATTAACGATCGCGCCGGACATGGGACAGGAGACGTTGCCCTGCGGACTGTTGCTGAGAGCCTAAAAGCCGAGTTGCGTGCAGTAGACAACGCCGCTCGTTTTGGTGGTGACGAATTTGCAATCATCCTACCCCAGGCCGATACAGATGGGGCTCTGCTGGTTGCCGAAAGATTGCGGAAGCGAATTTCTGAAACTCATATCCCGGGCTTTGGTCCGACAACGGCCTCATTTGGACTCGCTACTTTTCCTCGCCATGCATCATCGAAAAACTTACTCGTAGTGGCCGCTGACCGCGCTCTTTATGAATCAAAGCACTCGGGACGCAATCGAGTAAGTTTACCGGCCGAAATTGACTTGGATGAAGAAGTCTATCAACTCTATCCACAAGAGGACCCGGTTGAAGCAATCTAGTGCAGTTGATCGTTAGAAGGTTTTTTGTAGACAGTTTTGCAGAGCCGGTGAGTGAAAGCTTGCCGGTTTTTGTTTTTCAGCGTGCACTTGAGGTCTCCGTTTGGAATCTGCGTCGTAGATCGCGCATGATAGCCACACACTATTTCAATTGATTCGCGCCCGGGGCGTTGCTGTATTTTTTGTGTATGGATGATCTAAAAAAATTCGCGAGGTACTTTCGTCCATACAAATTGTCACTCATCTCCGGGATCAGCTGCATCCTCGGCAGTGTGCTATTCAACGTCTATGTTCCATTGATTGTAGGGCAGGCAATTGATGCGAATTGGACCTCCGTATCCGTATCACGGCTCACTGTCTCAGCGCTCAAGGTTTTGGGCGCAAGTGTTATTAGCGGCATCTTCCTCTTTCTTCAACGGCGCATTCTGATCGGCATGTCGCGTAACGTCGAATACGACTTGCGCAAGGATTTTTACGTCCATCTTGTAAACCAACCACTAGCTTTCTTTCATGAGCATCGTACTGGCGATTTGATGGCGCGGGCGACAAATGATCTTGCCGCGGTCAGACAACTTGCCGGGCCAATGATCATGTATTCACTGCAAACCGTTTTTGTCGTGGTAGCCGTTTTGCCCCTGATGTTTCGCATTAACTGGTGGTTGACGCTTCTGTTATTTGTAACGATGCCGCTCGTCTCATTGACAGTAAAGTTCTTTGGTCAACAAGTTCACACTCGCTTTGAAAAGATCCAGGAGTTTTTCGCTCACATTACTGCTCGGGCGCAGGAAAACTTTACTGGTGTGCGGGTCGTTCGTGCATACGCGCAGGAGGACGCAGAGATACAGGCGTTCAATGAGCTCAACCAGCAGTACGCAGAGCGAAACCTCAGTCTCGTGCGCATCGACGCGATGATGCGGCCTCTAATGCAGTTTCTCATCGGCGTAGGGTTCGTTTTGATAATTTGGGCCGGTGTTCCACTTGCGGTGCGGGGAGAGATCACCGTTGGACAGTTTGCTGTGTTCAATATGTATCTAACACGGCTGATCTGGCCGTTGATTGCCCTGGGTTATGTTGTGAATCTTTACCAGCGCGGCACCGCGAGTTTGAAGCGGCTCTACACAATCTTCCAGATTAAGCCTGCGATTGCCGACGTACCCAGAGTCCAGTCCCAACCCGTAATCAAGGGGTGCATTGAGTTCCGAGATTTGACGTTTAGTTATAAGCGGTCAGACGAGCCCGTGTTGCGCGGAGTGAACCTGACAATCGCAGAAGGTCAGACGGTTGCGATTGTTGGTCGTACCGGCAGCGGAAAGTCAACGTTAGCCAACTTGATTCCTCGTTTGATTGACGCGCCCGATAACACTGTTTTCATCGATGGTATACAGGTGAAGGAGTATCCACTCGCCCAACTCCGCGCCAGCATCGGTTATGTCCCGCAAGAGACGTTTTTGTTTAGCGATACTTTGAAAGGCAACATCGCTTTTGGCGTTGAGAAAGCTGACGAGCCTGAAGTCGAATGGGCGGCCGGCGTTGCTGGCCTAGCAGAAGACGTTGAAGGATTCCCGGATGGTTTTGACGCCCTGGTGGGCGAACGAGGCATCACCCTGTCAGGTGGTCAAAAGCAAAGGACAGCAATCGCGCGCGCTGTTTTGCGGCAACCGAAGATCTTGATCCTGGATGATGCTTTGTCTTCAGTTGACACTTACACAGAAGAAAAGATCCTTGAACAACTGCGCGGCGTCATGCGCGACCGTACGAGTTTGATTGTTTCCCACCGAATCTCAACTGTGCAGAGCGCCGACATCATTTGTGTTCTTGATGAAGGTCGCATTATCGAAAAGGGTACGCATGATGAGC
>Ga0163161_10001751_pt1 | contig 15889 bp, 16 predicted proteins | sample S45metaG_FD_129847 | JGI IMG/M metagenome (GOLD analysis project Ga0163161, IMG submission 129847) | Switchgrass rhizosphere microbial communities from Kellogg Biological Station, Michigan, USA - S4-5 metaG | ecosystem: Host-associated > Plants > Roots > Rhizosphere > Soil | place: USA... | reverse complement strand
TTCCAGGTAGCGGAGCTGTTCAAGTTTCTCTGATCCTTCCAGCGATTGCATCGGCAAGTTATAAAAATCAAGTAATGCATGTTTCCTGAAAGCGTAGATGCCTATGTGACGAAAATACCTCACTACTGCCTCCTTATCCCTTGGATACGGAATTACAGATCTTGAGAAATACAATGCAAAATTTTTCTGGTCTACGATAACTTTTACGTTGTTAGGGTTTTCGATATCATCCCAATCTGTAATGTGCATCATAACAGACGCTAAGTCAATTTCATGGGCAGTATCGCCTTTAAAAACCTGAAGCACGTCGGCCAAAGGTTCTTTATTGATAAAAGGTTCGTCGCCCTGCACATTTACTACGATATCAACATCCAGGTTTTCAATAGCTTCGGCAATACGGTCGCTGCCGCTTTCATGCTCTTTTACACTCATAATGGCTTTGCCGCCATTAGAAACGATTTCATCATAAATTATATCAGAATCGGTCACAACAAATACGTCATCAAAAAGTGCAGTATTGAGTGCCGCCTGGTACGTACGTGTAATGACAGTTTTGCCTCCCAGGTCCTGCATCAGTTTAGCAGGAAAACGGGTGGAAGCATATCTTGCGGGTATAACGGCTATGATTTTCATAATTATATATTGGTATTACTCTTCAAAATAATCATCTTTAAAACCTATGAGGTACAATCGGTCTTTGGCACGCGTTACAGCAGTGTAAAGCCATCGAATATAATCTTTTGTTATGCCATCCGGCAGGTAAGGCTGCTCTATAAATACCGTATTCCATTGCCCGCCCTGAGATTTGTGACAGGTTATGGCATAAGAGAACTTAACCTGCAAAGCATTAAAATGAGGGTTATTCTTAACCTTCATAAATTTTTTGTATTGCGCTTCGCCTTCATAATCCTTCAATACTTCCTGATACAGGCGGTTAGATTCATCATAAGTAAGTGATGGCGATTCACTTTCTATTGTATCCAGCAACAGATGTGTTTCAAACGGAGTCTGGTTAGGGTAATCTACCATTCGAATTTTAACACGCGCAAATTTAAAACCGTACAATTCTTCAATCCTGAAAATCTCCAGTATCTCGATAATATCGCCATTGGCAATAAAACCGGCTTCTGACTTTTCATTAAGCCAAAAATAGTTATTCTTGACCACCATCATATAATCACCTGTTGAAAGTTCACTTTCACGCGATAATATTCTGGTGCGTATCTGCTGGTTATATTGATTAGCACGTTTGTTAGAACGTACAATGAATGCAGTGTCTTCTATACTGTAATTACTATACGCCTGATCTATGGCGTCCTGAATATCATAACCATCTGTAAGGCGTACAATATCTTTAAATCCTCTTAGCTTAAACTGAAAGGAATCAAAAAAAGCTGATTTAAGCGTTTCCCTCAATTCAGTAGCATTATAAAGTATCCCTGAATTTTCTTCCTGGCGCATTACCTCGTCCAGCTCAATATGTATTACATCTTTAAAATAATGCTGTGAAAGCGAATCAATATCAAGGGCAGGGCTTATGTCTGAATTTACAGGAGGCAGCTGTGCTGTATCTCCTATAAGTATCATTTTACAGTTCTTGCCGGAATATACAAAAGATACCAAATCATCTAACAAAGATCCATTTTCGTACATTTTAGATTCCTGTATCGAGTCCGATATCATAGATGCTTCATCTACCAGAAAAATAGTATTGGTAAGTTTGTTAGGCTGAAGTGTAAAACCAACGCTCCCCCCACTACCTTTTTTGGGGAAATAAATTCTTTTATGGATTGTAAAGGCAGGTTTGTTAGAATAGCTTGCAATTACTTTAGCGGCACGCCCTGTAGGCGCAAGCAGCACATATTTTTTATCGGCTTCCTGTAAGTGATTTACAATGGTTGAAATAATTGTAGTTTTACCTGTACCTGCATAACCTTTAAGTACAAAAATTTCATCGTTTGATGTAGACGTAATGAATTCAGCCGCCTTTTGCAAAAAGATGTCCTGCTTAACAGTTGGTTCAAACGGAAATCTTTGTCGGAGCAATTTATAAAATGAGGCAGAATTCATTAAATCAGGCAGGTATTATATTTATTAGCCCAAAGATAACATGAATTTAAAGATGTGCCCATCCTAAACCAAAAAAGAATGTAAATTTGCATTGAAACTCCGTTTTAATGAACAACACTATAACTTCAAGAAATTATAAAAAACTAGCGCTGCAGGTATCTGCCAGCGGAATGTCTTTTTGTTGTTTTGACACCCTTAATAGGGAAATAACACATATGGTTTCGGCTGCGTTCCCAAAATACAGCCCTATTGAAGAAGAATTATGGTCGGCTTTTGTAAAAAATCCACTACTTACAAATCCGTTTGACGAAATTGTTGTACTGCACAATAATAGTTATAACACTTTTGTGCCAACAGCTTTGTTTGATGCAAACTATCCGGGAAGTTACCTGCAATACAATACGAAGGTATTTGATACCGATTTTTTTGCAGTAGATGAGCTGGACAGTTACGAACTTAATAATGTTTATGTTCCTATGATGAATGTGAACAATTTCCTAATAGATCAATTTGGCGCTTTTGAATACAAAAATGCTAACAGTGTATTGGTTGCCAAATTACTGGATATTTCAAAGAATATAGATGAGAAGCAGGTTTTTGTACATTTTCAGGATACTCACTTTGAAATTATAGTCGTACGAAATCAAAAACTGCTGCTATATAATTCATTCGAATATAAAACACCTGAAGACTTTTTATACTTTTTACTTTTCACGATGGAGCAGTTGTTCCTGAATCCAGAAACAGCAAGAGTATACCTGCTTGGAAAGGTTCTGGAAGACGATGCAAACTTTTCTATAGCTTACACTTACATAAGGCACCTGTCCTTATTTGACACAAAGCCATTACAACAAAAATGGAACACAGGAAGAAACGAAACATTACAACACTTTATACTATTTAACTCATGAGGATCATTTCGGGAAAATTTAAAGGGCGAAGGATAACTGCGCCAAAAAACCTGCCGGTGCGCCCCACGACAGATATGTCTAAAGAGTCGTTATTCAATATTTTAAATAATCGCTTTGATTTTGACGGCCTGAAAGTCTTGGACCTTTTTTCTGGAACGGGAAATATCAGCTATGAATTTGCATCGAGAGGCGCAGTAGCCATAACAGCTGTAGATGCTGATTTTGGCTGTATAAAATTTATAAAACAAACTAGCGCAGAATTTGAATTTAATATATCTGCGATCAAGAATGATGTGATTAAATTCTTAGGAGGCCATAAATCATCGTATGATATAATTTTTGCCGATCCTCCATATAATATGGATCAAAAGGTTTTTGAGGAAATAGTTACACTTGTTTTAGAAAACGAACTGCTTCAGCCTGATGGAATGATGATTATTGAACATTCTAAACACACTAAACTGAACCACATGATGAATTTTTCATTCCAGAAAAATTATGGTGGTTCTGTATTTTCCTTTTTTGAATTCGATGAAGAAATAGAAGATGAAAACATATCTGACGACGAAGACAATATGTAAATTCTTCTTTTAAAAAATAGCAGGCCTGTAAGCCGGATTCTGTAACCCCGCCCTAAAGCGGGGTTTCTTATCATTTATCTAGTCCTTACATTACTGCAAGAATCAATCTGCCTACCCCCCGGCATTGGGCGGGCAGCCCTTAATTGCCGGTGTACATGGCATTTCACCGCATAGAGTTTACCTGGTTTCACTACAGCATTATCTGTACATACTTTCTGTTGCACTTGTCCTCTTACGCCAAAGCGTAATGACGGGCGTTACCCGCTATGCTGCCCTACGGTGTCCGGACTTTCCTCCCTTATGCAATGCACAACGGCGATAAGACGGCCTGCGTGAGCAAAAGTAGTCTTTTAACCCAATGTGAGAAAGGATAAATCCATAAAGTATGTAAATATTATAGTTTCAGCCGCTTATGTTATGACATTATACTGTGAGAAAATGTTTAACATTTCGTTGGCTTGCAAAAAAAGGTGAAAGCCGTAATTTTAAGTAAATAAAACAAACTAATTTAAAGGACAGCATTATGGACAGACAGATGTATCATTACGCTACAGTATCAAAAGCGTTACAGGAATTAAAAGATAAAGGTTATACTACTGATTTTAACCTTGAAGAAGAACGTATAAAAACAAATTTTGAAGATTTTGAAATAGAGCATATTTACCGTTATGAGGGCGAAAGCGATCCTGGAGACGAAGCCACTGTTTACGGAATTAAGGAAAAAAGCGGAGAAAAAGGTGTTTTTGTAGTAAGCCCGGGCGCATTTAGCGAAGACGGTGCTGCGAAAGTATTACTTGATATGAGTATTAAAGGCAGGGCTGAACAGCAATAAGCCATGAACAGGCTGCAAAAAAAACTCGAAAAAATAGGGAGTGATCCTAAAATCACGGCAAAAGCCATTGGTCTGCGATATTCTTTAAAAGCTGATAAAGGTTTTTACAGAAAGCGCAAAGCCAATGGCTTTACTTATATAGATGAGAATGGTACTATAGTTAAAGATAAAGATGCGTTAGAACGAATAAAAAAACTTGTGGTTCCTCCCGCCTGGGAAAACGTATGGATATCTCCTTTTGAAAATGGACACCTACAGGTAACGGGGATTGATGTAAGAGGAAGAAAACAATACAGGTACCACCCGGACTGGAACAAAATACGCAACCAGTCAAAATTTTTCAGGCTGAGACGTTTCGCCTTAGCATTGCCCTCTATAAGAAAACAGGTAGAACAGGACCTTAACCGTAAAGGACTGCCTTATGAGAAAGTTGTTGCTCTGGTGGTAAAACTTATAGAGATGACAAACATACGTATAGGCAACGATGCCTATAAAAAATTGTATGGCTCATTTGGCCTTACAACATTAAGGGATAAACACGTAAAGTTTGAAGGCTCTACCGTGTGGTTTGAATTTGTAGGCAAAAAAGGAGTGAAACATAAAATTAAGCTGCAAAGCCGAAAAATGGCAAATCTTGTAAAAAAATGTCAGGATATTCCGGGTCAGGAGTTGTTTCAGTATTATGATGACGATAACCACAGGCACACAATAGGCTCCGCAGATGTAAATAATTACATTAAGAGCATAACAGGCGAAGACTTTACTGCAAAAGATTTTCGTGCCTGGGCGGGGAGTCTTAATGCGCTATGTGCCTTTTTAGATGTTGGCGATTTTACAAGCGATACCGATTGCAAACACAAAATCGTGAATGTGATAGATTCTGTTGCCCAAAAGCTTGGCAATACGAGAACAGTATGCAAAAAATATTACATACATCCTACAGTTATCGCGACCTACGAAAAAAAACGTATTGAAAATTACAAACCCGGCAAAACCAAAAATGAGGAGTTTAACGCCAATGAAAAAGCGCTGCTCAGACTCCTTACAACCGAAGACATAGCGGAGGTCATCGCTTAATTAGACTTGAAGTAGTATTTCTAAAAGTGAATAGTATGTTTTTTTATACATTTACTTTCTTACATCATAGAAGAATGGAAAACTACAGCGTTGTATTATTTATACTGGCACTAATGCTTATACTTTCGGCAATTGCCGATAAGATAAGACTGCCCTACCCTATTATCCTTATTAGTGCCGGTATAACCATTGGTTTTGTACCTGCACTGCCCAAGGTAGAAATAAACCCGGAGATTATTTTCCTTATATTTTTACCGCCGCTTTTATATGATGCTGCCTTTAATATATCTGCGAGGCAGTTCAAAACAAACATGAGCACGATTACTGCACTGGCAATATCGTTAGTATTCTTTACAGTATTGGGTATTGCGGTATTCGCACACTATTGCATACCCGGCATGAGCTGGCCGCTAAGTTTTGTATTGGGTGCCATACTCTCGGCAACAGATGCCGTTGCCGCAATGAGCATTACTAAAGGATTGGGGTTATCTCACAAAACAAATACTATCCTCGAAGGCGAAAGCCTTATCAACGATGCCTCTGCACTTGTGGCTTACCGATTTGCCGTAGCAGCGGTTACCGGTACAGCCTTTGTGTTTTGGCAAGCATCATTTGAATTTGCTTTACTTCTGGGAGGCGGTGTACTTACAGGAATGGTGATGGGCAAAATTTTGGCTTACATTATCGAAAAGATAAAAGACGACGCAATTGTTGTAATAAGCTTTATGCTTATAATGCCATTTGTTACCTACCTAACTGCGGAAGAATTGCACGTTTCGGGTGTAATAGCTGTGGTAACTTTAGGATTAGGCATATCAAGGTTCAGCACAAAGGTGTTTCCTGAACGTATCAAAAGCCAGTCAAAATCAATATGGGATATAATAATCTTTCTGCTAAACGGACTCATTTTTATTCTCATAGGCCTTCAGTTCCCATATTTGTTAGGCAGTATAGATAAAACTATGATCCTTCCATACATAGGCTATTCGTTCATTATAACAATAGCGATATTAATTATCAGAATGATGCGGGTATTTATGCAGCAGGCGGGTCTGCAAAACGCATTAAAGAAAGGAAGGCGAAGAATAACAAAGCACGCTTTGCTTGACGCTAAAACAAGCCTCATCATTAGCTGGTCTGGAATGCGTGGTATAGTTTCATTGGCGATAGCTATAGGTTTACCCCATAAGTTAGGAGACGGCTCACCTTTTCCGCTACGTAACGAAATAATCTTTATTTCTGTGGTTGTAGTACTAATTACTCTTATAGGTCAGGGGCTTACTTTACCGTGGCTGGTAAAGAAACTGACCAAAGAAGAAAGCACTGAAATCTCCTAAAAAAAGATATAATTATTAAGCGGTAATAATGCTATTCCCTGTCGTAAAAATTTTATATTTGTATCTCTTTACAGCCTATGGAACAGTTTATAGTATCAGCCAGAAAATACCGCCCGCAAACCTTTAAGGATGTTGTTGGGCAGCAGGCCATTACAAATACTTTACTGAATGCCATAGAAAACAATCACCTTGCACAGGCATTATTATTTACTGGTCCGCGTGGTGTGGGTAAGACAACATGCGCGCGTATTTTGGCCAGAAAAATAAACCAGGAAGGCTATGACGACCCGTATGAAGATTTTGCTTTTAACGTGTTTGAGCTGGATGCTGCATCTAACAACTCCGTAGACGACATCCGGAGCCTAATTGATCAAGTACGCATACCGCCACAAACAGGAAAATATAAAGTATACATTATAGATGAGGTGCATATGCTGTCTCAGGCTGCCTTCAACGCTTTTCTTAAAACGCTTGAAGAGCCACCAAGACATGCCATTTTTATACTTGCTACTACAGAAAAACATAAGATAATACCAACCATATTATCGCGCTGCCAAATATTTGATTTTAAAAGGATTACGGTTAAGGATGCAAAAGATCACCTTGCAGAAGTTGCTCGCAGCCAGGGAATTTCTTTTGAGGATGATGCCCTTCATATTATTGCCCAAAAAGCCGATGGTGCAATGCGTGACGCCCTTTCTATTTTTGACAGGGTAGTAAGTTACTGCGGCACAAACCTTACCCGTCAGGCAGTTACAGAAAACCTTAATGTACTTGATTACGAGTATTATATTAAAGTTACTGAGTTACTGCTTGAAAACAGGATACCTGAATTACTGCTAACCTACAATGAGATTTTAGCTAAAGGTTTTGATGGCCACCATTTTGTAGCAGGACTGGCATCACACTTTCGTGACCTTTTAGTATCTAAAAATCCGGCTACACTTTCTTTGCTTGAAGCAGGCGAAGTGGCACAGAACTTATACAGGGAACAATCGCAAAAAGCAAGTCAGGATTTTTTGCTTAAAGCAATCGACCTTGCAAATGATTGTGACCTTAAATACAAATCCAGCCAAAACCAAAGGCTTCTTGTAGAACTATGCCTTATGCAGCTTGCCTCCATCACCTTTGATGGAGAAAAAAAAAAGCTGACCAATTTATAATCCCTCCCCATTACTTTAAAGATAATGCTCCTGCTGTATCAAAAGTTACAGTACAGGAAACTATTATCCAAACGGAAAGCACTATCACAGATGTTTTATCAGTAACCTACGATACTACACCTGCAACTATTGCTCCCCTCCCTGTTGCAGAACTGGAAGTAGAAAAGCCTGAAGTGGTTAAACCGCCGGTTATAAAACCTGAAGATGATGGCGGTCCTAAAGTATCTGCTTTTTCGTTAGCCGGGCTTCGCCAGAAAAAAGAACTGCAGGAAACACAACGTGCAATGGTTAGGCAGACAGACGAGCTTCCGCGCGAAAAGTTTAATGAAACAGATATGCTTCTGCAATGGAACAAATTTGCGCAGCGACTTAGCGATACAGGCCAAAAGATCATGGCAACGTATATGCAGATCAATGACCCTGTATTAGAAGGCACTACTATAAAACTTGAACTGCCTAACGAAGGCTCAAAGGTAGATTTTGACAGTAATAAGCATGAGTTACTCGGTTATCTTCGTGGTAAGCTTCATAACCATGATATTGTAATAGATGTTCATGTAAACGAAGTTATCACTTCTAAACACGCTTTTACACCAATTGAGAAATTTGAGAAATTAAAATCATTGAATCCGGCTGTGGAGACTTTAAGAAAGATGTTTGACCTTGATATATAGTATCAACTTAAAATTTTATTAAGCTTTAATTTTTACTAAAGAACATTTACTAACTTTATATTGCAACCTAAATAATGCTATATGCTAGTAGACAAACGCGTTCCCATACGCTATCTTTTAAACCTTGTCAAATATGAAATGCTAATCGTGCTGTTTCTGGGTGTGGTCATACACTTTCTAACCGAGCATTTTTACACCTACGTACCTGAGATGCCTTTAACTATAGCCACCTTTTTAGGAACAGCCATATCAGTACTTTTGTCATTTAAAATGAGCCAGTCCTACGACCGTTGGTGGGAAGCGCGAAAAATATGGGGTGCAATTGTGAACGATTCAAGAAGTTTTGTATTACAGCTTCAGGGATTTCTTAAAGGCGACAATAAAAATGAGCAGACAAAGGAAATGGCTTACAGGCAGATTGCATGGTGCTATTCCCTTGGCCAGTCGCTACGCGGACTGCCGCCACTTGAAAGCTGCGATAATTTTATTTCCAAAAATGAGCTTTCTGAATTGTCATTCTTCAAGAATAAACCTTTAGGTATGCTCCAAAAAAATGTGTTGCAAATAAGCAAACTTAGAGAGAATGGGCAACTAACCGATTTTGAAAACATACAACTTAATAATACAGCTGTACGCTTTTCTGATAGCATGGGAGCTGCAGAAAGGATAAATTCAACTATATTTCCTACCACATACAGGATGTTCCTTCACTTTACTATTTATCTTTTTATCGCCATACTTTCTATTGGCCTTAAAGGTGTAATGCTGGCATATGAAATTCCACTACTACTATTGATATCGTTGGTATTTTTTATGCTCGAGAAAACAGCTTACTATTTACAGGATCCTTTCAGGAACAGACCAAGTGACACTTCGGTCACAGCCATTGCGAGAACTATAGAGATAAATATCAGGCAATTACTTCATGAAGAGGATGTACCAGACCCGATAACCAAAGATGAATTTTATATAATGTAATTAGCTAAGCAAATTTTTATATAAGTCATAATTTTCGTCATCGAAACAAACAAAAATCACTTCTGTAATACTCTCGTTTTTTGTCAAAAAATCTTGAACAGTTTCAATTGCTATTCGAGCAGCATTGTCCTTTGGAAAGTGATAAATACCTGTGCTTATGTTAGGAAAGGCAATCGTTTGAATAGAATTATTTATAGCAATCCGCAGGCTATTACGATAACAATTGGCAAGTAATTCTTCCTTTTCTGATTTATCACCATTCCAAACCGGACCAACGGTATGAATAACATAGTTGGAGGGAAGGTTACCGGCTGTCGTAACAACAGCTTCTCCGGTACCACAGCCACCCTGACGATTGCGTATGGTAACACACTCATCTAAAATTGCTTTTCCACCCGCCCTATGAATCGCACCATCTACACCTCCGCCGCCAAGTAAGGAAGAGTTGGCCGCATTGACAATTGCATCGGCTTCAATTTTTGTAATATCGCCTTTAACCAGTTTGATTTTTTCCATAAACAAAATTATATATTGCCGTAATACATCGCTTTCACAATACCATCAGAAAGTCCGATTTTTGGAACATATATATTTCGGGCACCACTCCATTTCATGGCATTAAGATAAATTCGAACGGCATAAATAATAACATCTGCACGGTCAGGGTTAAGACCGAGTTCAGAAATACGCTGCTCGTAACTAAGACTGTTAAGAAACTGATACTGGCTATTTACATAAAAATACGAAAGCGGCTTTTCCTGCTGCTTGCCGGACATTTTGAAAAGTTTATTGATATTACCGCCTGAACCTATAAGGGTTACGGTATCATACGCCTCAGTTACCGATTTGATCCATTTTTCAATCTCTGTCCAAACAACCTCGTTGACCATATTATTCAACAGGCGCACTGTACCGTTCTTAAATGATTTTGAAGCAACAATTTTTCCGCTATCAAATAAAGAAAACTCTGTACTTCCACCACCTACGTCTACATACAAATAAGTCTGATCTGTTTTAACAAGATGGTGTAAATCGGTAGACGCGATAATAGCAGCTTCTTTTTTACCATCTATTATTTCAATTTTAATTCCGGATTCCCTCTCAATAATTTCAGCAACCTCTTTTCCATTAAAAGCTTCTCTCATTGCTGAAGTAGCACAAGCCATATATTTTTCAACCTTATGTACTTTCATAAGGAGCTTATAAGCCTTCATGGCATCAACCATGCGCTCAATATTTTCTTCTGTAATCTCGCCTACAGTAAAGGCATCCTGTCCAAGGCGGATAGGTACCCTCACTAACGAACTTTTATTAAATTGAGGCTCTTTGCCTTCTTGCTCTACGATATTAGATATAAGTAACCTCATGGCATTTGAACCAATATCTATAGCAGCATATTTTTTTATTGTAATCATTCCTAAGTACCAAAGTGCTTAAACACCATTATTTAACATGTTCGTAAATCACATCCAGTTTATCCCTATAATAATTATACGTTTCCAGCTGAGCGCGGAAAGGTTTTTCGTCGGGGCGCTTCCTGTATTTATTTTCCAGATTTTCAGAATGAAGTCTGGCTTTAACATTTGCCTTCCATCCTATTTCAAAAGTTTCGAGTAATTCTGTCTTAATTTCAGGATCATATATAGGGCAGGTAACTTCTACCCGTGCATCAAGATTCCTTGTCATAAAATCGGCCGAAGAAATAAATATTTCAGGATCACCGCAGTTTGCAAATATGTACGCTCTTGTATGTTCAAGATAATTATCGACAATACTGATAGCTTCAATATTTTCGCTCATACCGGGCACTCCGGGAATAAGACAGCATATACCCCTAATTATCAATTGTATTTTAACACCTTCCCTACTGGCTTCATACAGCTTATCGATCATTTTAATATCGGTGAGGCTGTTCATTTTCAACTTTATGTAAGCCTCCTTACCGGCAATAGCATTTAGTATCTCCCTGTCTATAAGCTTATAGAATTTACTCCTCGTGTAATGTGGCGACACAAAAAGATGCTTATACCTGTGCACACGATAGTTTACCTCAAAAAATTCAAATATTCTTTGTGTCTCTTTTAATATCTGCTGGTGGGCAGTAAAAAGTGTAACATCTGTATATACTTTCGCTGTGGATTCATTGAAGTTACCTGTAGAAATAAAACCATAGCGCCTTATGCGATTGTTTTCCCTACGCTCTATAACACATATTTTACTATGTACTTTTAAGCCTTTAACACCAAAAATAAGGTTGATGCCTTCTGTCTGCATTTGTTCTGCGTACGAGATATTGCTTGCCTCATCAAAGCGTGCCTGCAGCTCTATCTGCACAGTAACTTTTTTCCCGTTTTTTGCAGCATTAACAAGAGAACTAATGATTTGGGAGTTCTTTGCAAGCCTGTATAGGGTTATGCTTATAGTGGTTACCTTAGGATCTAATGCTGCTTCGCGTAAAAATTTGATCACATAAGCATACGACTGATAAGGTGAATTCTGAAGGTAATCTTTATGTTTTATCTTTTGAAGGATACTCCCTTCGAGACTTAGACCCGGAACAGGCAGCGGGACATTTTGTTTGTATAAAAGGTCATATCTTCCAAGGTTAGGAAAATCCATGTAATCACGTCTGTTGTGATATCTTCCTCCCGGAATGATGCTATCAGACGAATCAATTTCCATTCGGGTAAGGAAAAAGTCAAGTGTATCGCCCCCAATGGCCTGGTCGTACACAAAACGTACAGGCTCGCCAATACGCCTGTCCTTAACACTTGTGGAAATTTTCTCCATCAAGCTTTTACTTTGATCACTGTCTATTTCCAACTGGGCGTCACGCGTAATTTTTATCATGTGGGCATTAATGCTCGCATAATCAAATATATTAAATATACTGTGCAGGTTAAAGCGTATAACATCATCAAGCATAATAATATACTGCTTATCATTTTTTGATGGCAGTATAACAAACCTGTTAACTGTTTTAGGCATTTCTATCACAGCATAACGTGTTTCCTGAATAACATCACCAGCTTCCTCATGGCAGTCCTTTGGCTTCATGACAAGCTTTATAGCCAGGTAGCCCGCTGTATCCTTTAGCAACGGAAATTCATCAAGGTCGTTAAGAATGATGGTAACAAGTTCAGGACTTACTTTTTGTATAAAGAAGTCTTTAACATAGCTCTCCTGCTCTTTAGTAAGCTGGGTCTCATTTACCATGAAAATATTTTCCTTCTCCAATTCCTTTTCGATAACGCTAAGGATGCGAAGGCTTTCCGACTGCTGTTCTATAACAATATCGGTAATTTCGGTGAGGAGCTGCTGAGCAGTAATTCCTCCCAAAATCTTCTCGCCGGTCTGGCCTGTAAGGCTTAAACGGCGAATGGCTGCATAACGCACCCTGAAAAATTCGTCAAAATTGTTTGAAAATATTCCTAAGAAGCGAAGCCTGTCAAGCAAAGGCACTTTATCATCGCCTGCTTCCTGTAGTACTCTTGCGTTAAATGCCAGCCAGCTTTTTTCTCTGTCAATGTACCTGTTTACCGGTGAGTGGTGGATCATGTTTCTTTAATTCACTTGGAAATAATACTTTTTCTATCTTTCCCTTTTGGATATTTTTCCAGTCATTTTCCTGAAAGGAAAGGGATACAAAACCAGCGGTAGGTACGTTTTCTACAGCTCGGTTCCCAAAGGTATTAACAAAATTAGTAATAGCGTCGTTATGTCCAAAAAGAATTAGGTTATCAAATTGATTATTGCAGCTTTTAATTACACTTTCCAGGCTTTTTTCATCAAATGTATATAAGTCATCCTTAAATATTATCGTATCTATGGGAATAGAAAGATTCTCGGCAAATATGTAAGCTGTGTTTTTAGCACGTTTGGCTGTGCTGCTCCATACAATGTAAGATTTAGGTAAAAGGGCTTCCACTTGAGATGCCATTAGGTGCGCATCATTAATTCCTCTCTGTGATAAGGGGCGGTCTTTATCTACCAATGGAGCTTCCCAACTCGACTTGGCATGCCTAATAAGGATTAAATTTTTCATACGCTGGTTTTAATAGTTATGTATCAACTTACTAAATATCCAAAAAAATCTAAAGCCCTATTCTTTAAATTTTGTTAAATTAAAAGTCTTATGGGGCCAACCGATCTGTTTTCCACGAAAAATCGTCTAATTGCATATATCGTATCCGGTCATGTAAGCGGTTCGGCCTTCCTTGCCAAAACTCAACTTCTACAGGTTTTACAATATACCCTCCCCAATGTTCAGGCCTTGGTATTTCTTTACCTTCAAATTCCTGCTTAAGCTGTTTTAAATTATCCTCTAAATAATTACGTGAAGGTATAACTTGGCTTTGTGGCGAAACAATAGCTCCTAATCTGCTACCTTCAGGCCTGGTTTCAAAATAGCCGTCAGATGTATTTTGGGATACCTTTTCTGCTTTACCTTTTATTATGACCTGACGCTCCATACCCTCCCAAAAAAATGACAGGCATACATTAGGATTAGAAGCTATTGCTTTACCCTTCTCAGAATCATAGTTTGTAAAGAAAATAAAACCTTCGTAAGTATATTGCTTAAGCAATACGATACGCGATTTGGGAAAACCGTCGAGGCCGAGAGTTGAAACCGTCATTGCATTTACCTCGCCCGGACCGTCAAACTCTTCCATCTCTATGAACCATTTTTTGAAAAGGTTTATAGGATCTTCCGGAAGATGGTCTTCAGCCAATTCACTTTTTTCGTATGATTTTCGGTAATTGCTTAAATCAGTCATTTTAATATCGGATTATTAAGATTTAAAAATACGTACTTTTAATGATTCTAAAAATCAATTAAAACTCAAAAACCTTTCCGTCATCTGCCAGTTCAACATTAGAAAATATTGTTTCAGCTTCTTCTTTAAAAGGTTCTATAGAACCATAGCGAGTAGAAAAATGGCCCAGTATGAGTTTTTTCACATTTGCTTTTACCGCTATAGCAGCTGCCTGTTTAGAGGTGGAATGCATCGTTTTTTCGCATAGATGTTCTTCCGAATCAAGAAATGTACTTTCATGGTAAAGTACATCTACTTCCCTAAGCAACGAAACGATAGTTTCATCATACATAGTATCTGAACAAAATGCATAGCTCTTGGCAGGGTACGGATCAAAGGTTAGCTTTTCGTTAGATATAACGGTGCCATCATCAAGTGTTATGTCGCCTCCACTTTTTATCTTGTTGTAATAGCAAGTGTCGATATTATGATTTAATACAGCATCAAGATTTAGTTTCCTATCTCCTGTTTTTTCCTGAAAGAGAAAGCCATTTGTATATACCCTATGTCTAAGTGGTATTGTACTAACAATCACTTTGTCGTCTTCAAAAATAACCTCTGATTCCTTGCTTTCAAGTTCATGAAAGTAAAGATTATAGCTTGTCCAGGATGCGGAAAGCTTTAATTGCAGTAATGTAACTTCTTTTATTCCCTTTGGTCCATAAACATGCAGGTCATTTTGACGTCCGAGGAGCGAAAACGTAGATATCAAACCTATAAGTCCGTAAAAGTGGTCGCCATGCAAATGCGAGATAAAAACATGATTTATGCGTGAAAACTTAATTTTCTGTTTCCTTAACTGTACCTGTGTGCCTTCTCCGCAGTCTATAAGAAACATTCTGTTCTTTATCTCCAGTACCTGAGCGGTAGGATTAGTCATAGAACGTGGAGTAGCGGCATAACAGCCAAGTATAGTTAAATTCATTTAATAAGTTTAAGGTTTTAAGGTCTGAAGTTTCATCAAAACCCTAAGCGATATAAATCAAAAGGTTATTTAAAAACCAAGGTCTCTCTCTATCTCTTCCATTTCAATAATGTCATTTGCTTCAAGCAGTGTAGGTACCACTACCATTTCGTCAGGAACATCATTAAAATCAACATCAGAAGCGACCAATACAAATGACTTCTTAGCTTTTCTGTGTTTATTAGACAGCGAAAGAAAAGTCAATACAACTTCCATGGTAATATCTTTATCCTGGCAGAGGTCAAGTATTATGTTACGCTCTTTGTATGAATTATATTCAGATGTTATCTTATCCAAAAACGCTTTTATGTCTCCCTGGGTATCTTTAATAATAACGGTATGTCCTTTTTCTTCTACTTTCATTTTTTGAATTACTGAGTTGCAAAGAAGCTAAGTTACAATGTTGTGTAATAAGTGAAACTTCTCTTCAGAATATTTTAATATATCAAACCTTAGATGTCCGGTTTAAAATTATTTATTGCTTA
>Ga0163161_10001750_pt1 | contig 15901 bp, 13 predicted proteins | sample S45metaG_FD_129847 | JGI IMG/M metagenome (GOLD analysis project Ga0163161, IMG submission 129847) | Switchgrass rhizosphere microbial communities from Kellogg Biological Station, Michigan, USA - S4-5 metaG | ecosystem: Host-associated > Plants > Roots > Rhizosphere > Soil | place: USA... | reverse complement strand
CCCGAAAATCGTGGTTAAGGTTCCGATGATTAAAGATGGTGTTAAAGCCATTAAATATTTCTCATCAAAAGGAATCAAAACCAACTGTACTTTAATTTTCTCTGCTGGACAGGCCTTATTGGCTGCTAAAGCCGGAGCTACTTATGTTTCTCCATTTTTAGGCCGTTTAGATGATATTTCAAGCGATGGCCTGGTTTTAATCGAAGATATCAGAACTATTTTTGATAACTACGGTTACGAAACCCAGATCTTAGCTGCATCAATCCGCGGACCATTGCACATCGTTAACTGTGCTAAATTAGGTGCTGATGTAATTACTGCGCCATTGGCTGCCATTACTGGTTTATTGAAACACCCGTTAACCGATAGCGGTTTAGCTACATTCCTAGCTGACCACGCTAAAGCAGCGGGTAAATAGATTTTTAAAAAAGTCGAAAGTTTTTAGTCCTAAGTCTTAGGTCGGGTTTCCGGTTTAAGACTTGGGACTTTTTTTTATGGCAGATGTGAGATGTATGATGGAAAACGGACGATTGCAAGCAATACCAACCTTCTTCTCTTTTCCATCTTTTATTTTTGGAGAGCAGAGCCTGTGCTGATCGGTTCCGGCAGTCCTGCTTTACATTATATTCCGGTAATTTATGATACCAATAAAGTTGTGAAATACCGGAATGCCATTTCAATCAGGTCTAGGTGGCAGTAACAGTTTTACATCGGCATCTGGGTAACTCTAAACGCCGAACTCTAAACTAAAGATGCTCTTTTCAGCACCTCTTTAACCTGTTCATAATTAATCTGTTCGTCTGGCTCGATCAGAATCCCCTTCACTCCCGCCCCGTTTGCGGCTTCTACATCCCTTGGCTTGTCGCCGATCATCACAGATTGAGCTGGATCGATATCATACAGTTCAATGGCATCCAGGATCATTCCCGAAGCTGGTTTTCTACATTTGCATTCGCCCCCAACAGTTGGGTGGTGCGGACAATGATAAAAAGCTTTAATATCGGCTCCCTGGGCAACAAAAGCATTTTTCAGCATTTGGTGCATCGTGGCCAGCTGTTCTTCAGTATAACGTTTTAAAGCAATGCCGCCCTGGTTGGTGATTACGATCAGCAAATAACCCTCGTCGAATAGTTTTTTTAATACTGGAATCTGGTATTCTAATATTTCAAAATCTTCTACACGGCAGATGTAATCGTATATTTCGTGATTAAGTACACCATCGCGGTCGAGAAAAATAGCTTTGTTCATTGTGGGGTATGGAGATAAAGTATCAAGATTTGAGTAGTGAGTATTGAGTATCAAGATTCAACCTCGTTATTGTTGCGCAAAATAAGCGAAAATTAAGGACAAAAGAAAGCCCAACCTTTTTAAGGTCGGGCCTAATCATAAAATTTATTTGGTTTGGGTTATTTTAATTTCAAGCCGGCTTTGTGGCCTTTGATGGCAAAAAACAGGATGTACAAATAACAAGGCAATACCGTTAACAGATAGGCCAGCTGGAAGTGCACATGCAGTTTTTCGTTTAAAAAAGCATACAACAATGGCATGATTGCGCCACCTGCTATACCCATTACCATAATTGCGGAGCCGATTTTTGTGAATTTTCCTAAATGGCTAATGCCCAATGGGAAAATTGCCGGCCACATCAATGAATTTGCCAGGCCCAGTAAGGCCACAAAAATTACAGCAAACCAGCTTGATATTGCAAAAGATAAAATGGTAAATATGATTCCTAAAATGGCACAGATTCTAAGTGCCTTTTGTTGGGAGATATATTTTGGAATGGCTACGATCCCGATAATATAACCGATTAACATACTAAAAAGCGTTATGGAAGTCAATTTTCCGCTGATTTCGGTACTAATACCTAATTCGCGACCATAAATCCCGATAATATCGCCAGCCATTACCTCTGCACCCACATATACAAAAATACAAAGCGCACCCAAGAACAAGTGTGGAAACTGGAATATGCTCTGGTGTTTTACCACAGCGCCTTTGCTTTCGTCAACAATATCTTCTTCAACCTCTACTTCAGGCAGATCGGTGAATTTGATAAAAACAGCAAAAAGGCAGAAAACAATGGCTAAAACGATATAAGGCATATTTACACGGCCTAAAACATCGTTCAATAATTGCTCGTGTACAGCGCCTGTAGCTGCTTTAATCTGTTTTTCAACCTCAGATGCGTTTTTCAAAAATAAACTGCCCATAATCAATGGCACAATCATTCCGGCAAATTTATTACAGATACCCGCGATACTGATGCGTTTGGCAGCGCTTTCTATCGGGCCTATAATGGTTAAATAAGGGTTTGAAGCTGTTTGAAGCAGTGCCAGTGCAGCTCCCTGAACAAAAATACCAGTTAAAAACAGACCAAAAGTTCTGGTTTGAGCAGCGGGTATAAATATTAACGAGCCTAAACCTAAAATTACCAGACCTAATACAATACCATTTTTAAAACCCACTTTTTTTAGGATCCATGATGATGGTAAAGCCAAAAAGAAATAGGCCATATACGAAGCAAAAGTGACAAAGAAGGCCTGTAAATTGGATAGTCCGAAAGATAATTTAAAGAACGGGATCAATGTTCCATTGGCCCAGGTTACAAAGCCAAAAATAAAGAATAAAGCACAAATGATAATGAGTGGTTTAGGTCCCTGCGTTCGACCTGATGCTGTAGTTTGTTGCATAAAATTTGGTTCGGTTTTAGTTGTGGCGACCAAACTAAACAATAAAATTTAATAATATAGGAGTCAAACGTTTGCGTGATTTTACTTTAACACAAAAACTTATTTAATTGGTGCTCACACACCTAAAACCGGTATGTTCCAGGCCTGTATCCGTAGAGGTTTTCATTCTTGAAGTTACGCGGTATCCCTTACAATAAGAAGCATTGCACATAAAAGAGCCTCCCCTAACCACCCTTTTGGGCACTGTGGGTTCCATTGGATCATAACTGTCGGATGGGCCTTGGGGATTGCTGGTTACCCCCGAAAGCGTGGCGTAATAATCGGGGCGGTACCAATCGCTGCACCACTCCCAGACATTTCCTGCCATATCGTAAAGCCCATAGCCATTGGCTTTAAACTGTTTTACGGCAGCCAAACCATTAAAACCATCCCAGTCTGTATTCTTGATTGGGAAACTGCCCTGCCAGGTATTGGCTTTTACCTTGCCTTTTTCGATATCTTCATTTCCCCAGGGATATTTTTGATCTTTTAGTCCTCCTCTTGCCGCATATTCCCACTCGGCTTCAGTTGGCAGGCGTTTGCCCGACCATTTGCAGTAGGCCATGGCATCATCCCAGGAAATGTGGACAACCGGGTAGTTTTCTTTTCCCTTAAGATCGCTTTTAGGGCCATGTGGATGTTTCCAATCGGCGCCTTTAACCCAGCGCCACCATTGCGAGGCATCGTTTAAAGAAGTAATGCTTTTTGGCTGATAAAAAACCAATGATGCAGCCACAAAAACACTGTCAGGTGGTTTTGGTGTGCCCTGAGGAAGCTGTTTTTTCATTTCCTCCCAATCTGGTTTGCGTTCAGCTGTGGTTTTATATCCTGTAGCGTCTACAAACTTTTTGAAACTGGCATTGGTTACTTCGGTAACATCAATCCAAAACGACGGTAACTTAACGCTGTGATGAGGATATTCGTCATCCCTGCCCTCTTTATCAGATGCGCCCATGGCAAATTCGCCGGCAGGAATTAAAACCATCCCTTCATGACTTACTTTATTAGCGGCAAAACTCGAAGAATCTTTAACTGCACCAAAACGGCTGGGCATATTCTTTTCACAGGAAGCCAGCGAATCTTGCTTGTGTTTGGCCCGCTCCTCTTCTTTAGCTTTATTGGATTGGCAGGATAAAATGAGGAGCGTCGGCAAAAAAAGTAAGGTAAGAAGTGATCTGTGCATGTGGGGGTATTAAAATATAAGCCCTAAAAATATCAAATCTATTTAAAAAAGAGAAGGCAAATAATTAATTCGCCTATAAATCAATACACTACCGTGTTCGGCGATTTTTTATTTGCAAGAAATGCATCATAACCCTATATTTGCACCACTTTAAAGGAAACACACAACGTTTTTAACAAAGTAGATTCCGTAGCTCAGCTGGTAGAGCATTACACTTTTAATGTAGTGGTCCTGGGTTCGAATCCCAGCGGGATCACGAAAAACCTCACAGAAATGTGAGGTTTTTTTGTTTTATTCCAGCCTGAATTCGAACAGAAGCGCCGGCCTGGGTTCGATTTGTAAGCCCAGCAGTAGTTAAATGCTAATGATATCTTTATATCAAACCAATCCATATTTGTTTTTTGTGCTGCTGTAGCTCCAAACATATTAGAGATGATCGAATGCCAGAACTATATCCACCTGAAGACCTTATCATATATGTCACACAATTATAGTTTACTACATCCCCCGAAGAATTGGATTCGAAATAATTTCCTGATATTGTTCCCGCCAGAATAGCACTCAATTTTAAGAATAGGCCACTGCTTTCCCATAAACTATCTTCAATACGAATAATGGAAACTGAAGGGTCCCCTGTTCCATCAATATAAATTCCCCACCACAGCCTTGACACATATTATCCTTCAATGAGATGTTTTATGCACCCTTAGCATTTATAATTCTTCCTCTTCCAGTAAAATGATTGTCTTTAAAGTAACAGATTGTATGTATCCATTTGGATAATGCACCTTATTTCGATAGCAATAGCGCACTTTCCAGATGTAAGAGAAAGAATAATGCATAATGTTAATATTATACTACATTCAGATTTAAAAACTAAGCCTAGTACAATTTCCATCATTTAGGAGCTGCCGATACTAAATCGCTTTGTATATTTAAAATAAAATTTATAATTCAAACAAAAACGATGTCATTAATTAACGATTTATCTCATGCAGGAATTATTGATAAGCAAGATGCTATCGATCTGAATAAGAAAATCGGGAAAAATGTTTTACAATCACAAGATATGTTGGAAATCCTGTATCGCTATTTTATGCAAAAAATAAGCGGAGGATCTGAATTCGGAAGTATCTATGTGTCAGTGGGACCATTAGAAAAGCGAGACAAGGAGTCCCCTTACGGCGGCACAAATGAGCAATCAGAATTTCTTGAAATCCTGTACAAGGAGGAGGTAATCCCGGAGGTTGTATACCAAAAGATAAAACCGTTTCCATATGCATCAGATCAGTCTGGTTATTTCATTATACTCCATTTATCCAGAGCATTAATGTCTTTTAACAGGTCTTTCACGATTGAGAATCAACTGGCCTTTGCTACCTTACTCGGTGGAAAAAGTCCTTACGGTAGCGATTCCATGCTTAATGCCCAAGAGAAAAAAAAACTGATTCAGGACATTAAAGCTGAAAAAATGGAGACCTATCTCGATTTTTTTAAGTATTGCTACGGATGCAGAATTGTTAATATCTTAAGCTATCGGGGTAATGAGCGTAATCTTTTAAAAGAAGTGGTTAAAAAATTAAATCAATTATGCTATAGTGCATTTACCATCACTGAGATTACCAGTTACGATGAAGATTTTACAGGAGAGCCTTCTTACGACAATAAGCAAACAACAATTGTGGTGAATACAGGTGCCCGGGAACATCGATATACCTATACATTTTTTCAAAACGAAGACAAAAATCAAAACAACAATAAACTCAATTTATTGCTAGAAAATCTATTGCTTATGGCAAATCAGCTATTGGCCGGTTTTAACGCCACATATAGATTGAGTGGAATTACCAATCATTTAATTGAGGCTTTATTCCCAAATAGTAGGGCGCAATTTGCGATTTGTCGTTTTGAACCTGAAAACAGCAATATCTTTGATTCTGATGAAATGCGAAAAAGGTTTTTGTTTAATAAACCTTTCCCCCTTTTTAGTAAATTCCCACTTTCTTATCTTCATATAGAATATGCCATTTACCACTTTAAAAAATGTGGATTATTGGCATATATAAGCGATGAGCAATTTGATGATATTTTAGGTAAGGTTTACGAAACAACTTACGATCATGTAGCAGATTTAATTGCTATCTTTCCAGATACAGTTGCAGCTACTAATCGTGAAGTGAGTGCCGGGAAGAAACCATATAATGAGTTTCTTATGGCACTAAATCAAATTTCGAATGGGGTGCTTAATTTTACGGATATTTCCGATGGAACTCCGGAAGATTTCACCTATGAAACTGAAGTCATTTTTAAGGTTTCCTTCAAATGTAACGGTGAATATCATGAGATCGATTGCGACCTTATAGGTAAAGAATTTAATGATAATATCGTCTACTATATTATTAATGAAATTATCCGAAAGAAGTATACCGGATACCGGCTCTTACAGTTAATTAATGGTAAATACGAGTACGACACCTATCTTTTTGTCTCAAATCAGCAGAGTAAATATTTGAGTAGTATGAAACTTTTGGAAATAATGGATCGTTTTTAGTATTTATTTCCAGTCCATATTATTTTTTAATCCAGTTAAATGCATTCAATTACAATTGATGGCAGCTTATTGAAGATGATGCGACAACTTGCCTATGGGTACTTTCCTTTTTCAAATTGCTAACATGGTAAGCTTTAAACAAAAAAAGGATGCGACACTCGCTGTCACATCCTTTTTATCTAAATTAACGCTCTCAATCGATGATTGATGCAAGGCTCTCACCCCTTGCACGGGCAATATGTAAATAATAATTTAATGTTGCAATAATGATTTTATTCTTTGGGGAAGGTAAATATTCAAATGTCTAAATACCAGCGTAAAATTTTGCAAAATCATTTATTGTAATTATTTTCAATAAAAAATAGACATGGCAAAAAACTTTTTGGTTGTGCTGTTATTGCTTATCACGCTGGGCTGTAAAAAAAACGGCGATGATGATCAAACGCCTTATAAGTGGAAAAGGGACCTATACAGAGCAAGGGTTTCAAATGACGGTCTTGCCGTTTTCAATTCAGAGGATCCAAGCGTTGCAAAAAATCCCGATGCAATTTTTTTAAGCTCGGATTATATTGTTTTGACTGAACACCGCAGAAATGAACAACAGGACAGTATTTATCATGCCAGTGGAAGAACGCTGATTTATAAATACGAGAAGACTGACAATTAAATTTGCCTTCAGATGTAGCATCAGCAGCGCCTAAAACAAATCCCCCTCTCCCGCTGTTTGACATCAGATCTGATTACACACTTACATGGAAGAAAAATACATCCCTGCAGGCCATGCCTCGCCCTCCAGCATATTAACCACCCTTGCCATTGGCATCGTTGCATCCTTCATACTCCCGCTCCTTTATATTATCCTGTGTCAGTTGATCCCAAATATCTGGTTCATCGCCATCTGTGCATTTTCTTTGGGCATGCTCCTGGGACTGGCGATCGACATCGGTATCAGGATCGGTAAGATCAGGAACCTTCAGGTTGCCCTTATCATTGCCATCGTGTGCAGTCTGCTCGCATTCTACGTGCAATGGGTTTTCTTCGATGCGGTTATGTACAGCCGCAGCGGTTTCACCTTTAGGCTAAGCTCGGCAGATCTTAAGCAGTTGTTTGTGGATATGGTTTTTCTGTTTGTCCACCCAGGAATTTTATTTAAGGAAATTGCGGCATTAAACGAAGCAGGTACCTTTCGCATACAGGGCAGTGATAATGTCTCCGGGCTTTTGCTCTGGCTGATATGGGCAGGTGAATTTATCGTGATCATAGGGGGTACCATTGTGGTTGCCTGGAGCGGCCAGGTTAAGATCCCCTATTCAGAGCTGAACGACCAGTGGATGAAGCGGCGTACGCCAAACCATATTATTTCTTTTGTTCATGATAAAGAGTATCTGTTAAGTCAGCTGAGGAATAAAAACTTCGGTGTATTAAAGGACAGCCCGGATCTCATCACGCAGCCCGATTATGCCGAGGTGATCGTTTATGAGTCGGTCGGTGATCCAACCAAGTTTATCACCGTGCTCAATGTAACCGCCCCAACAGGTAGAAACAAGCAGCCAAAGAAAAAAACAGTTGTGTCCCATTTCCCGCTTCCTAATCATGCGGCGATCTGATTTTTTCAGACTTTATCTTAGGGTTAAAAGAATAAGCTTGCCCCCGCTTACTATTGTATGTTAGTCTGTTAAGGTTGCGTAATATGGAAAATCCAGGCACCTACGGTGGTCACCAAGATAATCTGACCTGGTTAAAGTCCTTTAAACGTTCATCCATTTATTTTTTTGCTACAATCTTCACCTCCAATTCTATGGAATCCGAAATCGTTTGATTGGCCAAAAGATTATAGAATTTTGCTGATTTATAACGGACATCCCATTTTGACCGATCGATGACCAGCTTACCATTAGCTTCGACGGTTCTGCCATTAATACCTGTTTTGGCCAGGAAATTAACAGGGTGTGTGATTCCTTTAATGGTGAGGTTTCCTGTAACTTTTTTGTTTTCACCATCTATTGATGCAATACTGGTAATTACAATCGTGGAAAAGGGAAATTTTTCTACATCAAAAAAATCAGAATCTTTAAGGTGATTAACCAGTTTATTATCACGTTCGTGTTTTTGATCTTCAATGGTATTCATGTCGATTTCGACTGTACCACCCGTTAATTGACCTTTTTCAATCCTCAATTCTCCTTTTGATATATAGACATAGCCGGTATGACTGTTTGTACCCGCCAGGCTGGCACCTTTCCATGTGATCACACTTTCTTTAGGATCAATCATCGTATATTTTTCATCCCCAATGTGTAAGGATAAGGAACTTGGCAATGCTGGATGCCGTTCTTTTACAGACCCACGGCAGCCAAAGATGAAAACAGTAACAATTAAAATGAAGTAAGAAATTGATCGGTTGTTGTTCATAATAAAATTAATATTGATGAATTAATAATTGACAATTGATTTGAAATCTGCAATACGCCTTATTGCGGATTTGTAGTGTTTTTAAAGTCGGTTATGGTCTGCCCGGCCGGCATACTGGAATCGTAACGGTACACGCCGTTCATCGATCCAAACCAGATCGCTCCATCCTGAGCTTCCACAATTCCACAAAGCATTTTGTTTACTGACATGATTTCGGTTGCAGTTGGCTTGTTATGATATAAGGTCTTCTGATCATAACGGGAAAGTCTCCAGGCGCCAACTCCGTTCGGACTTACACTACCGGTGGTCCAGATGTTTCCTTTTTTATCTTCGATTATAGCCGTAGCAGTCCTATTCGATACCTTAGTAAATGTACTGCCATCATAACGCCAAAGACCATTTTCAACGAACACGGTATCGCCACTTTTATCTTCGATGATCGATGCACCAAACCAGATGTTTCCTTTTTTATCTTCTACGATCGACCAAACATTGTTGAAGGCTTCACCGTTTTTGTTTTTGAATACGGTAAATTTATTTCCCTTTCCGTCAGGCAAGCGGGTATCATAATAACAAGCCTCACCGTTTGTGCCAAACCATAATTTTCCCGTTTTGTCTTCAAGGATGGTATGAATACCATTATTGGAAAGCCCGTCTTTAATGGTAAAATTTTGAAAGTATTTCCCTCGCCCCGCTTTGCCATTCCCCTCCGATCTGGTACGGCCATCATAACGGCTTACACCACCACCCGTACCAAACCAGATCACGCCTGCCCTATCTTCATATATGGCGAAAACGCCATTACTGGCAAGTCCCTCTCGGATGGTAAAATGTTGAAAGGATTTGCCATTATAACAATAAACACCCGAATCGGTAGTGGCGAACCATAGGTTGCCACGACGATCTTCCAGCACATCCCAGAACCTGCGCGGACCCAATTTACTGGTGAGGTTGGTAAACACTTGTCGCTTTGGCTGGCTGAAATCATATCGAAAAACACCCCCAAATGATGCAGCGATCAGAACGGTGCCGTTTCTGCCCATCTTTACATTGCGGACCATCGTAGTAGGACCATTGGAAGAGACGGTATCTTTGGTTTCAGACTTAATATCCTCTTTTGATCTGCTGTTTGTGTGTTGTTTGCAGAAAATCTGACAAACAACTATCAAAAACAAAATAGCTAACCGTATGTATTTCATATTTATTTATTTAATATTGGTAACTGGCTTAGGTGATGAAACGATCAAGCGGATATTTATTACTTTTTGCCCATGGTGATTACATCTGCTGTTAAAATGGCCGCAGCAAAATTACCTTGCTGTTTTTCGGTATGCGGAATTTAGATTGTAAATAAAAATGTAAACTTTGTAAATAAATCATTGACAAATGGATCGTGGCCAAAATCTCTTTTCGGGGAAATGTAAATATCTGTTCGGATTGATATTACTTTCTTTTACAGCTGTAATCTGTGTAGCTTTTAGTATGAGGGACAATAACGAATTTGACTTTGCCAGAAGGGAAGTTTTGCTCCGCAAGATTGGAGATCAGCTACTTTTGCAGTCGGGCGATCGTACCTCAAGGGTTCTCCCGATAAAAATAATCGCCGAAAATGAATATCAGATCAGCTTTGAACAGGCATTTACTTTTGAACCCGCCGCACTGGTGAATACCACCCGGCGTGTATTGGCCGAAGATCGGCTCGCAAGTGATTATCTGGTTAAAGTACTAAACGCCAAAAACTCGGGTGTAGCTTATGGATATGCGATTTCTAAAAACAAAAAAAATGACATTGTAGCCTGTATTGGCAGAAAGCAACCTAAAGCACCTTATCTGATTAATATTAAATTTAAGCCTACAGCAATTAATACCTCAAAGAATAGATATCTGTTGGGTAGCCTCCCATTTTTGGCATTTGTGGGCTTTATTTTTTTAAGCTCAATCAGTCCGCGAGGTGCTTTACCTGAAGAAAATCAGCATACAGGTATGATCACTTTAGGTTCAGTTCTGTTTGATGCGAAAAACCGGAAGCTCATCATTAATGAAAATACGCTAGACCTCACTGCCACGGAATCCCGGATATTGCTCATTTTTGCATTGTCTCCTAATGAAAACATAGAACGAAGCCGGTTGCAAAAAGAGATTTGGGAAGATGAAGGCGTGATTGTGGGAAGAAGCCTGGATATGTTCATCTCAAAACTGAGAAAAAAGCTGGAATACGATCCGAATATCAATATTGTGGTGATACGGGGCAAGGGATATAAGCTTGAGATTGGTTAAAGGGGCTTTCTGTGTCAGATTTGAATATTGTTGAGCTTTCCAAAGAAAAGTCTCAATAACTGCCAAATTCAGTGCCTAAAAGATCACTCAAGGCTGTGACAATCATATCGGTATTAGATCCGTCGTAATTCAATCCTAATCCCTGATCCTTTTTACAATTGCTATTAGCAGGAAAATTCACAGATGTATTTAGAATTACACCCCCATTTACTTCTAATATTACCCCTATCCTAAATTTTATGTCCGGTAAATTTGGTTAACCAGATAAAAACCAATTACCAACATGAAAACAATCACATCAAAGCTCCTGATCGGAGTATGCCTTTACAACTTAAGCTGTAAAAAAGGCGCTGAAGAAGAGGTTTCACAAACAACCGCAAAGATTTCAGCAAAAGCACAAACTGAACTGACGGCCAGTACCGTTAACCTGGACGACTACACCTTGACTTTAGAAGATAATTTTGATGGTGTAGGTCCGCTGAATGCCCGTTGGAACTACCGGGCCGAAAATACCGTCCGTGGTTATGCGACTATTCTGCGTTCCAATGTTTCGTATGCGGTGAGCGGAGCCGGTATTTTAAGGTTAGCGGCCAAGAGAAACGGCGATACCTTTACCGCCAGTCAGATTTCGACACAAAACTCGTTTTTACAGAAATATGGCTATTTCGAATGCCGTGTACTTGTTAACCGAACGGTTGGGCCACATTGTTCATTCTGGATACAATCGCCTACTTATAGCAATACCAACGATCCGGGTGTATCAGGAACAGAAATAGATGTTTTTGAACACCATATGGCAAACGGACCAAATATTGCCCGCCATAACCTGCACTGGAATGGTTATGGGGCCGATCATCAAAATATAGGGTCGTTGGAAACGATCAGTGGTCTTCAATATGGCTTTCATACCTTTGGCTTGGAATGGACCTCCTCAGCATATATTTTTTATGTAGATGGGGTCGAAAGATGGCGTACCAGTACGGCCCTTTCCCACACCAGTGAATACCTGATATTTAGTCAGGAAATTACCGGATTTGGCGGCGACCGTTTTACAGGTACCTATCCTGATTTTATGGATATCGACTGGGTAAGGGTGTACAAAACCCGAAAAGCTTCCGTATTTCAGGATTGTGCGTACAAAGGCTGGGCAAAACAGCTCCCGATTGGCAATTATACCATGGCACAATTGGCGGCGCTTGGCGTGACTAACGATGCCATTTCCTCTATTTCAGTACCTTCAGGCATCAAGATACAACTCTTTCAGGGCGATAATTTTACCGGGCCTTCTATTACCCTAACTGCCGATAACAATTGTCTTACAGATGAAGCTTTTGATAATAATGTTTCCTCTGTAAAAGTAAGAGCCAATTAAGATTTATAAAATGATTTTATGAGACCGGGATTTCCGCTCACCACATGTGGCTACACTTTTAAAATAATTAAAGTGACTTAACGATCTGCTACTGTTGCGGATGCAGTTCATGCTAAAATACCAGTATGATCTGTATCCGCTAACCATCACGCGTTAAAATGGCTAGGTAATAAAGGGGATTTTGAAGTGAGCCTATAATTTAAGTTTTGAAAATGCAATATATAATTATTACTTTTTCAGCATGCCTGCTCAATTGAAAATCAGGAATTGACTATAATACAGACCAGAGATGGATTTTAGAGGATATTTATTAGCACTTAGTCTTCGTCAACCAGAAAGCATGGGTACTTTATATCCATTTAACATCCCGGCAATAAAAAGTTTGATAAACTTAAAATTTCATCCCCGTGTAACTTATTTTGTTGGCGAAAATGGAATGGGTAAATCAACATTGTTAGAAGCCATTGCAGTTTACTGTGGTTTCAATGCAGAAGGTGGCAGTAAAAATTTTAATTTTAAAACAAAGGATTCTCATTCTATCCTTCAGGATCATATTTTATTAAGCAAGGGACACCAATTAATGAATGATGGATTCTTTTTGAGGAGTGAGAGTTTTTATAATGTGGCTTCAGAAGTTGATGCACTTAATGATGAGGAAAGCGGTCTTTATGAGAGTTATGGTGGTAAATCCCTTCATGAACAATCGCATGGAGAATCATTTTGGGCATTGATGAATACCCGGTTCAGGGGAAAAGGGCTCTATATCCTTGATGAGCCTGAGTCGGCCCTATCTGTAGTTCGCCAGATGGCTATGCTTTCGCGCATACATCAACTGGCGGAAGATCGGTCACAATTTATTATTGCCACACACTCTCCGGTTATTCTCGCTTATCCCGACGCTATTATTTATGAATTTGGGGAAGAGGGAATCAAACAGGTAAAATACAGGGAAACAGAAATGTACCGTACGTTCAGGGAGTTTATTAACCACCCCGAAGAAATGTTATCGATCCTGTTGAGCTAGTCGCACATCTTTACATTCCATTGTCATAAAATCCGCCATCCGAAACAGGCGCTTTACAATCTTTAATCCGTGTTTTTGATTAAAAAACATATTAAATTTTTTAATTCAAATAAATAAACGTTAATTAGACATTTATTTATTGTTATGAGCACAGCAAACTATGTAATTGGCGTGGATTACGGGACAGATTCTGTCCGCTCCGTTCTGGTCGATACCGCAAACGGAAAAGAGATATCCTCCTCAGTTTTTCTTTATCCCAGATGGCAGAAGGGTTTATACTGTAAACCGGCTGTTAATCAATTCCGCCAGCATCCATTAGATTATATTGAAGGTTTAACATACACCATAAAAGACTGTTTAGCTAAAGCTGGCGGCGCAGCTATTGCACATCTGGTAAAAGGGATCTCGGTTGATACCACCGGATCGAGTCCCGTTGCCGTGGATGCAACGGGTACTCCCCTTGCTTTGACCGAAGATTTTGAAGAAAATCCAAATGCCATGTTTGTACTTTGGAAAGACCACACCGCAGTTAAGGAAGCTGCCGAAATCAATGAACATGCAACAAAATTTAGCAACAATTACCTTAAATATGTTGGTGGAATTTATTCATCAGAATGGTTTTGGGCTAAATTGTTGCACATCTTAAGAGTAGATTCATCCATTAAAAAGGGGGCAGCATCGTGGGTTGAACATTGCGACTGGATCCCATTTTTACTTTGCGGCGGAAATGATATCGCAACCATGAAACGCAGCCGTTGTGCAGCCGGACATAAAGCCTTATGGGCAGAAGAATTTAACGGACTACCTCCTGAAGATTTCTTTAGCAGCCTTGATCCGCTTTTAACCGGATTTAGAGATAAACTATTCACAGATACCTATACTTCAGATATCGCTGCCGGAACATTGAGTGAAGAATGGGCCACGAAATTGGGTTTAAATACCAATGTAGTGGTTGGTGTAGGCGCATTTGACGCACACATGGGTGCCGTTGGTGGTCAGATTGAGCCTTATTACCTGAGCAAGGTAATGGGCACCAGTACCTGCGATATTCTGGTTGCACCAAATCAGGATCTTCATGGCAAATTGATCAACGGCATCTGCGGGCAGGTTAATGGATCGGTAATTCCGGGCATGGCGGGTTTAGAGGCTGGTCAATCTGCCTTTGGCGATGTTTATGCCTGGTTTAAAAACTTAATCAGCTGGCCATTAAATCATTTGCTGGCTGAATCTGATGTAATTGATGAAGCTACTGCTACAGCATTGAAAACAGAATTGGAAGGTAAAATTATTGCCAGTTTAAGTAAAGAAGCTGAGGCTTTAGCAGATGGTGATTATGCAGAACTGGCCGTTGATTGGTTAAACGGTCGTAGAACACCCGACGCCAACCAGGAACTTAAAGGTGCGATAACAGGCTTAGGTTTAGGCACTGATGCCCCAAGGTTTTTTCGCGCATTGGCCGCTGCCACCTGTTTTGGTGCAAAAGCGATTGTAGATCGTTTTAAAGAACAGGGCGTTCCCGTAAAGGGCATCATCGGTATTGGTGGCGTAGCGAAGAAATCGGCATATATTATGCAAATGATGGCCGATGTATTGGAAATGCCGATCAGGATTCATCGTTTCGAACATACCTGTGCGTTGGGAGCAGCCATGTTTGCTGCTGTAGCTGCCGGCGTTTATCCCGATGTGGAAACCGCTATGAAAGCCATGGGAACAGGTTTTGAAAAAGAATACAAACCCAATATCAAAAAACAAAAGCTTTACCGCCAGCACTACCAGCAATATTTAGGACTGGGTAGATATTTAGAGAAATACAACAAAAAGGATGTTAAACCTTATTTATCATGAGCAATTATCAGGATATAAAAGAGCAGGCTTACCGCGCTAATATGCAATTGCCTAAACTTGGTTTGGTGCTTTTTACTTTCGGTAATGTAAGTGCTGCTGACCGTAACAAAGGTGTTTTTGCCATTAAACCGAGTGGTGTACCTTACGAAGATCTGTCGCCTGAGAAAATGGTGATTGTGGATTTTGATGGAAATACAGTGGAAGGTGACCTACGTCCTTCCTCTGATACGAAAACCCATGCCGTTTTATACAAACATTGGGAAGCTATCGGCGGTATCGTACATACACACTCTACCTATGGTACAGCATGGGCGCAGGCACAAAGGGCGATTCCCATTTTCGGTACCACACATGCAGATCATTTGACAGTTGATATTCCCTGTGCACCGCCAATGGCTGATGAAATGATCAAAGGAAACTATGAGTACGAAACAGGATTTCAGATCATGAATCATTTCGAAAGTCTGGGTTTAAGTTATAAAGAAGTCGAAATGATTTTAGTGGG
>Ga0163161_10001749_pt1 | contig 15903 bp, 9 predicted proteins | sample S45metaG_FD_129847 | JGI IMG/M metagenome (GOLD analysis project Ga0163161, IMG submission 129847) | Switchgrass rhizosphere microbial communities from Kellogg Biological Station, Michigan, USA - S4-5 metaG | ecosystem: Host-associated > Plants > Roots > Rhizosphere > Soil | place: USA: Michigan... | reverse complement strand
TCACTTGTAGCTCCTCTGCGAGGGCTTCACGTTCTCCCAGACGAGCGGCTCCTGGTGCAGCGTCGGCAGCTGGCCGACGGCGTTGAACTCCCACGCCGCCACATAAGAGAAGTGCGCGTCGTCCCGGAGCGCCTCGCCCTCGGGCGTCTGGCTTTCCTCGCGGAAGTGGCCGCCGCACGACTCGGTGCGATGCAGCGCGTCGAGCGCGAGCAGCTCGCCGAACTCGAGGTAGTCGGCGACGCGGCCCGCGTAGTCCAGCGACTGGTTCATGTAGGTCTTGTCGCCCGGCACCGACACGTTCTGCCAGAACTCCTCTCGCAAGGTCCTGATCCGCTCGATCGCGCCTGTCAGGCCCGCCCCCGTCCGCGACATCCCCACGTCGTCCCAGAGGATGGCGCCCGTCGCGCGGTGGAAGTCGCGAATCGACTTGCGGCCCTTGATGCTGAGCAGCGTGTCGAGCCGTTTCGACACGGACGACTCGGCCTCGCCGAAGGCGTCGTGAGTCGTCGTGAGCGGCTCGAGCGCCGTGCTCGCGAGGTAGTGGCCGATGGTGTACGGGATGACGAAGTAGCCGTCCGCCAGGCCCTGCATGAGCGCGCTGGCGCCCAGACGGTTCGCGCCGTGATCGGAGAAGTTCGCCTCGCCGAGCACGTGCAGGCCCGGCAGGTTGCTCATCAGGTTGTAGTCGACCCACAGCCCGCCCATCGTGTAGTGGATGGCGGGGTAGATGCGCATCGGGAGCTTGTACGGGTCCTCATCGGTGATGCGCCGATACATGTCGAACAAGTTGCCGTAGCGCGCGCGGATGGTGTCCACGCCGAGCCGCTTGATGGCGTCCGCAAAATCGAGAAAGACCGACAGGCCCGATTCGCCGACGCCGCGGCCTTCGTCGCAGACCGACTTGGCGTTCCGCGACGCGACGTCGCGGGGCACGAGATTGCCGAAGCTCGGGTACTTCCGCTCGAGGTAGTAGTCGCGTTCCGCTTCGGGGATCCCGGCCGGCGGCCGCTTGTCGCCGTGTGTCTTCGGCACCCAGACGCGTCCGTCGTTGCGGAGCGACTCGCTCATCAGCGTCAGCTTCGACTGGTGGTCGCCGCTGACGGGGATGCACGTCGGGTGGATCTGCGTGAAGCACGGGTTGGCGAAGAGCGCGCCGCGCTTGTGCGCGCGCCACGCGGCCGTGACGTTCGAGTTCACCGCGTTGGTGGACAGGTAGTACGCGGTGCCGTAGCCGCCGGTCGCGAGCACGACGGCGTGGGCGACATGACGTTCGACCTCGCCCGTCACGAGGTTGCGGCAGATGATTCCCCGGGCCTTGCCGTTGACGACGACGAGGTCGAGCATCTCGCGGCGGGGGAAGAGCTTCACCGCGCCGGCGTCGACCTGCCGCATCAGCGCCTGATACGCGCCCAGCAGGAGCTGCTGGCCCGTCTGGCCGCGCGCATAGAACGTCCGCGAGACCTGCGCGCCGCCGAACGACCGGTTGTCGAGCAGGCCGCCGTACTCGCGGGCGAACGGCACGCCCTGCGCGACGCACTGGTCGATGATGTCCACCGAGAGCTGCGCCAGGCGGTAGACGTTGGCTTCACGCGCGCGGTAGTCGCCGCCCTTGATCGTGTCGTAAAAGAGCCGATAGACGCTGTCGCCGTCGTTCTTGTAGTTCTTCGCCGCGTTGATCCCGCCCTGCGCGGCGATGCTGTGCGCGCGGCGCGGGCTGTCGTGGATGCAGAAGTTGAGGACGTTGTACCCCAGCTCACCGAGCGACGCCGCGGCCGACGCCCCCGCCAGTCCGGTCCCGACGACGATGACCGTGAACTTGCGCTTGTTGGCGGGGTTCACCAGCTTGATGTCGAACTTGTGCCGGTCCCACTTGTCGGCCAGCGGCCCCGAGGGCGCCCGGGCGTCGAGCGTCATGATCTCCCTCCGAGGAAGATCCACACGGGGATGATCAGGAACCCGCCGGCGACGATCACGGCCAGCGTCCAGCCGGCCGCGCGAATCGGCTGCACCCACCCGGGCGGATCGACGCCGAGCGACTGGAACGCGCTGGAGACGCCGTGCCACAAGTGAAACCCGACGATCACCATCCCGACGACGTAGAAGGCGACCCAGCCGGGACGGCTGAACACCTCGACCATCAGGCGATAGAGATCGCGAACGCCCGGCTCGCTCACCGAGTCGTAGTGCGGGCCGTACTTGAACGTCGCCAGGTGCAGCAGCACGAACACGAACAGGAACGCGCCCGACAGGATCATCGTCGCGGACGCCCAGCTCTTGCGGCTCGTGTGCCCCGCGCGGCGCTTCACCGCGTAGCCCGCGGGCCTGGCGTGCTGCGCGTTCATGAAGAGCGCGATCGCCTTGCCGACGTGCAGCAGGAAGAGCGCCGCCAGCCCGAGCTCCGCCGGGATCAGCAGCGGGTTGTGGATCAACTTGTCGCCGTAGTGATTGAAGGCGTCGGCCGACACGAAGACCATCAGGTTGCCGATCAGGTGCAGGATCAGGAAGGCAACGAGCGAGAGGCCCGACAGGGCGATCAGGTACTTGGAGCCGATCGACGAGGAGAAGAGGCTTTGACGCGGTGTCATGACTTCGGACGGTACGCCCGCCGGAATTGTACAGGTCGAGGAGCCGCGGACTCAAGGCGCCGTTCAGCGGATCTGCGGGTATACTTGAAGCAGCGTCTGCTTTTCACGCTGCGTGAGCCTGCGGGCCCCCCAGCCCTCGCCTGGGCACGACCGATCTACGGACGTCGACCTTCATGGTCGAGGGCCGATCTCGACCCCATCGCCACCGCACGGTGGTTGACACCTCTCTGGGGACGCGTCTCGATATCAGGATAGGGAGAGCATGCGGCACGCCGATGGTGATCTCACGACGGCAGGTCCCTTTGCCGATGGCGGCATGGAACTGCTCGGGATCGAGCCGCTCGAAGAACATGCCCGGCGTCTGGCGGCCCTGCTCACGGTCTCCATCCGCGGCCGCGCGAACGGCGTCGCCCACCTGCGGCGGCTCGACGGCCACATGGCGACCCTGCGGCACGTCTATGTCGCCCTGACCGATGCCGCGCGGCGCGGGGAGCAGCCGTCGCCGGCCGGCGAGTGGCTGCTCGACAACTTCCACATCATCTCGGCCGCCGCCCGCGATATCCGCCACGATCTGCCGCCCGCGTTTTATCGGCGACTGCCTCGGATCGCGGCCGACGAATTCGCCGGGTTCCCCCGCGTCTACGCGATGGCCCTGGAGCTCATCGGGCGCAGCGCCGGCCGCCTGGACTCGCAGCGCCTGCACCGGTTCGTCACCGCCTTCCAGTCCATCACGCCGCTGACGATGGGGGAGTTGTGGGCCTGGCCGAGCGCGCTCAAGCTCGCGCTGCTCGACTACCTGCGGGCGAGGGCCGATCGGCTTGCGGAAACGCGCGCGCATCAGCTCGACGCCGATCGGCTGGCCTCTTCGCTCGAGGATCCGGCGGGCCGGCGCACCTGGCCGACCGAGGTCCACCCCGCGTTCGTCATCCGGCTGCTCCAGCGATCGCGCGAGCGCGAGCCGGCGGCCGGAGTGCTCCGGCAGGAGCTCGACGCGGCGCTGGCCGCCAGGGGCCAGACCATCGAAGAAGCGATCCGCGCGGACGGACGGCACCAGGCGAGCGAGCAGGCGTTCATGTCGAGCCTCATCGGCAGCCTGCGGCTGATCTCGACGTTCGACTGGACCGAGTTCTTCGAGCGGGTCAGCCTCGTCGAGCAGGTGCTCCACCGGGATCCGGTCGGCGTGTACGGCCGGATGGACTTTCAGAGCCGCGACCGCTACCGCCACGCGGTCGAGGAAATGGCGCACCCCACCGGCGATGCGCAGCTGCGCGTGGCGCTCAAGGCCGTCGAGCGGGCGCGGCAGGTCGCCGAGCGGACGCCCGGCGAGCGAAGTGCGCACGTCGGCTACTACCTGATTGGCGGCGGCCGCCGGCAGTTCGAGAAGGGCATTGGCTGGAATCCGCGCCTGAGTATCCGAATCCGGCGGCTGTTCTTCCGCTACGCGACGCCGGGCTACCTCGGGACGATCGCGCTTGGCACGGCCGCGCTGGTCGCCGCCGCGGTGGCCTTCGCATACTCGCGCGGCTGGCGAGGATCGGGCCTCGTCTGGACCGCGCTCCTGATGATCGTGCCGGCCACGGAGCTGACGATCCAAATCGTCCAGCGGATCATCAGCAACCTGATTCCGCCTCGCCGGCTGCCGCGTCTCGATCTGGACGCGGTGCCGGACGACGCGCGGACGATGGTGATCGTGCCGACGATCTTCGACAGCGTCGAGCGCGTCGAGGAGCTCGTCGCGCACCTGGAAGTCCAGGCGCTCGGCAACGTGGACCCGCACATCCACTTCGCGCTGCTCAGCGACCTCCGCGACGCGCCGACGGAAACACTTCCGCGGGATGCGGAGATCCTCGCCGCCGCGCGTGCGGGCATCGAGGCCCTCAACCGCAAGCACGCCGACGGGCAGCCCAACCGCTTCTTTCTCTTCCATCGGGCACGGCAATGGAACGAGCAGGAAGGGCTCTGGATGGGATGGGAGCGCAAGCGCGGCAAGATCGAGGAGTTCAACCGGCTGCTCCGCGGCGCCACCGACACCAGTTTTCTGGTTTCCGCCGGCGACGTGACGATTCTGCCAAGCGTCCGCTACTGCATCACGCTCGACAGCGATACGCGCCTGCCGCGCGACGCGGCCCGGAATTTGATCGGCATCATCACGCATCCGCTGAACCGGCCGGCGATGGACGCGCGGCTGCGTCGCGTGACCGACGGCTACGGCATCCTTCAGCCGCGCGTGAGCGTCACCTTCACCAGCGCTGCCGGCTCGCTGTTTGCGCGGCTCTACTCGGGACACACCGGCGTCGATCCCTACACGACGGCCGTATCCGACACCTACCAGGACCTCTTCGCCGAAGGCATCTTCACCGGCAAGGGTCTTTACGACGTCGACGCGTTCATGGCGTCGCTGGACGACTGCGTGCCCGAGAACGCGCTGCTCTCGCACGATTTGTTCGAAGGCCTGCACGCCCGCGTCGCCCTGGTGTCGGACGTGGAGTTCGTCGACGAGTACCCGTCCAGCGTGCTGGCACACGCGCGGCGGCAACATCGCTGGATCCGCGGTGACTGGCAAATCCTGTTCTGGCTCTTTCCCTTCGTCCCTACGCGTCACGGGATCAAGCGCAACACCCTGCCGCTGATCGGTCGATGGAAGATTCTCGACAACCTGCGGCGCAGCCTCGTCACGCCGGCCCTGCTCGCGGTGCTGGTGGCCGGCTGGACGGTGCTGCCGGGGCCGCAGTGGTTCTGGATGCTGGCGGCGCTGACGGTGATCGCGTCGCAATTGCTGCCGCTCGTCGGCCGCCTGCTCGTCGGACCGCGGCAATCACAGTCGCTCCCGGTGTTCTGGCGCAATCTCCAGGAGGACGCGGCGTCGGCGCTGGCGCAGATTGCGCTGGGCGTCACGCTCCTGGCGTACAACGCGTGGCAGACGGCGCACGCGATCGTGGTGACGCTGGTGCGCCTCGCCGTGACACGCCGTCGCCTGCTGGAATGGGAGACGGCGGCGTCGAGCATCGCGCGATCGAGCGGGCTGGTCGGGCGCAAGGGCGTCTGGAACGTCGCGCTCGAGATGAAGGCCAGCCCCATCATCGCGGTGATCGCGACGCTCATGGTCGCGATAGCCGAGCGGCGCAACCTGGCGCCCGCCAGCCCGTTCCTCGCGCTCTGGTTCATGGCGCCGGCCGTCGCGTACTGGCTCAGCCTGCCCGTCGGTCCGCGGCAGCGGCCGCTCGTCGACGCCGAGCGCGCGCTGCTGCGCCGCACCGCGCGAAAGACGTGGCGATACTTCGAGACGTTCGTGACTGCCGAGACGGCGTGGCTGCCGCCCGACAATTACCAGGAGACCGGCACCGAAGCGCAGCCGGCCCCGCGGACCTCGCCCACCAACATCGCCATGGGCCTGCTGTCGGCGCTGGCGGCGCACGACCTCGGGTATCTGTCGACGACGGGGCTGGTCTCGTGGCTCGATCGGAGCCTGACGACGCTCGAGGGCCTCGAGCGGCACGAAGGGCACTTCCTCAACTGGTACGACACGACGAGCCGGGCCGCCCTGCGCCCACGCTACGTGTCGACGGTGGACAGCGGGAACCTGGCGGCCTCGCTGATCGCGCTCAGCGAGGGCTTGCGGCAGGTCGCTCTCGTGCCGCAGGCGGAGACCGCACGTCTGGAAGGTGTGATCGACACCGCCGCCGTGCTCGCGTCGACGACGTCGAGAAGCGACGCCGAGGGCGACCGGCGCCAGCAGGTGGCGAGCATCAACCAGCTCGCCCGGTCGATCGCCGATCTGGCGAGGAAGGCGCGCCACGACGGCGCGTTCGAGCCGTTGGAGACCGCCGGCCGGGAACTGGCGGATCTCGCGCCGCCTGTGGCGGGCCTCGACGACGACCTCGGGTTCTGGACCCACGCGCTGGTCAACGCGATTGCCGGCGTGCGAGTCGACCCGTCGCCAGACCCTCAGTTGGAGGATGCGCTCCACGCCCTCGTACGGCGAGCCTCGCTGCTGGCCGACGCGATGCGCTTCGAGTTCCTGTACGACCGGCGACGCCGCATGTTCACGATTGGCTACCGGCTCGCAGACGCCGACGGGCCCGGCCGCGCCGACGGGGCGTTCTACGACTTGCTGGCGTCGGAAGCGCGCCTGGCCAGCTTCGTCGCGATTGCCAAGGGCGACGTCCCGCAGCAGCACTGGTTCCACCTGGGCCGGCTCGTCACGAACATCGACGGTCGCGCGACGCTGATGTCGTGGGGCGGCACGATGTTCGAATACCTGATGCCGCTGCTGTTGATGCGCAGCTTTCCTGGCACCTTGCTCGATCAGAGCTGCCGCGCGAGCACGCGCCGGCAGATGGAATACGGAAAGCGACGCCACATCCCGTGGGGCATTTCCGAATCGGCCTACAGTCTGACGGACCGCGCCGGCACCTATCAGTACAAGGCGTTCGGAGTGCCGGGGCTCGGTCTCAAGCGCGGGCTCGACGACGACCTCGTCGTCACGCCATACGCGACCGTCCTGGCGAGCCTCGTGGATCCGGGAGCGGCCGCGACGAACCTCGACCGCCTCGCGCGTGCCGGCGCGAACGGCCGCTTCGGGTTCTACGAATCGATCGACTACACCGTCCGCACGCAGGAGCCGACGGAAGGGACGCCGGCGCCGGCCGCGACCCGCCCCGAGCTCGTCCGGGCCTTTTTCGCGCATCACCAGGGCATGTCGCTCGTCGCGCTGGCGAATGTCGTCTGCAACGACGTGTTCGTGAAACGGTTCCACGCGGACCCCCGGGTGCAGGCCACGGAGCTGCTGCTGCAGGAGCGCGTGCCACGCGAAGCCATCGTCTCCGAGCCACGGCCCGCCGAAGGCGCGACGACGCTGCCCGCCGCACCCGTGATCGCGTCGCGCCGCTTCCGGTCTCCCCACACCGTGAGCCCGCATACGCACTTCTTGTCCAACGGCCGCTACACGGCGGCGGTGACGCACGCTGGCGGCGGGTTCAGCGTGTGGCGCGGCCTTGCCGTGACGCGGCAGCGCGAGGACCGGACGTCGGATGCAGGCGCGCACCTGATCTACTTGCGTGATCCCTGGTCGGGCGAGGTGTGGTCCCCGACGTACCTGCCCACGGCCCGCGAGCCGGACGAGTACGACGTCACCTTCGAGCTCGACAAGGTGACGTTCCGCCGGCGGGACGGCGACTTCGAGACCCGGCTGGAGATCGCCGTGTCGCCCGAAGACGACGTCGAGGTGCGACGGCTCTCGATCACCAACCACGGCGATCGCCCGCGCGAAATCGAGGTCACCAGTTACACCGAGATCGTGCTGGCCCGTCCCGAGGACGACTTTTCGCATCCGGCCTTTGGGAAGCTGTTCGTCGAATCCGAGCACGACGCGCAGAACGCCGGGCTGTTGTTCAGCCGGCGGCCGCGAGGCGGGGACGAGCGGCCCGTGTGGGCTTTTCACGTGCTCGGCGTCGATGGACGGCTCGGCGGAGCGGTCGAATGGGAGACCGATCGCGCCCAGTTCGTCGGCCGCGGACACAGCACCGTCAACCCGATCGCGCTCGACGGTCGTCCGCTGACGGGCGCCACCGGGCCCGTGCTGGATCCCGTCGCGGCGCTCCGGGATCGTGTCCGGCTGGTGCCCGGCGCCTTCGTGCGCGTGACGTTTGCCACCGGCATCGCCGCGGACCGCGACACGGCCCGTGCGCTCGTGAGCAAGTACCGGGATGGGAGCGCCGCGGCGCGGGCGTTCTCGATGGCCTTCACGCACGCCCGTGTGACCGTGCAGCACCTCGGCCTGACCGACGACTACGCGATTCTCTTTTCCCGCCTCGCGTCGCGGGTGTTCGGATCCGACGCATCCTGCACCAGCCCCGTGGATCTCGCGCGCAACACGCTGCCGCAATCGAATCTCTGGGGCTACGGCATTTCCGGCGATCTGCCGATCGTGCTGGTGTCGCTCACCGAGACCAGCGCCGTCCCGCTGGTGCGCCAACTGCTGCTCGCCCAGGAAGACTGGCGCGTGAAGGGTCTGCGTGCCGACGTCGTGATCGTCAACGAGCATCCCGCGGACTATCTCGACGAGATCCAGCGCGAGCTCACATCGCTGCTGGAGGAACCCCGATGGGCCAGCTGGAAGGACAGGCCTGGGGGCATGTTCCTGCTGCGATCGGACGGCATGCGTGACGCCGATCGCCATCTGCTGTCAGCCGTTGCGCGCGTGGTCCTCAGGGGCGAGCTCGGCGCGCTTGCGCCCCAACTGGATCGGCCGGCCACCTGGCTCTACGACGATCACGTCACGGCAGGGCCGGCGGCATTGCGCGAGCCGGAACCGGCCATCGAGCCGGTGACCGTGCCTCCGCTCGTGATGATGAACGGGATGGGTGGCTTCACCCCCGACGGGCGCGAGTACATCGTGACGCTCGAAGGCGACCGAGAGACCCCGCTGCCGTGGTCGAACGTCCTGGCGAACCCGGAGTTCGGCACGATGATCAGCAGCGGCGGCGCCGCCTTCACGTGGGCGGAGAACAGCCGCGAGAACCGCCTGACGCCGTTTGCGAATGACCCCGTGACCGACCCGACAGGCGAAGCAATCTTCCTGCGCGACGAGGACTCCGGTGCCGTGTGGGGCGCGACGCCGGGACCGCTTCCTCGCAGTCGGGAGTCCGGGCGATGGGTGATTCGGCACGCCGCCGGCGCGACCCACTACCAGTACGCAATTCGCGGGCTGCGGCAGGACCTCACAGTCGGCGTCGATCCGAACGATCCGGTCAAGCTCGGGCGCCTGACGCTCACGAACACTTCCACGGAGCTGCGGCGTGTCAGCGTGTTCGGCTACGTCGAGTGGTGCCTCGGGCCTCCGCGCGCTGGCGATCGCCGTTTCGTCGCGACGGAGATCGACGCTGCCACCGGAGCGCTGCTCGCCAGAAATGCCTACAACCATGAATTCTGCGACCGCGTGGCGTTCTGGCACGCGACGAGTCCGGCGCACTCGTTCACGTGCGACCGGACGGAGTTCATCGGGCGCAACCGCACGCTGGCCTGGCCGGCCGCTCTGTCCCGGCCCCACCTGGCAGGTCGCGCCGGCGGCGGACTCGATCCCTGCGCGGCGCTCCAGATCACTCTCGAGATCCCGGCCGGGGAGTCGCGCCAGGTCGCATTCGTGCTCGGCCAGGCGCGCGACAGGACCGCCGCCATCTCGCTTGTGGAGCGGTACTCTTCGCTCTCCGAGGTGGACGCGGCGCTCGATCGCTCGACCCGGTTCTGGGACGACACGTTGGGCACCGTGCAGGTGCACACGCCAGACGACTCCTTCGACCTGCTGGTCAACCGCTGGCTGTTGTACCAGACGCTGAGTTGCCGGATCTGGGCGCGCTGCGGGCCGTACCAGCCCGGCGGCGCGTTCGGGTTCCGCGATCAGCTGCAGGACGTGATGGCGCTGCTCTACGCGCATCCGGATCTGTGCCGGGCGCACCTGCTGCGCGCAGCGTCGCGGCAGTTCATTGAAGGCGACGTGCAGCACTGGTGGCATCCGCCTGCCGGCCGCGGCACCCGGACGCGGTGCTCCGACGATCTGCTGTGGCTGCCGTACGTCGTGGCCGCCTACGTCCGTCACACCGGCGACCATTCCGTGCTCGACGAACCCGTCGCGTTCCTCGAGGCCGCACCGTTGCAGGCCTATGAGCAGGAGGCGTACGTGATGCCGTCGACCTCGGCCGCCAGCGCCTCGCTGTTCGAGCACGTGTGCCGCGCGATCGAGCGATCGATGAAGTACGGCGCGCACGGGTTGCCGCTCATGGGCTCGGGCGACTGGAACGACGGCATGAACCGCGTGGGCGTCGAGGGCCGGGGCGAGAGCGTCTGGCTCGGGTGGTTCCTCGTGGTCGTGCTCAACGAAACTGCCGCGCTCTGCGACACGCGCGATCGCCAGGACCTCGCGCAGCGCTATCGCAGCCAGGCCCGCTGGCTGACCGGCATGCTGGATCTGGCGTGGGACGGCGGCTGGTACCGGCGCGCCTACTTCGACGACGGCACGCCGTTAGGGTCCGTGCAGAACGACGAGTGCCGGCTGGATTCGGTGACGCAGTCGTGGTCGGTCATCTCCGGCGCGGCCAACGACAAGCGTGCCGAGCGCGCGATGGACGCCGTTCGCGCCCACCTGGTGCGCCGTGAGGCGCAGATCGTCCTGCTCCTCACGCCGCCTTTCGACCGGATGGAGCACGATCCCGGGTACATCAAGGGCTATCTGCCCGGCGTGCGCGAGAACGGCGGGCAGTACACGCATGCCGCGCTGTGGACCGTGATCGCGCTGGCGCGTCTTGGACTCGGGGACGCGGCGATGGAACTGTTTCACATGATCAACCCGATCAACCACTCGCGCACCCCGGAAGGCCTGCAGCGATATCGCGTGGAGCCGTATGCGGTCGCCGCTGACGTGTATGCCCATCCGATGCATGTGGGCCGCGGCGGCTGGACGTGGTACACGGGGTCGGCGGGCTGGATGTATCAGGCCGCGGTGGGCAGCCTGCTGGGTCTCGAGCGTCACGGCGTCACGTTCAGCGTGGATCCCTGCATCCCCGCGATGTGGCCGACGTACTCGCTCGACTGGCGACACGGCGGGAGCCGTTACCACATCGTGGTGCAGAATCCCTCGCACCAGTATCGTGGCGTCCGCTCCGCCGTCCTTGATGGCGTCGATGTCGACCCGCAGGCCATTCCCCTCCGCGACGATGGCGGAAACCATGAGGTCATTGTCGTGCTTGGATCGCGCGCGGATCTGGGCCTTCCGCTCGCAAACGCGGAGCGGGGCCAGCCTGACGTGCCGCCGATGCGGCGGGGGTCGGGTGGCGCGTGGCAAGGCTCCAAAGAATGACGCCGCGACGACGGGAGACGTGGGACACTGGAAGCGCCACCGTGACGCATCCACTCTCTCGATCGCACGTTCCCCGCGCCCCCGCCCCCATCCGCCGTGCCGCATTGGCCGCGTGCTGCACCCTCGCGCTGACGATGACGGGGGTCGCGACGGCCCGGGCCCAGAAGGCCACTCCCTCATTGGCGTCCGCTCTCGCCGCCGACGCGGCGATCAAGCGGCTGACCTTCACTGACGCCCAGGGCCTGTTCTACAACGCGCGTTACGCAGAGGCTGCGGATCTTGCGCTGGCCCTGCGCGATTCGGAAACGCACGATCTCGCGAACGACGAGCTGCGGACGTCGGCCCTGCTGTTTCAGTTGAAAGCGTTGCTGGAAATCCCGGGCAGCAAAGAAGGCAACAAGAAGAACGCGCTCACGGGATGCACGACCTGCCCGGCGCTGATGGAGGCGTTCTTCGCGGACGTCCGTCACGGGCAGGCGCTCGCTCGCGAGACGCTTCGCACGAGCCCAGGCGACGAGGTCGCGCTGTTCTATCTCGGAAAGCTGGATCTGAACTATGTCTGGCTGCAGCTCGGGCCGCTGCGGAAGAAGACGGGATGGGACGAGTACTGGGAGGCCCGACATTCTCTGGATGCGGTCCTCAAGGCCAATCCGCAGCACGTCCGCGCCATCGTCTCCCGCGCCTGGATCGACTACATCGTCGATACGCGGATGCCGTGGGGCACCCGTTGGATTCTCGGCGGTGGCAGCAGGCAGCGTGCGTTGACGGCCATTGGCGGCGCCACGGCCATCGAGTCGCCGTTCTACGCGCACGCCGAGGCCGAGTTCGCGCTCTGGGACCTCCAGGTGCGCGAGCGCGACATGGCCGGAGCGACCGAGGTCGCCCGTCGACTCGCACGAGCCTTTCCCGAGAACCGTGAGGTCGCGAACTTCCTAGAGGCCCGGCACGCCACTCCGCCTGACTAGCAGCCCGGTCCGGCCACGACATCACCGGACTGTTCACAACCGTACAGACCTGCGCGACACCTTTCGGCCATGGTGGTGACTCAGAGGAGTTGCCCGAAATGTTCGAGATCACCTCGCGCCACGCTCGACTGCGTGACATCCTGGCGGCCCGCCGTCTCGAGTTGCTGCAGGACCTCCGCCGCCGCGTGCGCAGCGGCCGGAGCGACCAGCCCACCGGTGTGGGTGACGAGGTCGACGGATCGGATGCGGCTCGCGGCGACGAAGTCGAGCTCGCGATGCTCCAGACGGAGGACGACACGCTCCGTCGCATCGACGACGCCATGGTCCGCCTCGAGTCCAACGCGTATGGGACGTGCTTCACGTGCGGCATCGAGATCCCGGAGGCACGAATTCGAGCGTTGCCCTTCGTCGTCCGGTGCCGGATGTGTGAAGAGAAACGCGAGCAGGGGCGGGTTGTTCGCAATCACGGGACCGGCTCCGACCGCTCGTCTGGACAGCTGAAGTTCTTAGAGGAGAACCCGCAATGACGCTCACCGTTCCTGGACTCATCGTGCTCATCGTCATCGCCGCGATTTGCGGTGCCGTCGGCAAGGCGCTCGCGGGAGGGGCTCGAGGCGGCCTGCTCGTGTCGATTGCGCTCGGATTCATCGGGGCGCTTTTCGGGCCGTGGATCGCCCGCCAGCTCGGGCTCGCGGAGCCGTTCGTCCTGCACTTGAGCGGCCAGACCTTCCCGATCCTCTGGTCGATCATCGGGGCCGCCATGTTCGTCGCGCTGCTTCACTTGCTGTCAGGCCGGAGTTTCGCCCGAAACTGAGCCGACTGCGATAGAATCGCGCCGCCGCGAGGCCCGGTCTCCGGTGAGGCCGCGACGAGGAGCCTTCATGACTTTCATGACGTTGACGATGATTGCCGCACTCTGGCAGGCCCCGGCGGCCGCCCCGCTGACCGCCGCGCAGCAGATCGCGGCCGCGGTCCAGGCCGCGCCGGAAGAGCGCCGCGCCGACGCGACGGTGATGGGCTACGACGACAGCGGCAAGCTCGTGACGCTCCGGCAAGGCAAGAACGACCTGATTTGCCTGGCCGACAACCCGAAGGACGCCGAGTTCGAAGTGGACTGCTACCAGAAGGATCTGGAGCCGTTCATGGCGCGCGGCCGCGAGCTGTCGGCTCAGGGCCTCAAGGGTAAGGAGCGCAACGAGTCGCGCTGGAAAGAGATGGAGTCGGGCAAGCTGGCGATGCCGAAGGCGCCGAGCACCCTCTACATCCTCGAAGGCAAGGGCTACGACTCGGCGACCGGCGCGATCACCAAGCCGTACCGCCGCTACGTCGTCTACACCCCATACGCGACGCCCGAGACCAGCGGGTTGTCCACGATGCCAATTCCCGGCGGACCGTGGCTGATGTTCCCTGGCAAGCCGAGCGCGCACATCATGATCGACCCGCCGCAGCCAGATGAGAAGAAATAGGGAATAGAGAATAGGGAATAGGGAATAGGGAATAGGAAGAATGGGCGGCGCGACGCGCCGCCTTGACCGCAGTGTCGGGCGGCGACTACGATCGCGTGGTCGCCGCACTCATCTCCGAATCCGGATCACCCCCGTGAAAATCCACGAGTACCAGGCCAAGTCCATTTTTGCGCGTCACGGTGTGCCGCTCCCGAAAGGCGAGGTCGCGTTCACGCCGACCGAGGCGGCTGAGATCGCACGCCGCCTTGGCGGCGGCACGGTCGTCGTCAAGGCCCAGATTCACGCCGGCGGGCGTGGCAAGGGCGGCGGCGTGAAGCTCGCCAAGAACCCGGACGAGGCCGAACGCATCGCCCGCGATTTGATCGGCATGACGTTGAAGACGCACCAGACCGGCCCGGAAGGGCGGGTGGTGTCGCGCGTGCTGGTCGAGGAAGGCGTCGCGATTGCGCGCGAGCTCTACCTCGGCCTCGTGCTCGACCGCGCCGCTGGCCGTCCGGTCGTCATGGCGTCGGCCGCTGGGGGCGTAGACATCGAAGAAGTCGCGGCGAAGACGCCCGAGGCGATCTTCAAGGAATACATCCAGCCGGGCACCGGGCTCATCCCGTTTCAGGGCCGGAAGCTCGCGTTCGCGCTCGGGCTCGACGGCGCGCAGGCCAACAAGTTCACGAAGGTCGTGGTGTCGCTCTACGAGGCGTTCGTCGCGACCGACGCGTCGCTGGTCGAGATCAACCCCCTCATCGTCACGCAGGGCGGCGACCTGCTGGCGCTCGACGCGAAGATGACTTTCGACGACAACGCGCTGTACCGGCATCCCGAGATTCGCGAGTACCGCGACCTCGGCGAAGAGGACCCGCTCGAGATCGAGGCGTCGAAGTTCGCGCTGAACTACATCCGCCTCGACGGATCGATCGGCTGCATGGTCAACGGCGCCGGCCTGGCGATGGCGACGATGGACATCATCAAGCTGGCGGGCGGGCAGCCGGCCAACTTCCTCGACGTCGGCGGCGGCGCCAACGCCGAGCAGATCCGGAACGCCTTCAAGATCCTGATGGCCGACAAGAACGTGCGCGCGGTGCTGATCAACATCTTTGGCGGCATCCTGCGCTGCGACGTGCTGGCGTCTGGCGTGATCGCGGCGGTGAAAGAGCTCGACGTGAAGGTGCCGATCGTCGTGCGCATGGAAGGCACGAACGTCGACGAGGGCAAGCGGATGCTGAAGGAAAGCGGCCTCAACTTCTCGAACGCGGACGGCATGGGCGACGCCGCGGAGAAAGTCGTTGCGCTGGCCAGATAGCGTGCAGCGGTCAGCAGGCAGGATCGAGTTGCTGCCAGCGGCCAGCTGACAGCCGCCAGCTTCGAGAACAGGGACGAATGGCTATCCTCTTAGACAAGTCAACGCGACTCCTCGTGCAGGGCCTGACCGGCCGCGAGGGCACTTTTCACGCGAAGCAGGCCGCGGCCTACGGGACGACGATCGTCGGCGGCGTCACGCCGGGCAAGGGCGGCTCGACGCACGAAGGCTGGCCGGTCTTCAACACGTGCCAGCAGGCCGTGCAAGCCACCGGCGCGAACGCGTCGGTGATCTTCGTGCCGCCCGCCTTTGCGGCCGACGCGATCATGGAAGCGGCCGACTCGGGGATTCCGCTCATCGTGTTCATCACTGAGGGCATCCCGACGCTGGACATGATGCGCGCGCTGACGTTTCTCAAGGACAAGCCGTCGCGCCTCATCGGGCCGAACTGCCCGGGCGTCATCTCGCCGGGCAAGAGCAAGGCGGGCATCATTCCCGGGCACATCTGTCGGGAGGGGACCGTCGGCATCGTGTCGAAGAGCGGCACGCTGACCTACGAGGCGATTCACCAGCTGACGCAGCTTGGCCTTGGCCAGTCCACCTGCGTTGGCATCGGCGGCGACCCGTTCATCGGCACGTCGTTCATCGACGTGCTGCAGCTGTTCTCGCAGGACCCCGAAACGAGCGCGGTCATCATGATCAGCAAGATTGGCGGCAGCGCGGAACAGAAAGCGGCGTAATGGAT
>Ga0163161_10001747_pt1 | contig 15907 bp, 12 predicted proteins | sample S45metaG_FD_129847 | JGI IMG/M metagenome (GOLD analysis project Ga0163161, IMG submission 129847) | Switchgrass rhizosphere microbial communities from Kellogg Biological Station, Michigan, USA - S4-5 metaG | ecosystem: Host-associated > Plants > Roots > Rhizosphere > Soil | place: USA... | reverse complement strand
CGCACCCCAGTGGACGAGGAAGCGCATTTCACTAGCCGGAACCTTCTGGTTAACCGTGCCGAAAGTTTCGATCTTCCAACCGGTCGGGTCTGCGGGATCGGCGCCGAAAGTGGACGTAATGTCCAACCCCTGCGGCTTGCGCAGTGCGACCGGGCCAGCGGCTTGACCATGGTGAAACATCATCTCGTTTTCGACGACGACAGCCTTGCCCCACATCGGCGCGTTGATCTGCATCGGTTGGGCGCTGGGTCCGTTCGGCCAGCAGTTGAACCCGCCGCCGATCTTGCCGTTATAATACCAGGCGATCACTTGCCCCTTCTTCGACCGCCAGCGATCGAACAGGCAGGATTTCGCCATGGTCAGCAGCAGCCAGAGAGGCGTGTTTTCCATGGTCAGGCCACGGAACACCGTCCCGTCCAGATGCGGCGGCCCACCGATGGGCGTCGGCCCCTGGATGTTGAACAGGAAAGTCTCCGGCTCCGCATATTGGCAATTCCAATAGTTGCGGACGAGTTCGAGGAAACGCGAATTATAGTAGCAATCCTCGATCTCCGGGTAGAAGCAGGTGCCGCCACGCGCCAGATAGCCGCGAAACACCGGGTTGAGGCCGATCATGTCCCAGGTCAGCTTGACGCCTTCGGGAACGGTGCCCGATGTCGTCGCGATCACCTCTTCGGGCGTCTTGAAATTCTCCGCCAGAATCAGCGGCCATGGGCCATTGTCCCGCACGACCTGCAACAACCTTGCGTGCTGATCATTGCTATAGGCGTCGTCGATCAACTGGGGCGGAGCGACCGGACGGAAGTTTTCGGCGAGATCGCGAAGCATAATCTGTGTCTCCAATATCTTGCAGCTGCCAACATATGAAAAGGAGGGTGGCTGGCTAGCAGTCGCCGAAGCCACCCCAAAAGCAGATCAGATCGTCAGCATTTCCATTTCGCGCGATGCGGACGAAGCGGCATCTTCCTTGCCCGTGACGTTGAAGTCCTCCTGCCTTGGCGAGCGCAGATCATGCCAGATGCGCGAGTTGTGGCGCGGGATCGCCAGGATCACCTTTTTCTGCCCGTCGCCGCCCTTGTCGCGATAATAGCCATGGGCGCTGCCACACTGGACCCAGGCGGTCTTGGCGAGGTTCGTGTCGACATCGTCGATGAACGCGTCCGTCGCTTGGCGAGACACGTCGAAGGAGGAGAGGTGATCGTCCACCATCCACTGCAATAGCTCGATGATATAGTGGACCTGCTGTTCGCTCACGACCGCATGGTTGGCGACCAGATAGCTGTAGGGCGCACCCATGAACACGAAGTTGGGGAAGCCGGTGATCAGCATGCCTTCATAGGAGAAGGGATGCGGATCGAACGCGTCCTTCAGCGTCTTGCCGCCGGTTCCCCGAATGTCGAACTGCCGCCCGAAATGCAGGTTGTAGCCGGTCGACAGCAGCAGCACGTCGCATTCGATGCGCGTGCCGTCGGCCAGGATCACCGCGCTTTCATCGGCTTCGGCCAATTCGCCGCGCACGATCGAGACATTGGGCTTCTTGAGCGTGTCATAGAAGCCGCAATCGAGGATTGGCCGCTTGGCGAAGACCGGGAAATTGGGCGTCAGCAGTTCGACCATCTCCGGATTGTCGGGGAAATGGCTCTTCAGATAGCCTTCGCACATCATCCGCATGCCGTCGTTGATCGGACCGAAGCCGCCGGTCTTGGCGGCATATTCCTCGTCCTTCATGATCATGCCGTGCATGTCGCGCATCTGGCTGTGCAGGCTCTGCAGCCGCTTCCACTGCGCGACGAAGGGAATATATTCCATCGCCCAACGCTCCAGCTCTCCCACCGGCGCATGCGCCTGCGGATTGGGGATGATATGTTCCGGCTGGCGCTGGACGATGATCAGCTCACCCACCTTGTCGGCGATCGCGGTCGCGACCTGCACGCCCGAACAGCCGGTGCCGACCAGCACGACCTTCTTGCCGGTAAGATCGACGTCATGATCCCAGGCGGCCGAGTGGATCACCGGACCCTTGAAAGAGTCCAGATTCTTGACCTTGGGATAGTTGGGATTGTTGTTCGGCCCCACCGCCATGATGAGGACGTTGCATTCATAAGTTTCCGGCTTGCCGTTCCGGACCGCCTTCACGGTCCAGATCTTGCGCGCCTCGTCCCATTCCGCGCCTTCGACCCAGGTTCCGAACTGGATACGGTCGCGCAGATTATATTTGTCGGTGACGCGGTCGAGGTAAGACAGGAATTCGGGACCACGCGGATAGAATTGGGTCCAGGAAGCATTGGGTTCGAAAGAATAGGAATAGACGCGGCTGGGCGTATCGACCGCAGCGCCCGGATAGGTGTTGGTCAGCCAGTTGCCGCCGACCTTGTCCAGCGCCTCCAGCACCGTGAAGTCGAAACCGGCCTGTTGCAGCTTGATCGCGGCATTGATGCCCATCATGCCCGCGCCGACGACCAGCACCTTGAAATCTGCGGGCGGCACGTCCGCCGCCTGGCGCACGCGCGTGTCGGTGGTAAAACCGCCATGTTGGAAAGCGACATCGACCGACATTTCGGGCAAGTCCTGTCCCAGCAGCAGACGCGTCATCTTCTTGAACATCGGCCGGTCAATCTGCGGCATGACGGCGGGCTTTTCCGTCTTGACGGCAGCACGAAGCCGTTCGCGGATTTCGCTGGCCACCGCGGGATCGATCTTCGGCCGCTCTTCATGGGCATGGATATCGACGAATGTCTCGACCAGTTCTTCCTGCCGGCCGTCGATCGCGTCCCAATAATGGTGGAGCAGCGTACGATCGCCGGTGATCTGGATCAGCGCCATCAGCGCCATGGTGGGGTCAAGCGCGTCGATCGCGGCGTCGATCTGTGAATCGGTGTTCATGGCCGGGGCGTGCATCCTGTCTCTCCTGAATGTGCCTATTCGAAGACTCAATCTGGACCAATTACACTTCGGTGTGTAAATCGTCAATGGCGGGCAGGCTTGCTATTTCACATATGCTGCGCAACGAGGCCGAATATGGACGAACAGAGCATCAAGAGGCGGGCAGGCCGCCCTACGCCAGAGGTGGCCGAGCAGAAGCGCAACAACCTGATCCTGGTTGCGCTCGATGAATTTGCGCGGACCGGATTTCATGCGGCGTCGCTGCGCGACATTGCGGAAAAGGCGCAGGTGTCGAGCCGGACGCTCTACAATCACTTCCCTGACAAGCTCGCCCTTTTCGAAGCCTGCCTCGAACATTCCGGTGCGCGCATCCGGCCCGAGCTGCCAGACCTGAAAGGCGACCTCCGCACGCAGCTCATCACCTACGCCACCGAAATGCAGCGGCAGCTATTCTCCGCCCAAAGCATGCGCATCACGCGGCTGATCTATCGGGAAAGCGGCGAGTTCGACGAACTGCGCCGGATCGCCCGCTTCCAGTTCGAACGGCATCAGGTCAGCCCAGTCGCCCAACTGCTGGAGGGGGAAGGCGTCGATCCGGCAGAGAGCCACCCATTGGCCAAGCAATTCGTCGTCATGGCGCTGGGCGAGTGGCAAAGGCGACTGCTGTTCGGGGGGGATTGGATGACGGACGAGGAAATGGTGGACCACGCAAAGCTCGTAACCGGCATATTCCTGAACGGCATCACAAGTCACATCTCGTAATCCCGCCATTACCAGATGACACAGCGTGACCGCATAATTTGATGGATCAAGCAGCGTAGACAATTTCCGCGCCATTTAACGTCGAGCGGATCGGCGCTTAGCCTGAGGCAGGGCCTCGGAAAATTGGCTGCTCCCACTTTTATGGAAGCGCTGAACAGAGCAAGCGCGTCGGTAAATGATTATGGAGCGGTCGCGCCGAAATCTGCGCAGGCTCAGGAGCGACGTCTCCATGCACGCCTGAAATTTGACCTACAGCGTTTGTTGGCATAGGTCTAATAACAACAAACGTTGCACGGGATCGGGCTGTCAACATGACTTATCCCCGACGCGACAGCGGAGCAGCGTTGAAAGCGTCACCTCCTTCGGGGCGCTTGGGCGAGGATGAATGTATGAACGACGTAATGACCCCCTCGGGAACCGAATTGGCGCATTTCGGCTTCTGCAAATTGCGGGTGAACGACCTCGAGAAAACCGCCGCCTTCTATCGCACCGTATTTGGTTTGGCGGACTGGAAGCGGGTTGCCCATGATAATTCGGCAACGACAGGCGGCCCCATCGACGAGATCACCTTCCGGTCAACCGCGGCAGGTGGGCCGTCACTGACACTGTTGAAGACGGTGGACCGGCCCGCGCCGCCCATTGGAGAAGCGGTCATGGGCTTCATCACGCCCGATCTCGCCGCGTTGCTGGACCGCGCGAAGGCTGCGGGCGGAGAGCTTGCAAGGCCCATTCGCGACATGCCGGAGCACAAGGTCAAGGTCGCGTTTGTGAAGGATAATGAAGGCCATCTGATAGAAGTGGTCGAAATGCGCTGAAACCCCATAGGAGGGATAGATGTCGAAGAAGAACATGATATTGCGCCCTGTCGCGGAGCCGCAGGTGATCGAGAACGCCTTTACCGAGGACCAGCACCGGCGTTTGCTGAATGTCGTTCGCGAGGCTGGCCCCTATGCGCCGATCCTCGCACAGCATTTCAGCTCCCCGGAGGAAGTGGTCGCCAGTCTCGCGGGGCAGTTGCCAGAGGGCGTGAAGCCGAGCTGGGACATGTTCCTCACTCCCGTTTTCAGGGGCTATCTCGCCAAGGGGCATACCGTCCTTCATCCGGAGATCGAGGACTGCTTCTTCAACCAGAAGTTCCTGGACCTCGTCCGCGGCTATTGGGGCGCAGAATATGCCCGGCCGGAAAACATGCTCTTCAACCTTCAGGGCCCCTGCCGGGGCGGTGACGCAGCCCATATCGATGCGGCGCGCTTCCGTGGGATCAGCATGCACACCACCCCCGTGTGGCTGATGAACATCATGGTGAAATCCGGCCTGTTCAACCGCTGGAAGGCGAAGAAGGCGCAGGTCATCAGCTGGTATTATAAGGGGAAGATCGGCGGCGGCTTCACCTATTGGCCGGACGGTCCACAGGCTGCGCCCAAGCAGATCAAGGCCCCGATGTGGGGGCGCGCCGTCGTCGTCGAAAACGAGATGATGTATCACACTGCCGAGGCGACAGGACCGTCTGCGCTGCGCCATCCCAAGGGTCTCGCCTTCCATTCGAAGCTGCAGGCGGACCGGGATTCCGATGGTTGGCAGATCACGACGGACGCCGATGTGATCCAGCAAATTCCAGCCGAGGAAATGCGCTTCCTCATCCACTGGGGTGCGGACATCTTCATGGATTATGAGGAACTGAAGGTCTCATTGGATCATAGCGATGACCTGACCCATGAGCAGGTTTTCGATATTTTCCTGGCAGACCTGCGAGCGCGGGGCGAAAAGTTCGAGGTGCCGACCGATCCGATCAAGGATGCGACCTTCGTCGATCTTCTGACGCGGGTCTATGATCCGGGCAAGCCGCTATTCTATCCGCCCGAACCGGTCGAACCCAGCCTGGCTGCATGAGCGAGTCACGAACAGAGCATGGATAACAGCCCCGCCAACATTGAGGCTCCATCCCGTCACCGGGCCTGGTTCGTCGATCGCCCGATCCGCGGCGTCCCGGGTCCGGATGACTTCCGGTTGGCTGAGGAGGATACGCCTCGGCCAGCGGAGGGGCAGCTTCTCGTTCGCACCATCTATATCAGCATCGCGCCGGGCGTCCGTCCGCTGCTGCCCTATGCGAGCGACCGGCCCGATGTTGCGGGCGATTCTTCGACGGGGCGCAAGGACGCGTCGAAGGATCATGTGCCAAATCCCATGCAGATCCGCGTCGGGGAACGGATGCGGTCGGGCATCGTTCCAGCCATGTCCGCTTATTCCGGCGGGGCCGTGGGACAGGTGGTCGAATCCCGCGCGGCGGGCTTCGCGGCGGGAGATTACGTCTTTGGCGGGCTGCTGTGGCAGGAATATGAGGTGCTCGACGCGCCCGCCGTCCTCAAAATCGACCCGGCCGATTTGCCGATCGAAGCGGACCTGACGCTGGTCGGGCGATCATCCTTCACCGGCTGGGTGGGCTATCGTCGCTTCTGCGATGCCAAGGCCGGAGAAACGATGGTCGTCTCTGCCGCCGCAGGCGCGGTCGGCATGCTGGTTGTCCAGATGGCCAAAGCGGACGGTCTGCGCGTTGTCGGCATCGCCAGCGGCGCTGACAAATGCCGGTTCGTGACGGAGAAGCTGGGCGCGGACGCCTGCATTGACCGCGCGGCCGAAGATATCGGCGAGGCGCTGGACCGGCTGCTGCCCGAGGGCGTCGATATCTATTTCGACAATGTCGCGGGGCGAACTCAGCGTCCTGTGTTCAACCGGCTGAAGCCTTTCGGGCGGCTTATCGTCTGCGGCATGGCGGCGGAATATAATGGCGTGGAAAGCAGCACATTGCCTACCGGCATGATCCTCGCCAAGCGCCTGCGCATCCATGGCTTCGTAGTCCTCGATCACGAAGAGGATTATGCCGCTTTCCGGAGCGACGTCGCCCGCCTTTGGAAGGAAGGCAAGCTGATATACGAGCACCAACTCTATCCCGGCCTGAAATCCGCGCCACAAGCGCTTGCAGACTGCCTCACCGGCGCAAATGGCGGAGGCAAGATTTTGGTGCACGTGTCGCCTGACACAAGCAAGGGCTGAAAAGCCGATAGCGCGATGCGCGCAAGTGTAAGAAATTGGGGGCAATTATCGTGAAGCGTTTTGACGGCAAGGTCGCAATCATCACTGGCGGCGGATCGGGTATCGGCGCCGCAACAGCCGCACGCCTCGCCAAGGAAGGGGCGCGCGTCGTCCTGGCTGGACGAACGGAGGCAAAACTGCGGGCCACGGCTGAGACGATCGGTGATCAATCGCAGGTGCGTTGGCATGTCGCCGACATATCCGTTCAGTCCGATGTCGAGCAGCTGATCGCCTTCACGGTCGAAGCCTTTGGGCAACTCGATATTCTCGTCAACAATGCGGGCTATGGCGACCGCATGGCTCGGGTCACAGATATTGACGCTGAATATTGGCACAAAGTGTTCGACATCAACGTCCATTCGATCTTCTACACCGCGCGCGCCGCGGTTCCGCATCTGGCGCAGCGCAAAGGCAGCATCGTCAATATCTCATCCCTCTCTGGCGTGCGGGGCGACTATGGCAGCAATGCCTACAATGCCGCGAAGGCCGGCGTGATCAACCTGACCCGTTCTCTCGCCCTTGAACAGGCGGCCGCCGGAATTCGCGTCAACTGCGTCAGCCCCGGCTTCATCATCACGCCCATGCAGGACAACACGCCCGAAAGCGTTCGGCAGATGTGGGCGGAGGCGGCGCCGCTGGGCAGGAACGGCCAGGCGGAGGAAATCGCATCCGTCGTCGCCTTCCTCGCGTCCGATGACGCGTCCTTCATCACCGGGCAGAATATCGTGGCGGATGGCGGCGTCACGATCCACACCGGATCACCCAATCTGTTCCGCTTGCTGGGACTGTAGATTTCCACCGATGCGTTGGCGCATTACGGCTCGATGGCTTAGTGGATCGAAAGCCACCAAGCAACGCATCCGCTTGCCCCAATGCCTTTACGTTCCTGACCCGGCCTCTACGGCGTAGGCACGGCAACCACTCCCAGGTTCCAGCTTCTGGACAGTTCACGCAACTGTTCCAGCGCAGCGATGACCTGCTCCCGTCGATCCGGTGAACAGGATCCGAGATGAAGCAGTTCGTGGAACTTGGGTCGCGCCTCAGGCGCAACCTCTCCTCTATCCAGTCGAGCGACGTAACTTTCCACAATCCTGGCTCCCGCATCGCTTGCCAAAGGCTGAAAGATGCTGCGGAGGATCGCTGCCGGATCGAGCCATTGCCCATCCTTCTTCCGGGCCATCGCCAGATAGAGCATCGGCTCATAACTGATACCAGCAAACATCAGAAAGGTGCAGGCGCGCGGGTCGGCAGGACGGAGAAAACCGGCATCCATGCAGTCCGACACATCCGCCATCACAGCTTCGAAATCCAGGCCGCTATGCTCAAAAGGCGCATAGCCTGATCCTTCACCGGGATTTTGCGGCGTCAGCAGAATGGGCAATGTGGGGCTGGTCAGCGCTGTGAACACTTCCATCAGATAATCGAGGATGGCGAGCATCGGCGAAGCGTTAAGGTCACTTTCCCATGGCGCCTGACGTGGCAGATTGCGGGTCAGTTGCCCCCGCACATAGTTGAACAATCCATCTTTCGAACCGAACGCATCGTAGATGGTCGCGGTCGAACAGCGTGCCTCCTGCCCGATCTGGCCGATATGCACATCGCTGAACTTCTGCGTGGAAAAGGCGCGGATGGCCGCCTCCACCACTCGTGCAAGAGATTCCGATTTCTTGTCCGTCATTCTGCCCCAAACCCCCGACAAGCCTTAGCCGCTCCAGCATATCGCCGCGCAGGAAAAATCGCGATTTCATTTTTGCGGATAGTCAGCGCGCCGCGCAGCCGCAAAAGTTCGGACACATTCGCGAAAGGCTCTCCATCGGGAGAAAAGCGGCCTTGCGGACAGGAAAATAAGGGGGGGGGATATGCGTCGTTCTGTCGACTTCAAAACTTTTTGCCTTGCCACGTCGGCCTTGCTCAGCGTGGCTTCATGTCCCGCATGGGGGCAATCATCGGGCGAGGATCAGGAAAAGCAGGACGATGTCCGCAAATCGGACATCGTGGTGACGGGCACCAGCATCAAGGGCGTCAAGTCCATCGCCTCGCCGTCCACGGTGATCGACAGGGAAGCCATCATCCGCAGCGGTGCGACCAATGCCGCCGAAGTGCTGCGCAACATTCCCCAGACGCAAGGCAGCTCAACCTTTTCGAACGACCAGCCTTCTCAAGCCAATCCCTATGTCGGCAGCACGATCACGGGCGGCGGCACGCTGTTCAACAATGAAACGCGCGGCACCAGCGTCGATATTCGCGGCCTTGGCCCCAACGCCACGCTGGTGCTGGTCGATGGCCGCAGGCAGGTGGCGGGCGGAACAGGAACGTCCTTCAGCGAGGCGAACCTTCTTCCCCTCGCTGCGATCGAGCGCATCGAGGTCGTCACGGATGGCGCGTCGGCCATTTACGGTTCCAACGCCATTGGCGGCGTCATCAACTACATCACGCGCAAGGATTATAACGGGGCGGAATTTTCCGGGCGCTATTCGACTAACCGGCTCTATGACGAGTGGGGCGGATCGCTCGTGGTCGGGCAGTCGTGGGAATTGGGCGACCGCCCGGGTCGGATCATGGTCAGCTACGACTATGGCCAGCGGCAGAATGTCGCCTTCGACGCCAGCCGCTATATCCGCAGCGACCTGACCCCGCTGGGCGGCGGCAACGCCATCTACAGCAGCTTTCAGCAACCGGCCCCGACTGGACTTGGCTATTATGTCGCACAATCCTGCCCACCGCCTGCTTTCCTCATCTTCGGCACCTGCTTCAATCCCGATTTCTCGCCGGGTACGGTCAATCAATATTTCGATGTGACGGCCGCGAATGGCAACGGCGTCCCCACAGCCAGCGCCGCGGCGGGACGCCTCCCCGTAAACAGTCTGGCCGACACGGACGCCTTGCGCGACTATATCGGCAAGCAGAAAACGCATTCCGCCAATATCTATCTGCGGCAGGAATTGCTGCCCGACCTGGAGCTTTATTATCAGGGCTCCCTTTATTGGCGGAACGAAGACATCCGCAATTTCGACGTGCTTGACACGGTCGTCGAGCGTGGAACCGCGTTCTTCCCGACCGATGCGCCCGCTATCGCCAACAGCGTGACTGTTCCCATCGGAGTCGCCACTACGGCGCATCTCAGAACGCGTAACTGGGCGCATACGTTCGGCGCAAAGCTCGACCTGAGCGACAACTGGACCAGCGAAGGCTATGTCAGCTTCTCCAAGGCCAGCAACAAGGTTGCGGGCGTGGACAGCCGCTATCCTGATCAGGACATATTGAACTTCCTCATCCGGGGCGGGCGTTTCAATCCTTTCCTGGGGCTGGATGACGCGACCCGCGCCGCCGCCACCTATCAGGGAGACGTCCAGGGCGGCAGCTATTCCAACAGCAAGAGCCTGATCGCTAACCTCCGTCTGAACGGCACACTTGCCGACATTGCGGGCGGCAGCATCAAGGGCGCGTTCGGCGTTGAATATCAGGATCTTTCCAACAGTTATTATTATGCCGAGCAGGGGCAGCAAACCTGCGTAGGCGTGGCGTTGACAGACAATTGCCTGCCCAGCGCGCCGGTGCTCAACCCCGACCGCTCAGGTCACGCCAGCCGAAACGTGAAGGCGGCGTTCGCGGAAATTCTATTGCCCTTTGTCGGAGCGGATAATGCGCGTCCGCTGGTCCAGCGGTTAGAACTCAGCATCGCCGGGCGGTATGAGGATTATTCCGACTTCGGCCAGACCTTCAATCCGCGCTTCGGCGTGGTCTGGGAAATGAACGATGCGGTCAGGTTGCGCAGCACCTGGGGCACTGCTTTCCGCGCGCCCAACCTCATCGAAATGTCCGCGAATTTCATCGGCTATGTGGGGCCTGGCGCGAACAATGCGGGGCCGGAATTCGGTCAGACCGGCCCTATTCAGGCGGTCATTGTCGGCGGGGGCAACCCCAATCTCGGGCCGGAAAAGTCGAAAAACTTCACCATCGGCGCCGACCTGACGCCGCTTTCTGGACTGAAGATCAGCGGCACCTATTATCACATCGCCTATAAGGACAAGATTCAGGCCCTGCCGGTCGGCGCGTTCATATCCAGCCCGGAAAATGGCGCGCTCTACCGCGAGTTCATCCAAGTAGTCGCAAATCCCAACCCGCCGGGATGCAACCCGCAAAATCCGGCCAGTTGGGCACCTGAGATACAAGCCATTTTGCCACGGGAACCACGGTTGGACGGCGTCTGCAACGCAACCCTGATCCTCGATGGCCGCTGGGCAAATGCCTCGAAAGTCGTCCAGCAGGGACTGGACGCCAGTATCGATTACAATTGGGCGATGGGCAGAAACAACCTTTCCGCCGGGGTGTCCGTCACCAAGATATTCAGCATCCACGAAGAGGTGGTGAAAGGCCGGACCACGACGCCTGAACCGCTCAACCGTATCTTCCAGCCGCTCGACTTTCGCGCGAACGCTCGCCTTGGCTGGTCGAACGGACCTTGGACTGCCAATCTGTCGGTCAACTACACGCCGTCCTATGTGAATGACCTGCCGATCACGCCCACCGGCCCGACGGGCCCGTTGCCCACCTTGCCCGTCATCCGCATCCGTTCCTGGACGACCGCCGATCTCGGCATCGGCTATACGGTGCCCGAAAGTCTGGGGAGCATCACGGGTGGGCTGCGCCTGAACCTCAACATCCGCAATCTGACGGACAAAGATCCGCCTGTCGTTCTCTACGGCAATGCGGGCTTCGATGCTCGGGTACACAGCATTTATGGGCGCACCTGGACCATCCAGGCCGCGAAGGCTTTTTAAGCGAAGCTCCTCGGAGCGTCAGTCGATGGGGGCGTTCGGAGGGCGAGACTTCGCCATCCCCCTCAACCGCGCGGCATCGCGGCTAAAATCATGATTTCGGGATTGTCTTTGGCGCCTCCGACCCAGCCGGTTAGGCCGGGTGCAACCACAATCAAAAAGGACAAATGTGTGAGGATCGCAGCCATTTTGCTCGGCGGAGCTTCGTTAATGGGTTTGGGCGGCTGTGCGGCCCCCCACTCGCTGGGCGCAGGGGCGGACCGCGCGCCCTATGCGGCAACGCTCATCGTGACTGACGATGACGCGATCGGGGCCGTCGGCGATGGCAAGCTGTCCTTGGTAGAAGCGATCGGCCTTGCCAACGGCACCCTTGCGCCAGAAAGGCTGTCGGAAGAAGAGAAGCGCCGCGTCACTGGAACGCCCGGCCCTGCAAGCCGCGACCAGATCCGTTTCAACGTCCCGGGCGGCGTGGTTCGTTTCCCGCTCCAGGTCCAGAAGAAGCCGAGCCAGGAATTTGCGGTACTTTCGTCAACGTCGAAAATCGCCGCGCTGACAGGCAATGACGGTGACGCAATCTCCGGCAAGGGGATACGATTCATCAATGGAACCGAGGGTGCAGCTGACGCGGCCAATGGCACGGATCATGAAAAAGGCGCGCCGCTCGGCGGCACCGCGCTTGTCGTGCAAAGTTCGAACATGCTGATCGAAGGCGTCACCTTCGAGCGCTTCATCCACAGCATTTCCTTCCAGCCTGCGCCAGGCGCGGGGCCGCTGGAGAATATCCGCCTGTCAAACAATCGCTTTCACAATGGCGGCGGCGTGAGCTTTAGCGGCATCACCGCCAAAGGCGAACGCAGCACGCTGCGCAATGTCATCGTCAGTGGCAACGAGTTTCTAGGGCCTCGTGTCTTCGGCGGCGAATATCCCAGCAAGTTGCACAATGCGATATCCTTCGTCGGCGCCGGTGGCCAAGCTGCACGCACGGCCGACAAGGGCGACGTCGTCCTCGAAAATCTCGAAGTGACGAACAATGTGATAAAGGAATTTGCAGGCGGCGTGCAGGCCCAGCCGCTTCAGACACTCTTCGCCCCGAACAGCGGAGGGCGGCTGACCGGCCTCAAGATCACCGGCAATGATATCTCGCTGGATGCCGACGCGCCCGACCCCGCCATCTACATATGGGGCGGCGTGGCCGTGAATGGTCAGATTTCAAAGGCAAAGGTGTCCGACGTCCTCATCCAGAACAACCGCATACAGGGCAATGGCCACGTCGTTTATATCGTGGGCGCCGAGGCCCTGTTGGGGGGAACGACGCCATCCACCGACATTCACATGGATAATGTGCGCATCCTCGACAACCATATCTCGGCACGCTCGCAGTGCGGATTCGGCATCACGGCGATCCCTGCGTTTCCTGAAATGAACGGTCCGCCCGCTACAGGGTTAAGCCTGAGGAACATCGTCATCAGCGGCAACATTATCGATAATTGCAAGATTGGGGCAATGGCTGCAGCGGTATATAATGTCGGCGCTCCCGGAGTCAGTTCCGGCAACTGGATCGACGGACTGACCTTTGAAGGCAACACCATTTCGGGAGGCGAGACAGGTATCCTCGTCGCGGGCGGGTTGCTGATGGCGGGCGAGATCAAGGGCGTGGCCGGGATAGAGAGCAACATCGTCCGGGGCGTAACGATCCGGAAGAACATCTTCGGCACGAGCAAGGCAGGGATCACCGTCGCAGGAGCCTTCGCAACCGGAAAAGGCGAAGGAACCCTCATCGGGAACCGGGTCGAAATCACTACGATCGAGCATAACAGGCTCAAGCCGGGCAGCACTGCCCAGCTTTGCACCACCGCCCGACAGATCGTCCTGGACGGGCCAGCCAAAGCCGACCAGAATATCGTGGTCGGCGCACCATCCTTTTGGTCGAAATGCTCAATCGGTTGGTAAGGCAGCTGGGAGCGCTGAAATACCTGTTTGCCGACAATGGCGGGGAATTTGCCGGTCGCCTCGTCGATCTGGAGGCCTATCACCATGGCGTCCGGATCGACTTCTCTCGGCCCGGCAAGCCTACGGACAATGCCTATATCGAGACATCCTACGGGTCGTTCCGGGATGAATGCCTGAACCTGCACTGGTTCGCCGCAATCGGCGAAGCCAGGCGCGTGATCGAGGCTTGGCGGCGTGAATACAATGAGAGCCGCCCTCACATGGCTCTTGGCAATCCGTTACCCTCTCCCTATCCGGTCACCGCGAAGCACCATGTGCCATCGAGTTCCCTCACGTCTGCCGTATGTAGCTGGCAAATCTCATTCAGCCTCATCCCCGCGAACAGCCCGATTAGCGGTATCCAGAAGCGCGAGCGCTTCGGTTTTTCCCTGCCTACCGTAGCGAAGCCGCGTTCGTCATCGACGCAACCACGATGAATTGGCGCGTCAAAAATCCGTTGGAGTTGCTGACTGGAAAAGGGGCGGCGCTTCTCCCTTGCTGCCATGCCGACTCAAAAATGTCAAAAACGCCCCCAAATCACCCGGATAGGGGTGGACAGGAGCAAACGACACCGGCAAGCCGATGTCTAATTATACCAGTTTTTCAGGGGTTTTTCGAGGCTTTAGCCCGCTCGAAAAGGGCGTTCCTGGTGCGCTTACGGGACTCATAAAACGACACTATCACCCTTGATTAATTGGATAATTTTCGTGGTGCGATGACAAAGGCCCTCGCATAAGCCCCCAAAAAAATTTCGAGCCAATTCGGCACGAATTCGATTCCCGCGTACCCATTTCACCAGTCATTCTTATAGACAATCCAAAAGCGTTTGATCGCCAATTTACCGCTGACCTCGACCCTTCCCCGCCGCTCAGCGGCCAAATTTCGCTCGCCAGCAGCGGACATTTCGTCACCGCGCTCGGGCCGGTCATCATGTCCGCTTTGTTGGACACTCCGGAAAGTCTCCTCTCGGGGCGCAGAATGGGATAACGGACGTTCCCGATGGCGAACCGGCGCGTCAGCTTCGCGCCACCTTTTCGCCGTTCGCCACGTCATTTGGAATTCCCTGAAGCGGTCATTCAATCGAACAAGGGGCCTATCTGGCGACGGAAAAGCTGACGGTCGGTCGCCGACCACTTTTAGCCGCTAATCAGGCTGATGACCTATCATGATAGCGGACATTGTTTTGCCTCTCGCTATCGCTTGTATTATGGGCGAGAAATGCAACTTGCACGCTCTGCTCCCGGCATCGACATCGATCATACGGACGACGATATCGTCATCAAAATCCGTCGGCAGCATGCTATGCCGCTCCTATCAATCTTGCTGCATTCCAAATTTTCGGATGGCCCTCGCATCGATTTCCTGACCAACCCATATGTGAATGCCTTGATTGAAGCGCTAATCGAACCCGCTGGCCTTACGCCTGATGGTCTGATCATGGATCGTGCCGATCTTGATCAGCCGATCCGCCGAGTTGAAGAATGGGCTGCTTCGAACGGTGTTGCCGTTGATCAGAGGAATTTGATGTTGCGTGAAGCAACCTATCCTTACGTCGTCGATGGCATCCGTTAACGACCATTTGTTGCCACTGCTCCTCACTGCATTTTAAGAAAATCGGACATAGGTTGGCCTTTATCTGTGCTGATGTATGTGGGGGCTAACATATGCGTGCGGGCTTAAAGGTTGCATTGACTGTCCTTATTGGAGCTTTCTTCGGTCCATTGGTTTACGGAGCGGCGGGTTCCGCCTTTTGGACGGCCTCGTCCAGTCGGGACGACAAGACCGCAGTGGCAGGAAGACTATATTCAGAAACGGATTTGCATCCGGGGTACGATGCCGTTACGACCTATTCGAGCAAGGATTGCGAGGAGCCGAAAGACAGCGCTGGGTGGGATGTTCGGCTCTTGGCATTTTCCAATTATTATTTGGTCTGGATGTCCTCTCGATATGAGGACGCTATATTCACCGATCTACGCGCCTTGCCTTCCCCGATATTAGGTGCATTTGACGGGTGTATCAGTGGATCGCCGCTGAGCCCTCTATGCAAATACTATATAGCGCGACGCGCCACTCGCACCATTAAGTCATTGGAAGTGCAAAAGGCCAAATGGCTAATTGAGGGTGAAGCGCATATTCGGCGAGCGTGGCCCGAATGGTGCGTGAAAGCGACGCCAATATATAAGCGGTAAATGAATATTCCAAACCGGAGCCATCCACAGAGGACAGTCCTCATTCCACCCCTCCCGGTCCAAAAAAACGCTCGGAGTCCCGGACGCTCCAATCACGCTGCCTAGCGCATCGGCGGCCATTGGCGCTTGGTATGGATGACGGCCAGAACCCAAACGGTGTCGCCGTATATCTCGTAAACCAATCGGTAGCTGCTATGCGGCGTCAGTTCGCGCGTT